>ERZ772966.267-NODE-267-length-21163-cov-7.924531_pt1 | contig 21163 bp, 29 predicted proteins | sample MGYA00580680_ERZ772966 | MGnify/ENA primary metagenome ERZ772966 (study PRJEB29015, sample SAMEA2738055) | human oral metagenome | biome: human oral; feature: human-associated habitat; material: saliva | place: China | collected 2225 ...
ATAAGCTTATCCATTATTGATTTAGTATAATAGAAAATATGAGTTTTGTCGATCCGAATCAATTTATTATCACCAGAAAACGTAAGAAGTATAAATTCGCTTTATTCCACAATTCACCTCTATGTTTTGAGTTTGACGAATGGGTACCGCACCAGGTTGATGTGGTGGAAATTGGTGCTGGTAACGGTATGTTTGTGGTCGAGTTGGCGACACGCCATCCGGAGCAGGTGTTTGTGGCGGTTGATATCAAGGGAGATCGCTTACAGAAGGGTGCGCGGGAAGCGGAGGCTCGCGGGCTGGAGAATGCGTTTTTTGTTAGGGCTCGGGCTGACCAAATAGACCAATTAGTAGAGCAGAATTCTTTGGAGCAAATTTGGGTGACATTTCCTGATCCGTTCCCGAGGAAGCATAGCGCTGGGCGCCGCTTGACTCATCCTAATTTCTTGAAGAAGTATTCTTCATTGCTAAAATCGGACGGATCTTTATTGATTAAACACGACGACCACAATTTTTTCTGCTGGAGTTTGGAGCAATTAGTGTCAGAGAAATGGCAAATTAAAGAGTTGAGTTTTGATCTTCATGAATCCGCGCTAAATGACGAATATAAAATAATGACGACTTACGAACAAAGGTGGATTGGCGAAGGAAAAACTATTAATTTCGTAAGAGTTACGCGCTAATAAATGAAAGGAATATTATGCAATTTAACGATTATTCAACTAAAGCAATTTCTACCTTAACAGATAAAGATTCCCATAAATATGGCGATGTTGACGCGAGGTTGATGGCGCAGATATTGGGATTAAGTGGTGAATCTGGTGAAGTCATGGAGAAATTTAAGAAAATCCTACGTGATAAAAATGGGGAAATTTCAGATGAAGACCGTAATGCAATAATAAAAGAGCTCGGTGACGTGCTTTGGTATGTCAATTCTATAGCGCATTTGCTTGGTTGTGGCTTAGAGGAAGTGGCTCGCAGAAATAATGATAAACTGCTCAGTCGCCAGAGTCGGGGGAAGATTCACGGCAGCGGCGATGATCGCTAATTTTTAGCTAATTGCTCGCGAATCCATCCGTCGATTGTGCCAGCGCCCATACATAGGACGAGCTTTCCAGAGTTCCTTGCTGCGGTTACTTCTTGCCATAAACTGTCATCTAATTCGGCAAAATGAACTTTTTCTTTGTCGATATTTTTAGCAAGTTGTTGTGGTGTTAAAGTTGGTAAATCTGGATTTTCCCTAGTTAAATAAGTTGGCAGCCAGTAAATTTCATTGGCATCACGGAAAATATCATCAGTGTATTGATCAATTATCTCGTACTGGCGAACATTTTGGTGTGGCTGATAAACCAGGACTACATCGTTTGACAACTCTTTAGCCATCTGTAGTGTCGCTTGAATCTCAACCGGGTGATGTCCATAGTCAGAATATAGATTTTCGGCGAGTTTTTCAAAACGTCGTCCTGAGCCGGGGAAGGAGTTTATTGCTTGGTATATTTCTGACTCCTCCGCGTCCACTCCGATATCCTTCAAAGCTTCGATTACCAAAGTAGCGTTCTTTCGGTTATGCTCGCCAGGTAGAGTGATGTTTTTGTTGGAATCGTGCAAGATTGTTAGATTTTTCTCATCAAATATGGCGGAATTTTCTTGCCACGCGATAATTTTTTTAGATTTTTTACCGAATTCACGGAAAGCGTCTAAGTAGGATTCTTTTGTTGGATATGTGTCTGGATGGTCGTAATCAACAGATGTGATAAGGCTGATTTCTGGAGAAAAATGCAAAAAGTTGCGGTCAAATTCGTCACATTCGTATACGAAAAATTGGCTATTTTTATCAAACGTTCCGCTCGGTCCAAAGCTTAAAGTAGAACCTACTGAATAGCTGACAGGAATTTGCAATTGCTCCATTGTCCAGACTAGCAAGCTTGTTGTTGTGGTTTTTCCGTGGGTGCCAGCGACCGCGATAAGTTTCAGGTTTTTATCGGCGATTATTTGCGCCAGCAATTCGTCGCGCTTGCTGGTTTTTATGCCTAATTTTCGCGCCAAGACTAATTCTGGGTGATTTTCCGGTAAAGCAGCGGTGTAAATAAACCAGTCAAATGGTGATTTATCGTGCTCTGATTGCAGGAATGTGCCAGATTGGTCAAAAGAAATAGGAATTCCGGCTGACTCTAATTCGTTTGTGATTAGACTTGGTGATTTGTCGGAGCCGCAAACACCATATCCGACCCCTAAGGCAATTCTGCTCAGCGGTCCGATGGCAACGCCGCCGATTCCTGAAAAATAAATTCGCATACAAATATTATACCACCGCAGCGTTAACAATATTCACGTCATTGGGATAATTTGCTATACTAAAATCATAGAGAAGGCGGTGGGATGGCTATAGACAAGAAGAAAACCAAGTTCAGAATTAAGCGACTCAGTCAGATTAAGACTTGGCAGTTGGTTATTTTATTGATTATGTCTGGTTTTATTTCGGCAACTTTTTTGAGGCTGAATAATGTTGGTATGGTCGAACGACGAGAATCTGTGGAGCATGCAGATAAGGCTGGAGATATGGTCAATCTTCAGCAGCGACTATACGATTTGCAGCGTTATGTATCTACGCACATGAACGCTGATCCGGGGAAGATTGCGCTGGACCATACGTATAAACAAATGTATGACCGGAAGCTGAAAGAGTTTGAGGAGGAGATAAAAAATCAGTCTAACAATGATACCGTGTCGAAGGTTAGGGCTGTTTGTGACGCTAGGGCACGGCAAGGTGGTTACGGTAGGGCTACGACGCAGGCGGATCCGAGATATGTTAGTTGCATTAATGAAGAGTGGGAAAAATATCCTGCCGCAAAAGTCGCTAATTTACAATTCGAAGCGCCTTCAACCGAGCCGTATTATCACACTTTCGTCTCGCCGATATGGTCAGCTGATTATGCGGGGTGGTCTTTGCTAGTGACGATATTTATTGCCATGATTATCGTAATGAGGTTGGTTGTTCTGGGGATGTTAAAGTTGATGCTTAGACGACGAAATAAGCTTTTTAGCTTGACAGGGGTGATATAGAGATAGTAATCTATATAGGTATATCATTAATAGGAGGTATATAACCAAATGGCTTATAAACATACCAACTCAAAGGGCATCACATATTACTTGCATAAGACTGACGTAACTTTGCGCGGCGGCAAGACTCAAACTATTTACTTCTTCGCTAAGGTTGAGAAGAACGAAAAGGGTACACCATGTGATCTACCAGAAGATCGTATTGTGAAAGAAAACCCACGCAACGGCTTTTTGACAATTTCTAAGAAAAAATAGTCCTTTGCTTGCACCATAAGCGTGTTTGGTGATATAGTATAACCAAACAAACAGGTGCCATAACTCCTCTGTAAAAAGCAGGGGAGTTTTTTGTTGTGGTTGATTATTTGTGGATATTGTGGTATAATGTGTCTATAGTGCAAAAAGAAGGATCATCGGTTGAGGCTAATATAAATTCTGAGCTAACTCCTGAACAGGAAGCTGAGCTCGCTCGATCATATTGTTGATACTACAGGATGTTCTTACGATGACGCTAGAAGATTGATGGGGCTACCAGTTGAAGACCCGCGTATTATAAAGCAACTTATGAAGAATCTGAGATCTACTAGAGGGATTGGCGAGAAGGCTGTAAAAGGTTTCTTCTGCGGTGACTGTTGTAGGAATATCAATCCTGGAGAGAAGTGTCCGCATGTGAAAATTGGTAGTAGGGGTAAACGTTACGCTAACGATGATAGTAAGTACTAAAGAAAAAGCCCCCTTCTGAAAGAAGAGGGATTTTTCTTGGTGGCGGGGGTAGGATTTGAACCTACGACCTTTTGGTTATGAGCCAAACGAGCTACCAGGCTGCTCTACCCCGCGATACATAATTATGATATCAGCTTAACGTGATAATTGCAACACCTTAGTGTTTATGACTATTGCCACCAAATAGAAAGTTCATCCATTGCTGGAAGTTGCTATCTGTTCGCTTCGCGCCCGACGCAAGTTTTTGGGCAGACGTGGCGCTTTCGAAAGATTGGGTGATGAGCTGTTTTTCGCCAGGTAGACCTTTTCCCGTGCGCTGTCTAATAGTCAATTCTTGATATTCTTCGCTTTGATAATATTTCGATTCGTATTCCAGTAGAGCGACTTGCAGCTTTTCTATTTCTACCTGTTGGCGCTTATTGTCAATAGAGCGTTGCAATTCGTAGTTTTTTTGCATTGATTCAATGGAGCCCCAAGCCCAACTCATAGCAATTAAAATCGCAGCAGCAATAACGACATTATTTAGGGTTAAATAGTCGTGCTGTATTCTGTAAATTAATCGTTTGAGTTTTAATTTGTTCATTTTGCAAATTTAATATCTACCACATAATATTGTAGCAGGAATGGTAAAAATATTCATCTTATGATTATCAATTTCAAGTTCAGAATGTGGTGGGGGCGGCTGGGATCGAACCAGCGACCAATCGGTTATGAGCCGACTGCTCTAACCCCTGAGCTACGCCCCCGTGAGACTTATTATAGCGCATCAGAGGTAATTATAGAAGTTTTCCGGCGGCAATTCGCACGGCTTCTGACCAAGAAGTAAAACAGTGCGGTGTGGACGCTAGTTCTTCGCTGGTAATTTTATGTCGAACAGCCAGAGCTAGCTCGGCTGCCATATCGCTAGCGTGCGGTCCGACGATCGTTCCGCCTACGACAACTCGCTTCTTGTCAACGATCAATTTCACAAAACCTATTCGCTGGTCGGTAATATTGCTGCGTACGGTAGTCGTGAGCGGAACAATTGCTATTTTTGCGCTTATTCCTTTCACCTTACAATCGTATTCGTTCATTCCAATTTGAGCTATTTCTGGCTGAGTAAATGCAACTTGTAGGTGTGGGGAATCATTGAATTTAATCTTATTATTATGTAGCAAATTATGAGCCGCAATACGACTCTGCGCTAAGGTTGTGTGAGTTTGGATATTGGCGTCAGTTACATTTCCTGCGGCAAAAATATGCCGAGCGGAAGTTTGCAGGGAAGAATTAACCAAAATGCCGTTTTCGGTATATTTCACGCCGGCGTTTTCTAAGCCTAAATCTGTTGCAGGCAATTGTTGGTCGGCAATTAGAATCTCATCAACGCGTACAGATTTTTCTATTCGCCCTTGCAGAAAAGTAACGCGTTTTTGTATAGACGATTTTTGTATAGCGATAATCTTAGTGCGAGCTAAGATTGAAACATTGCGATTTTTTGCGTCATTCGTAACCAAAGCACTGACTTCTGGGTCAAATGTTGATAATATCCTGGGCGATTTCTCTGCTACGTAAACTTTTGTTCCCAGGGTGGAGAAGATATGTGCCAATTCTAGTGCCGCAGCTCCCGCGCCAACAATGAACATGGTTTTTGGTGGGCGCTTCAAGCTAAAAATAGTTTTTGGAGTGTGATAAGAAATGGCACTTAATCCAGGTATTTCTGGAATTTGCCAATCAGATCCAGTTGCAATGAGAAATTTGCGAGCAGACAAGTGTCTGCGATTGACTGCTATTTCGTTTGGACTCAAGAAATGTGCATTGCCAGTAAAAACACTAATGCCTTGCTTCTCGTAATAATATCGATTGCCGCCAGCTCCAGTTCTCTTTATAACTTTGTCTTTCCAGGAGAGTAGAGAAGGGTAATTATATCCAACCGAGTTGGTGCGCAGTCCAAACTTAGCAGCATCTTTGGCTGTTTGATAAACGTTAAGAGCGTGAGTTAAGAATCCAGTTGGTACATCTCCCCAGTTTGGTGATTCCCCGCCGAATGTTGATTTTTCTACAACAGCAACTTTTTTTCCGGCACTTGCTAATATGCTGGCTGCGGGTGACCCGCCAGCGCCGCTACCAATTACGATATAGTCATAGTCAAAAGTTGGTTTTTGCGACATCAAATCTCCTAAATTATGGTTTTATAATTTTTATATAAATAAGCCGCGTCAGGATGTAGAGTTTTCATAATGCGTTGTGCTTGGCGGCGGATATCGGCAGAGGTTATTTCTGGGTGAGTTTCACACCAATTCATAACGCCCAGAGTGACGGTTTTTGCGATATCTTGAGCTTGACCTTCTGGAGTACGAACGCTTAGACAAGTGGCAATTATGGAATTGTGGAGCTTGTCTGGACTAAACTCCTCTGGCGGCCGCTTTCCTTGCTTGATGACGTCAATTTGACCTGGCTTTACCATAGATTGCCTCCATAGCTAATGACGCCAATAACGCGGTCGACGAATAGGAATGCTGCCAAAATTAATAAGCTACCGCCGCTGGCGAATTGTAAAAATCTCTTATGATCTTCCCGCCAACGTTGTAAATTAGAGATGCTGCGTCCGCTGCCGATCAAGACGATAACGACAAACAACGGCAGTGTGGACACAATGACGTAGGTCACTATGCTGATGATTTGCAATAAGGGGTTTGGCAAGGTGATAATAGCCAAACTAGCGGCGATAATTGGCGCGATAATAAATATGATTTCTGCAATAACGCTAATTATTCCCAGGGCAAGGCTTTCTATGGAATTTTTGGTTTTTTTGGTGCGCTTGTTTAAATATTCCGCGAAATTACGTGGAAGCCATAATGAAGTTCCTGGTTGTCGTCGAAAGTAGAACGCCCAAATTGCGATTCCTAAGCCAAACATCATCCCTGAAGAGATGGCGGCAACTAGTTGTTCTGCGCTGGTGGCGTGGTGGATGAATAGTGATAAGAAATAGGAAATGGAGCTGATAAGCAACAAGGTGATCATTGCGACTCCAAGTACAAAACTGTTGCTCATACGAAAAATTTTTCTCTGGGCGGTTTTTTTGCCAATCGAATGTCCGCTAAGTAACGTTAAAACGCTGACGCTAAGCTGAAAACTAGCGTGAATAATCGCTGCAAAAATTATAGTAGCCAGTGATGAGATTGTTACAGGGGTCATTTTTGTGTATAAATCCTTCCCTACCAGTGTACCACAAGCGGAATGAAAAGGTAAATAATGACCGAAAAAGGTATTGCTTTTTTGTCAAATTTATGATAGTATAAAGACAGTTAAATAATTAACATAAAAAAGGAAAAAATATGGAAATCAACACCAGTGAATTAGCTGAATTTTTAGAAGTAACCCGAAAAAAGGATTTAGCAACGTGGGAGCGTCAGCGTAATTCATGGGAATTGGATAGTTTTGTGTCGCGACAATTGGCGGCTTTGGATGGCGTTCAATCTGAAGAGCTTGAGCTAATTTAATTCAGTATCTATAAAAATTCCCCGTCGCATTGACGAGGAAAGATAATTTCTGGTAGCACCGGGTGGACCCGAACCACCGACCTCAGGCTTATGAGTCCTGCGCTCTAACCAGCTGAGCTACGGTGCCACACTGCATTGATTGTAACAGATAGTATAAAATTTGCCAAATACGTTTTAGGTAAATTGTGAGATAATGGATATGTGAGATATATTATCGCAGTCAGTGGTGGGATTGATTCGGTAGTTTTGCTGGATTTGATGTCGCGAACGGAAAAAGATTTAGTGGTTGCTCATTTTGACCACGGAATTCGTGAGGATTCGGCGAGCGATGCTAGATTTGTCGAGGCATTATCTGATAGATATAAAATACAATTTGTTTGTCGGCGCGAAAAGTTGGGGGCTGATGCCAGTGAAGAATTGGCGCGTCAAAGGCGTTATGAATTTTTGCGTGGCGTGGCGACGGATTTTGATGGCGTGATAGTGACGGCGCACCATCGAGATGACATTATTGAAACTGTAGCGATGAATCTTAAGCGTGGCTCCAGGTGGCGAGGCTTGGCGGGGATGAGTGATAGTCAAATAGTTAGACCGATGAATAGCTGGACGAAGCAGAGAATTTATGAATATGCGATTCGCCAGAAATTGGAATGGTGCGAAGATGAGACAAATCAAAGCGACTTGTATCAGAGGAATAAATTTAGGCGCAAGATAAATCGTGAGCTTGATGAATACCAGAAGCTTGGAATATATGAGGCGTGGCGAAAACAGAGAGAATTAAGAGGGAAAATTGAGCAGGAAATAGAGAAGTTTGACGGAGAAGTGCTTAGTCGATATTTTTTGACGATGATAGATGATAATGTCGCACAAGAATTGCTATATTATTACGTTTTACGACATTATGATGTGTCGTTACTGGGGTCTCAATTGGAGCGTATGCTAATTGCTATAAAAACTGGAAAAGCTGGCTCTTGCTGGCAAGTTGGTGGCGGCATTGTGATGAAATTGGCGCTAAGAAGTGTTATAATAAAGAGAGTTTGATTAGTATAGGCGAAAGGATTAGTTGAGAATGGCTGTTAAGATGCCTCAAAGAAATGGAAAGAATAGAATAAGTCAAATTTTACGATTTGGATTGTTTTGGGCAATTATAATTTTTGTAGCGTTGATTTTTTACGCGACACTCTTCCCTGCGTCAAATCTTAAAGATGTTGCATTATCTGATGTAGTGCGTCGAGCAAATGACGGTAAGATTGCTCAATTGGAGATTCAAGGAAACGATATTAAGATTACTCCGAAAGATCAATCAAAACCTACCGAGCATTCAGTCAAGGAATCTAGCAGCATTTATGAGCAGGGCTTGAACAAGGACGCTAAGGTTGAGGTGAAAGTTATTCCTCCATCCACAACCGGCGAAACCATGTGGAACCTGGCGGTTATGGTTGTACCTGTGCTGATTATCGTGGCGTTCTTCATGTTTATGATGCGCCAAGCTCAGGGCCAAAATAACCAAGCGATGGGATTCGGCAAGAGTAAGGCTCGCCTGTATGGGCAAGATAAAGAAAAGGTTCTGTTTACGGATATCGCTGGAAATGATAACGCCAAGCAAGATTTGCAGGAAGTTGTTGATTTTCTTAAGCATCCGAAGAAATATAAAGATTTGGGAGCAAAGATTCCAAAGGGCGTATTATTAGTCGGTAATCCGGGTACAGGTAAGACGATGCTAGCCCGAGCTGTTGCCGGTGAGGCTGGCGTGCCATTCTTCTCGATTTCTGGTTCTGAATTCGTGGAAATGTTTGTTGGTGTTGGTGCTAGCCGAGTGCGAGATCTGTTTTCTAAGGCTAAGAAAAATGCCCCGTGCATTATATTTATTGACGAGATTGATGCCGTGGGTCGTAAGCGTGGCTCTGGTATGGGTGGCGGTCATGATGAACGCGAGCAAACTCTGAACCAGATTTTGGTGGAAATGGATGGCTTTGATGGCGAGACCAATGTTATTGTTTTGGCAGCAACCAACCGCGCGGATGTTTTGGATCCGGCTTTGCTTCGACCTGGACGATTTGACCGACGTGTAACTATTACGCTTCCAGAGCGCAAAGATCGTGAGGCAATTCTGAAGGTTCACTTTAAGAAAAAGCCAACTGATGAAACTGTTGATCTTGATAAATTGGCGGCAAAAACCGCTGGCTCGTCTGGTGCGGATTTGGCAAATATGGCTAATGAAGCCGCGATTATTGCAGCGCGTCGCAATAAGAAGAAGATCACAAATGACGAATTAACCGAGGCGTTTGAGCGTGTGGCAATTGGTCCAGAGCGTAAGACTAAGATAATGAACGATCACGAGAAAGAATTGACTGCTTATCACGAAGCTGGCCACGCAATTGTTGGTCACGTCTTGCCTGATTCCGACCCAGTCCACAAGGTTACGATTATTCCGCGCGGCGGTACTGGCGGAGTAACATGGTTCTTGCCGCCAGAAGATAAGAGCTATACAAATGTTTACGAGTTTAAAGATATTTTGGCTCGGGCAATGGGCGGACGAATCGCTGAGCAATTGATTTACGGCGATGACGGAATCACTACTGGAGCTGGTTCAGATTTGCGAAAAGCGACTGAAATTGCCCGCGATATGGTGATTGAGCAAGGAATGGGCAAAGGCTTGCGCGATCAAGTATTCCACGAGGATAATGGTGGCTTGATGTTCGATAAAATGACCAGAGAGCGTCCGTATTCTGATGAGACTGCGAAGATGATTGATGAGGAAGTTGCACAATTGATTACCGAAGCCAAACATCGTGCAATGTTGGTATTGAAAGAGAATCGTTCGTTCCTTGATAAGCTGGCCGAGGCTCTACTAAAGGAAGAAACTCTGGAAGAATCTGAGGTTGACGAGATTCTTAAAGGCACTAAATTACCAAAAGAAGCTAAACTGCATTCGTAAAATACTATGGGGCGCGTTCGTAGTACGGTCACGAAAATAAATCAGCGGCTTAATGTGAAATTGGCTGCTACGATTCTGGCGGGCTCGACGTTGTTGTCGAGCTTGTTGGGGTTTTTCCGTGATCGTCTGCTCAACTCAGCCTACATGCCAAGTAGAAATGGAGTATCGGCGGGATACCCGGTTGGACTAGACGCTTATACGGCGGCTTTCATGGTGCCAGATTTTATGTTTGCAGTGCTGGTTTCTGGTGCGCTTAGTGTGACGTTCATTCCAGTTTTTAATGAGCGCTGGGTCAAGGGCAATAAGCAGTCGGCTTGGCAAATTAGCTCTAGCATGATCAATTTTATGGCGCTAATAACCATGGCGGCGTCGGTGTTGATTATTATCTTTGCCGATCCGTTGATGAAGTATTTAATCGCGCCTGGTCTGAGTGAGTCTGGTCATGCTTTGGCGGTTAGTATGATGCAGGTAATCGCAGTGAATCCGTTTATCTTTGCGGTTGCGGCGGTGATTGCTAGTATTCAGCAAGCGGTCGGGCGATTTATGTTCTGTGCGCTGGCACCAATGCTGTATAACGTCGGTATTATTATTGGTACGGTGTGGTTTACCGGCGGCGTCAATTTATTCGGCTGGCAGATTTTTGACGGCGGCATTATGGGCGTGGCATTGGGCGTGGTTTTGGGGTCATTTTTACAATTGATCGTCAGTGCGGTTGGCTTGGCTGGACTTGGGTTTGATTACAATTTCAAAATTTATTGGCGGAATAAGGGATTTAGGAAAGTTTTATCTTTGCTGCCAGCACGTTCGGTTGATCAGGGTATGGATTATGTAGTTAGCTTGGTTGAGGTCAATTTGGCTTCGCGCTTGGCTGACGGTACGGTTAGGGCGTACCAACAGGCTTTGACTCTTCATATGATGCCGATTAACCTTATTGGTGTGGCGATTTCAAATGCCGCTTTTCCGCAATTAACTGAGCATTTGAGTGAAGGTCGAAATGACCTATTTCAAAAAGACCTGCGCTCCCTGCTAAGAATTATTTTTTGGATGGCACTTCCGGTGTCGGTGGTGATTTTCTTTACCAGGGGATACGTTGTGCACTTTATTAGTAATGGTGGTGTTCCACTAATCGCGGGAATTTTGGGCTGTTTGGTCGTGGCGATTTTGTTCCGAACTATTTACCATATGGCCGCGCGAGCATTTTACGCCCGCCAAGACACGAAAACTCCGCTGTATATTTCAATTTTCTCGATTACTTTGAACATTATCTTAGCAATCGTCCTATCAATGGTCTTGAAAATGGGCGCGTATGGATTGGCTTGGGCTCAATCGACAGTGGCGGTTTTGGAAGTGGTTGTGCTTTTGGCGGTTATGAATCGTCAAATGCCAAAATTATTCGACATGACGTTTGTGCGAGCGATTTTTAAGATGATGATTGCGGGTACTATTACGGGTGTGGTTTGTTATATCGCCGTGCTAATTATGCCGTTTCGTTATCATGATGACAGTTTCTTTAGCGCTTTTCCGAAATTCGTTATCATTTCAATGGTTAGTTTTGGCGCGTATGCCGCGGCTTCAAAGTGGCTAAAATTGCCAGAAATTGACCCGATTCTTGCACGATTGAAAAAAGTGTTATTTGGACGATTGGAGTTTAAGGGCTAATGGAAAATATTCGGAATTTTTGTATTATTGCTCATATTGATCACGGCAAGTCTACGCTAGCTGATCGAATGATGGAGATGACTGGGACTGTAGAAAAGCGCGAAATGAAGTCGCAGTTGCTGGATTCGATGGATTTGGAGCGGGAAAAAGGCATTACTATTAAGTTGGCGCCGGTGCGAATGCGATATAAAAATGTCGATCTGAATTTGATTGACACTCCAGGGCATGTCGATTTTAGTTATGAAGTCTCGCGTAGCTTGCAGGCTTGCGAGGGCGCGATATTGGTGGTAGATGCTAGTCAGGGAATTCAGGCGCAAACATTGTCGAATGTTTACTTGGCGATGGAGCAGGATTTGACAATTATTCCGGTGTTAAATAAGGTTGATTTGCCAGCCGCCGACATACCGCGCGTATCCAGACAAGTTATTAATTTGTTGGGCTGTGACGAGAGCGAGATTATTCATATTTCTGCTAAAACTGGTCAAAACGTAGATAAGGTTTTGGATGCGGTTGTTGAGCGAATCCCGGCGCCAGTTGGCGATGTTGATGGTCCAACTAGGGCGCTGATTTTTGATAGTTATTATGACGATTATCGTGGCGTGATTTTATACGTGCGGGTGGTTGATGGGCGAATTAAAAAGGGTGAGTCTATCCGAATGATGGCGACTGGCGCAAATGGACTAGCTTTGGAAGTCGGTCATCTTAACCCAGCCATGCAGCCCGACCCTTCGCTTGAAACTGGCGAAATTGGCTATATTGTGACAAACCTGAAGACGACACGCGAGGCGCGGGTTGGCGATACGGTAACACTGGGGAGATATTTAATTAAGATTAAAAAGGGAAACCACGAATCTACAAACAATAAGCTTAACTGAATTTTTTTGGCGTTGGTTCGTAGTATTGACGCGTATGATTGCTGAAATCAGTTTCCTTACCAGATTTGGCATAGCATTTATTCGACAAAACTCATTAAGTCTCTTAATAAAGAAATCAAACGTCAAACGAAATAGAAGGTTCTTTTTCCTAACGAGGAGGCTCTGGAACGTTACTTAGTTACTTTGTTTGAAGACTCTACTAGAGTGTTTACACAAAATTATTGACAGCATCTTTTCCTTTATAATATAATAAAACCTCATGAGGTATTATATGTCTAAACAAAAAATTAATCGCTTTGTCGGATCTATTGGAGCTTTTATTGGGATCCTTGTCTTTATTGCATATATTCCACAAATTATCGCTAACCTACAAGGAGAAAAAGCTCAACCATTCCAACCACTATTCGCAGCAGTTTCTTGTTTAATTTGGGTAATCTATGGTTGGACAAAAGAACCTAAAAAAGACTGGATCCTCATCATTCCCAATGCAGCGGGAGTGATATTAGGCGGTTTAACTTTTATTACTTCTTTATAAAAGTTATATAAACAAAACCAGCAACTTCATAAAAAAGTTGCTGGTAGAGATTTTGGACTATCACAGGAAAAAATATTTAACCAAAGTGATATATTGTTTGATAAATCAGAGTATAATAGTAATTAAAAATAGGATTGGATAGCGAGCAGATTCTTGCTTCCTGCTATGTTTATATTCCATCAAGTGTAAGTTAATTAAGATTAAAGAAGGAAAAATCATGAATCCACAAACAATCAGCTTAACTGAATTACAAAAACACCTCGATCAAACATGTAAAGAAAAGGGGTGGGATAAAAATTCTGTCACTGAAGTGTTCTTATTGTTTACTGAGGAAGTTGGCGAGCTGGCAAAAGCAGTTCGCAAAGAGACAGGATTTAAGGGTGAGAAAAAACCTGACAATCATGACAATCTGCGCGAGGAGTTTGCGGACGTGCTGAACTATTTGATGGAATTGGCAAATCGGTTTGACGTCAATTTGGCGGAAGTGTATTTTGAGAAGCACAAAATCAACCAGACACGGCAGTGGAAATAGTATATACTATTACTGAAAGGCGCAGATGTAATAAAATGCACGAAATAGGTATTGATATATTTGTTGTTGGCAATTATGAGTAATTTTAAAAACTTTACAGAGAAGATTAGATGTCGCGTAATTCCGATAACACGCGACCGCCGCGTGTGGCTAGATGAAAAAGTTGTCGACGATGATTTGTATTGTGTTTTTATGAATGGTCGATCATACGAACTCGGTGAGGAACACGATGACTTTTTGTATGTCACTGCTGACAACTTTGCTGAACTAGCAGACGCCATCCTACGCGAATTGTATGCGCGCGGATTTTCATCGTCGGGCTATAAACTAGTCAACGAAAATCATGTTTATTTAGATTATAGCTTTTTGAGCGATACCATACCTTGGATTGCTTGGCATAATGTTGATGTAATAGTTAAGGGTGATATTACTGACGAGAAGGATTATCGTCGCGACAAAGCTAAACGCGGTCGGTGGATGAACTACACTGAACTGGTTCAGGTTATTGGCAAGAATCAAGCTCATAAGATTTTTGAGCAGTTATAGGTTAGACCTCAGTGTGTAAGGAATAATTTGCTGAGAATGAATAGGTGTGCAGGAAGTGATTTGCTGTGCGTTTATATAAAAACATTGAGCTGATATAATAACAAATAGTTATGACTGAAAAAATTACCGTCCAGCCACTTCCAGGTTATAAAGAAGTTAAGCCGTTTGTTTATGCGGGTTTTTTCCCGGTGTCCAACGAAGACTATAACGATTTGAAAGAGGCGATTGAAAAGTTGAGCCTGAGCGATTCGGCGTTGCAATTCGAGCCGGAGAATTCGCCGGTTTTGGGCTACGGTGTGCGAATTGGATTTTTGGGTCTGCTTCATATGGACATCATTCGCGAGCGATTGGAGCGTGAATATAGTTTGGATTTAATTGTGACGAATCCGAGTACTGATTATCAAGTGAGCCTGACAAATGGTGAGGAGTTGGATATTAAGTCTGCCAGTGAATTACCCGACCCAGTGCAAATAAAAGAGATTCGCGAGCCATGGATTGATGGCGAAATTGTTGTGCCACAGGATTACATCGGTGCAGTGATTCAGCTGATTGTGAGTAAGCGTGGTCGCCAGAAAAACCTGAGCTACATCGACGAGCGGGCGCTGATTTCATTTGCGGCGCCACTTGCCAATTTGTTGACGGATTTTTATGACCAATTGAAATCTATTACCAGCGGCTACGGTTCGTTTAATTATGAGTTGGCGGATTATCAGGTGGAAGATTTGGTGCGCGTCGATTTTTATGTGGCAGGTGAAATGGTTGATTCGCTGAGCGTGATGTGTCATCGGTCGGAATCACAGCATTTGGGGCGTGAGATTGTTAAGAAATTGAAGGAAGTTGTGCCGCGTCAGAGTTTTGAGGTTTCATTGCAAGCGGCAATTGGCGGTAAATTTATTGCCAGGGAAAATATCGGCGCTTATCGAAAAGACGTTACGGGCTATCTTTACGGCGGCGATGTCAGTCGTAAAAAGAAACTTCTCGCCAAGCAAGCGCGTGGTAAAAAACGAATGAAACGCTTTGGTAAAGTCGACATACCGAGCGAAGCATTTATGGTGATGCTAAAAAGGGATTAATCGTGAAAAAACCTATTGTTTATATTGATATGGATGGTGTTTTGGCGGATTTCAAATCTGCTTTAACGAAAATATCACCTGAGTTGATTGATGAGTTTGCTGGTCAGCACGATAATATTCCAGGAATTTTTTCTTTAATGGAACCCGTGCTTGGAGCTATCGAGGCGGTTTACGCCCTGAAAGACAAATACGATTTATACATTTTATCTTCTTCTCCGTGGGAAAATCCGACGGCTTTGGGTGATAAGTTGGCGTGGGTGAAAAAGTATTTTGGCGGCGAAGGTTCGGATAACGTTTTCTTCCGTAAGGTTATTTTTTCGTCAGTAAAGAATTTGAGCCGAGGCGATATTTTGATTGACGATCGGACGGCGAATGGTGCGGGCGAGTTTCCTGGTCGGCTTATTCGTTTTGGAAGTTCTGAATTTCCTAATTGGCAATCTGTACTTGATGAGTTATTATAGGTAAATATTATGCCAAGTATTGAAGATCTTATTACAAATTATCAGCCAACCGAGTCGACAATTGAGTTGGTCAAAAGTACGAAAATTGCGCTGCTTGCGGGAATTTCTGGTGCGGGCAAAGACACGATAAAAAAACAATTACTGAAGTCGCCAGAGTTTCGCGATATCGTTTCTCATACTACGCGCGCGCCACGCACAAATAACGGATGCGCTGAGCAAGATGGAATTGACTATCATTTTATTGATTCGCAAACTGCCGAAAATATGCTACAAAATAATGAATTCATCGAGGCAAAGTTTGTTCACGGTACAGTTTATGGGACGTCTGTGGCTGAGCTGAAATTAGCGCATGATCAGAACCGCGTGGCAATCACCGACATTGACGTTCAGGGCGTGGAGGAATATGAGCGACTGGCGCCAGATAGTATTGCGATTTTTATTGTGCCACCAAATAGCCAAACTTGGATTGAGCGATTAAAAAAGCGTTACGCAACTGAAGAAGATTTTCAAGCGGAGTGGCCAAAGCGTCACGCCTCGGCGATAAAAGAGTTGGCTTACGCACTTGAGGTTCCGTATTATCACGTGATTATTAATGACGATTTGGAGCGAGCAATTCGAGTGACCGAGGAAATTATTTTGCGCGGTGACGTGTTTAAGCGTCAAGATGACGAGGCGCGTTTGATAGCTCGAAATCTCCTCAATGATATAATTAATCTATGAGTTCAGTAAAAACTCCAAAAAAAATAGCAGCCAGGCAAGATCGTTCTTCGAAGACCTTGATTACATTGTTAGACCAATCCTTTTTTATCTTTGCAGGTTTGGCGTCGTTTTGGTTAGCGTGGTTAGTGCTTAGAGAAGGTTGGGCGACGGGCGGCTGGTGGCTGGTTGGCTTGTTCTTTGTTGTGTGGATAATTGTGGCGTATTTGGCGCTACCTAGGCTTCATCGAATTTTGAGCAATATGTACGTACCGAACTATTTTATCGGCAGGACGCGAACGGCGGACGGAGTATTAAGCGACCCCGTCAATTTGAGCGTGCGCGGCTCGGAAGAAAAGCTCCATAAGGCAATGACTGAGGCTGGCTGGGTTTTGGCGGATGATATAACTCCAAGGTCGGCTTGGAAAATGGTGCTTACGGTGCTGAGCGGTCGTAGTTATCCAAATGCACCAGTGTCGCCAGCGTTTTTGTTTGGCAGGCGGCAGGACTTTGCTTATCAGCAGGAAGTTGACGGCAATCCAAGGCGTCGCCATCACGTTAGGTTTTGGCGATGCCCAACTGGCTGGCTTCTTCCTGGCGGTCATCGAGTTGATTGGTTGGCGGCTGGTACATACGATAAGAGTGTTGGCTTTTCTTTATTTACTTTTCAGTTCACGCATAAAATTGACGAGAATATTGATATTGAACGAGATTATATCATTGAGTCGGTTAAAAGTAACAATAAAAATGTTAGAGTGACGATATTAAAGGATTTTTCAACGGGCTATCATTCGCGCAACGGTCTTGGAGATTCTATTCGCACTGATGGCGATTTACCGATTTTGGAAGTCAGTTGGATAAAGGCTGAAGATAATGTCGCGACTTCAACGCGGCTCGGAGTGATTATGGACGGCACAATTTATGATCGTCATCCGCGAAATCATGAAACTTTATTGGAAGAGCTTTGGGGTCGCCGACCACCGCAGATTTTAATTGGCGGCGGACTAATGATTCTGGCGTCGTTGTTCACAATCGGGCAAATGTTGGTGGACTTTTCTAGCTGGCCGACGACTTTGGTGCAAGTTGCGAATATTGACGGAATTGATATAAATGCTGCGAATACTATGTTGTCAATGATGGCTGGCTTGAATGTGTTGTTGGTCGTGGCGGAAATCGTGCTGGTTGGGCTGCTACTTCGAGGAAGTAGTCGGGCGCGAATCTCACTACTTTCTGTGGCGACATTGGCTATTGTCACCGAATCTTTATCCGTGACAATTGGGCGAATTAATGCGTCGATTATGTTGCTTTTGATCTCAATTGGCGTGCATATTATGATCATGATGTTGTTCTCTTCAGATGCAGCACGCTACTTTACGGAAAGACGATAAGGCTTGGCACTCTGCTTGTATGAGTGCTAGATTTGCGATATAATTGGATTATGACCGAACGTCAACAAGCAATCCTTGTCGCCATTATTGAGCAATACGCTGAAATTGCGGCGCCAGTTGGTAGTGTAACGCTAGCCAAACTGTTTGGTGTGAGCAGCGCCACGATTCGCAGTGAAATGGCAAAGCTTGAGGAGATGGGATTTATTGAGGCACCTCACACGAGTGCGGGTCGAATTCCGACAGATAAGGGATATCGTTTTTATGTCAATGGAATCACGGCAGCGCAAATGACGGAATTACCGAGCGGTATTGATAGCAGCACGAAGGCAATTGAGGCGCACGTCAATTCAAATGTTGATACTTCAGATAAAGCGATTCGTCGAGCAGTTGATGGTTTGGTGGAAATGACTGGCAATTTTGGTTTTGCGTCATTTGGTTCGAGTTTGTATATGAACGGAATGACTCAGTTATTTAGTCAGCCAGAGTTTGGTGATGGCGATCACGTCCAGGCGGTTGCTAAATTGATTGACAATATCGAACCGTGGCTGCGTGAAGCGGCGCCGGATGAGCCGTTAAATGTGTTTATTGGTAGCGAAAATCCAATTGGCAAGAGTAGCGGTGCTACGTTGATTATAAGTAAATTTAAGTCATCGTCTGGTGGCGATAATTACATCGGTGTGATTGGTCCGACGCGACAAAATTATCGTCGAACGATGGAGCTAGTGCGTCGTACGGGCGCGATGCTAGAGGAGGTATTGTAATGGCTGAATGGATTGGTGGACTATTAAGTGGTTTGCCGGCGTGGCTGATTGTAATAATTTCAATAATAATATTTATTATTGGAGCGATTTGGATTTTAGCCTTTGATCCTGGTACGGTTGGCGGTGATCCGATCTTACCATTTAAAAGGAGGAAAAAATGACGAAGAATAAAAAAGCTGAAGATTTAGAGAAAGAAGTTGCTGAGCTGACGTCGGATCTGCAGCGAACTCGAGCGGATTTTGAGAATTATCGTAAGCGTGTGGATGCAGAAAAGCAATCAGCGCACGAGTTGGGTCAAACTAAGTCGGTGATGAAATTATTGCCAGTTATTGATACGATTGAGCGAGCTGTTGCCAACGTCCCAGAGGAGCTTCAAGATAATGCGTGGGTTAAGGGCGTGGCTGGTCTGAATAAGCAGCTTGACAAGCAATTGAAGGAGATTGGTTTGGAGAAAATTGACGCTAAACCCGGAACTCTGTTTAATCCGGAATTTCATCAGGCTGTTCAATTTGACGAATCGACGGATGGCGATAAGGAAGTTATTGCCGAGGAGCTTCGCGCTGGCTATACTTTGAACGGTTCGGTTATTCGCGACGCAATGGTAAAAGTCACTCGTCAGTAATAGACGTTTATAATGAAATAAGTGCGCTACTTGTTTTTGGAGTGGCGCTTTTTATTTATCAATAGAATAATTGCAATAACGATCAGAGATATACCGATTGCAAGACCTATAAATAAAGATTCTCCGGTGTTTTCGAGAAGATTACCAGATTGTGTAACAGTCTGATATGAAGTACTACTTCCTTGATGGCTTTCTTGGTGACCAGTAGTAGTACATGGCTGACCGTTAGTATAACTGCCTGCGCCGTAGCTACTACAGTTATAGGTGGCAGAAAAATTGTGAAATATAATTCGATTACTCATCATGACTCTATTGATTTTATAAGCATTACTACTATAATAGAGGAGTAATACTATAAAAACAAGGGGGATGTGTTATGCCACAGATTGGCGTTCCGGAGCTGGTTGTAATACTAGTTATTTTACTTATATTGTTTGGTGCAAAAAGATTGCCCGAGTTGGCGCGAAGTATCGGTTCATCGGCAAGAGAGCTAAAGACAGCGTTCAAGGAGGATGATGAAAAGAGTAGTGCATCGCAATCTGGCGAAGCGAAAGACAAGTAATTCGTCACAAGTTTCTGGTTCATCGCCAGTATTTATGGATCACATTCGAGAGTTGCAGTGGCGACTTGCTATTGTTGCGCTTGCTTTTTTGGCAACTGGTGCGGCGGTGTATCCATTTTTCGATAAAATTGTAGCGTTATTGCTTAAACCGCTTGGGAATAATCTATCTTTGGTGTATTTAACGCCAGGGGGTGCTTTTAATTTTGCTGTACAAGTGTGCATTTATGCTGCAATGATTGGGGCACTACCTGTTGCGCTATATCATATATATCGCTTTGTTATGCCTGCGGTCGAGAAAACTACGTTACGAGGCGTGCTTGGATATTCCCTAAGTTCTTTATTGCTGGCAGCTGTTGGCGTTGCTTTTTCATACTTTCTAGCGTTGCCGGCAGCTATTCAATTCTTGACTAGTTTTGACTTGAAAAACATCAGTCCTATGTTGACGGTCGAGTCGTACCTTTCGTTTGTGATGACATACTTGCTAGCCGGGGCATTATTATTTCAATTGCCGCTATTTATGGCAATCATAAATCGCATAAAACCAATGACTCCGCGGATGTTAATGTCTGGCCAGCGTCATGTTATTCTTTGGTCTGTGGTATTTGCTGCGGTCATTTCTCCAACTCCAGATGCTGTAAATCAATTACTATTAGCGGTTCCGATAATTGTGATGTATCAAGTAGGTATAGTAATTATCCTATTGAAAAACCGTAAGCGAGCGGATAAAAAATCGAAAGACGGCTTGTTGACTCATTCGATCGTCGTAGATAACGAGTCGGCAAATCATACCGTAAAAGAAATCAAACCTCGTCCTATGGAGGCGAAGAAAGTATCTGTTTGTCCCGAACCAGATACACCAATCCTAGTGAAAAAGCCAGCATCAAATCACGCATTAGTTAGTCGTCGCTCGCTTGATGGATTTGTGACAATAAAGACAGAAAAACCATCTCCAGCAGCAAATAAGAAGGTTATTCCGAAAAAAACAGTCTCAAAACCTGTACCGATAAGAAGATCTTTGTCTCGATCGGTAGACGGATTTTCTATACCATCTCGGTCTGTTTCGGTATCCGTTCCTTCTAGATCTGTAAAGCTTGTGTAAAATATATTTGCATACTTAAATATGTGGTGATATAATTTACCACAACAATAGAAAAAACAAAAAGGATTGAAAGGATGGCACTAACACCATCCTTAAACTCCAATAATGCAATTAGATCCTTTATAGGCATATCACTATCACCTATGCAACTCGGATTGTA
>ERZ772966.270-NODE-270-length-21053-cov-19.957472_pt1 | contig 21053 bp, 16 predicted proteins | sample MGYA00580680_ERZ772966 | MGnify/ENA primary metagenome ERZ772966 (study PRJEB29015, sample SAMEA2738055) | human oral metagenome | biome: human oral; feature: human-associated habitat; material: saliva | place: China | collected 2225 ...
TGGGCATTCTATGAGAAAAAGCGCATTCACATTCACTAGTACATGCCCAAAAACGATAGAGTGGAATCAGATAACACTCGATACGAAGCGGACGAGACATGACTCAACCCCCTGAAAACCACCAGCAGCCCGGCGGGCAGTTCAACGCCCAGCCCGGCCAGCAGGCATTCCGTGCCCCCGGTGAGCCCCTCCCGCAGGACCTCTCCGCCGGCTGGCTCCCCGAAGACGAGCGCCAGAAGCCGGTCAGCCCCCTGCCCCAGCCGAGGCTCTTCGCCTACCAGTCGATGCTGCCGCCGAAGGTGCTGCACGCGCTGCGTCACCCCTCCGAAATTCCGTGGCTGGTCGCCGCCTACGCCGTCACCGCGGTCGGCTACATTGTGCTGTTCATGGCGCTGGCTGACCTGTTCAGCTCGATGATGCGTTACGTCTTCAGCTCAACCGGTGAAGGTTCGGTTCGAGTACCTTCCGGTAGCACCTCCGCGAGCCTGGAAGACCTGATTTTCCAGACGGTTGGCCTGCTCATCCTGGGCCCGATTGCCATCTTCATTGTTCGTGCAATCTACTACGCGCAGCAGCGTGTGCGCGGTGTGCGCATCACCCCGACCCAGTTCCCTGAGGCGTACCAGATGCTCGCCGAAGCAGCTGAGGCCGCGGGTCTGCGCCGAGTACCGGATGCGTACGTTGTTCTCGGTAACGGCACCATGAACGCTTTCGCGGCAGGTCACGGCTTCCGCCGCTACATCTGCCTGTACTCTGACCTGTTCGAGATCGGTGGTAAGTCTCGTGACCCGGAGGCGCTGCGCTTCATTATTGGCCACGAGGTTGGTCACATCGCCGCAGGTCACGTCGGTTATTTCCGTCTGATTTTCACCATGCTGTTCAACCAGATTCCGGTGCTGTCGAGTGCGCTGTCCCGCTCGCAGGAGTACACCGCCGACAACTTCGGCTACCGTTTCTGCCCCGAGGGCGCTGAGGGCGCTGTCAAGGTGCTTGCGGCAGGTAAGTACCTGAACAAGCAGGTCAACTTCGATGAGCTTGCCGACCGTGCCGTCACCGACCGCGGCCTTGCCGTCTGGTACGTGAACCTGCTGGCAAGCCACCCCGTTCTCACCTGGCGTGCGCACGCGCTGCGTGACCGCACCCAGCCCGGCCGCCTGTTCTGGCGCCCGACGGAGAACCCGGTCAAGGACGCCGCACCGCGCGTTCCTGTCCTGATCCCGGCGGCGGAGCCGGTGCACATGTGGCCCGACCCGATTCAGTCCACCGAGTTCATGCGTGAACACCAGGACGCGTGGGCTGACTACACCCTGGAAACCGTGGACGTGTACCCCAAGCCTGAGAACGCCCCCGCGTTCGATGCGAACTCTACGCTGTTCGCTGGCTGGCTCACCGAGCAGGCTCGTGCTTTCCACGGTCAGCGTTGGGATGCGTACGCTGCCGCCGGTGGCGCGCCGGCACCGGGTGCTCCCGGTGGCCCGCAGGCGCCCGGTCAGCCGGGTGCGCCTCAGCCTAATTTTGGTGGCGCGCAGCCGAACTTTGGCGAGTCCCAGCCCGGTAATACTCAGCCCGGTACTGCCCAGCCCGGTTACGGCCAGTACGGTAGCAGCCAGTACGGCACTGACTCTGCCACCCCGAACCAGTACGGTAGCTCCTCTGAGGGCGGCTCGTACGGTCAGGGTTACGGCTTCGATAATGATAAGAAGTAGTTCCTGAGCTGTAGGCCCAAGAACCTAGGCCCAAGAACCTTGATGAACCCGCCGGGATGCATGGTGCATCCCGGCGGGTTCAGCCGTTAACTGCCTCGTGTGTGACCCTCTCGTGCGCGACCCTCAGGTGAGAAGGTGCGCCCGTCACTGCATCCGCCGTGTGCCGCGGTCATAGAATGGAAACCATGCTTTCATCACTTCGCTCCATCAAGCTTGACCCGCTGCTGACCATGCTCATTAGCGCGGTCATCCTCGCCATTATCGTGCCGGCACGCGGCGACTTCGCCGAATGGTTCAGCACCGGAACCAAGTTCGCGGTCGCCCTGCTGTTCTACCTGTACGGCGCTCGCCTCTCCACCACGGAGGCTATTCGCGGCCTGACCCACTGGCGTCTGCACCTGATGATTCTGAGCTGCACGTTCGTGCTGTTCCCCCTGGTCGGTTTGGCGCTCTCGCCGCTGCGGTTTGTGCTCGGTGATGGGCTGTACATGGGCATTCTGTTCTTGACCTTTGTGCCTTCGACCGTGCAGGCGTCGATTGCGTTCACCTCGATTGCGGGCGGTAATGTGGCGGCGGCGATTGTGAGCGCCTCGCTCTCTTCGATTGTGGGTGTGGTGGCGACCCCGCTGCTCGCCATGATGCTGATGAACACGGGCCATATTGAGTTCTCCGGAACGGTCTTCCTGGACATCGCCATTCAGCTGTTTCTGCCGTTTGTGCTCGGCCAGCTGACGCGCCGCTGGGTGGGCGAGTTCGCGAAGAAGCCAACCACCAAGTGGCTGGATAAGTTCTCGGTCATGATGATTGTGTATTCGGCGTTCTCTGCCTCGGTGGTGCAGGGCGTGTGGACGCGCGTGGCGTGGTGGCAGATCGTGCTGCTGGTCGTGCTCATGGCGATTATTGTGGTGTTCATGCTGTGGCTGACCGACCAGCTGGCTAAGCGTCTGGGCTTCAACCGTGCGGACCGCATTACGATTCAGTTCTGCGGTTCGAAGAAGTCGCTGGCGGCTGGCCTGCCGATGGCGATCATTATTTTTGGTGCGGGCTCGCTGGGCCTGATGATGCTGCCGATCATGATTTTCCATCAGGTTCAGCTGATGATTTGTACCTGGCTTGCGGGACGCTATGCGCGCCTGGATGTGGTGGGTGCCGCCTCCGCGAAGGAAGTTCAGTAGGGGCTTGCACCCTGCCTGCTGGGGCGCTCGCCGGGTGCCTGTTAGACGTGTCTGCCGGGGTGCTTTGGTGGGCGCTTTGGTAGGCGCTGGGCACCCGGCGGGTGCCATTTCGGGCCTCTGAGCCTGTGAGATAAGCCTCTGATGAGGGGTTTTAATGGGTTCTTTGGGTCTGGTTGACCCGTCTGCAAAGTGATGTTGCGCGCTTTAGCAAAAATTCCCCTGACTAGTGCATTTATGTGCAAAATGTGGTATTTGTACTGGTCAGTTGGTTTTCTGTGGGTTATATGCACTCTATTGCACCAAAGTGACCAGCGAGACACTCAACACTATCGGGTGTTAAGCGGCGAAAAAGCCCCGATTTTGCCCTAGAATGTTTTGTCGTGGGTTAGACAGATTCGCATCTTGTATGCAAGAATTTATGACTCACATGGGAACGGTTGAGATTCACTCCCTCACACCGCCCACGAGCGCTGATGCAGCGGATTCACTCCCCGCCCGCATCCCACACCGGAAGAGACTCACTCACTCAACCGGAAGGAAGCTCAAAACCACTTATTCACTCAAACACAACTGGATACACTCAGCTTAATGACGCGCTTAGATTTCATCTATGCGCTAATCGCTGTTCTGTATCCGCCAAGAAAGAGGACACACCATGGCTACCATCATGAGCGTGAACGTATGCGATTCCAAGTACAACGCTGACCCCACCGGCGTACGAGACTCCACTAGTGCTATCCAGAAGGCTATCGATGACGTTGCTGCACAGGGCGGCGGCTCCGTGGAGATTCCCGGCGGCATGTACCGCGTCTCCTACCCCTTCATCGAAATGAAGCACCGCGTCGAGATTTTCGGCCACGGTCAGGCAACCCGAATCGTCGCTTTCACCGACAAGGGTATTCCCTCCACTAAGAACGGTAGCTACGAATGCACCGGCGTTTTCCACACCGGTAGCTACACCACCCCCATGAGCGGTGGCACCAACCAGAACAAGCCCATGCGTATGGGCGTGCGTGACCTGTTCATCCGCACCAACAAGTACAACCTGCCGCTGGATTCTAAGAGCAACCAGATTTTCCTGGAGAAGCACACCCAGCCCGTCGACAACGTTGCAGGCGTCATCTTCCACACTCGCATTGCGGATGCTAACCCCGGTGAGCCGGATGCAGTGCCCACCCTGTCCAACATCGAAATCTGGGACACCGCTATCGGCGTTGCGATCCTGGGTCTGGACGACCAGGGCATGAAGATTGATAAGATCCGCATCCGCCAGACCCTGCGCCAGGGCCTGCTGGTCGGCAAGCCTGTCGGCCACCCGCTGCGCCCCCGTGAGGGTGACACCCCCGGCGCGGCAGATAACAAGTTCTCCATGATTGACGTCTCTGACGCAAACATGAGCTTCGGCACCTACGCGGGTATTGAGATTTACACTTCTCAGTCCAAGTTTGAGGCGTCCACTAGCTGGTTCAACAAGCGCAACATGGGTAAGAACGCCCTGTACGAGGTGAAGACCCGCCACGTGGGCGCGGGCTGGTTCATTCAGGGCACCCGCAACATGTTCATTGGCTGCACCGCCCAGGAGAACGCCGGTCACGGCTGGCTCGTGGAGTGGGGTAATAACCAGTTCATTGGCTGCCTGGGTGAGTCTTCCAGCTTCCAGGATGCTGTTACCGGCGGTGCTCGAGGTGACGAGGCGGCGAACTGGTACATTGGCCGTAACGCACGCGGTAGCCGTTTCGTGGCTCCTCGTTCGCACAACCCTTACAGCTGGGCGAAGGCTTCCCTGTACGGTTTCTACATTGAGAACAACATTCGCGATATGCACATTACGACTGCGTCCGCGAAGGATGACCGTATTGGTGAGAACAACATGGTCGGCCGCCGCGTTCACGTGACCGGCGCTATGGGCGATAACGTGCTCATCGAGGTGGATCACATTCGCCACGCGACTTTCGCGCCGAAGCAGCTGGAGAAGCGCGGCAACGGCGTGTTCATGGGCTAACCCTCACGGGTTAGGCTCTGCGGGCTGAGGCTCGTGATCACAAAATCTTAAAACGCATACGTCTGAGGGGCGGGGATTACTCCCCGCCCCTCAGACGTTATTGCTGGTCCTTTAGTGGGTTATTTTTCAGACTGAGCGCGGCGTGCCGACGGTCGGTTATACGCCACAACCACGGCGAAGATAAAGAGCGTCAAGAGAATAAGCGTCACCACCACGGGCGCAGGATTTACCATGCTCATTTGCATGCGAACTCCTCCGTCCGGGACCGCCTCTGATTGCAAGCGTATCGTGCCAAAGAACGCCTCTCCCATAGAGCTATTCTCGCCTAGGCTAAAGAGCGTATAGATGGTGCTTCCGATGACTACCGCTACAGTGGCTACTGCAGCAGTAGCAAGCGAAGAAATACTATAGGTGAACCATTTCATGGCGCACTCCTTTTTCATTGCGGGAAATTCCCAAGACACTAAAGAACACGGCGAATCCAAGAAGCACCGCAATAATGGCCACGTTAACCTCCGTCGGGAGCCCAAACATATTCAGACCCACAGCAAAAGTTGCAACGACCGATAGCAGAAGAATCACACCAATAACCACAGAGAATGGGTTTCCCTTTTCTGGCGGGAAGATAATACCCACGAGATTAGTCATGACGATGGACACCAGCCCAAATCCAAAAACACTCAAGATAGCTGATAGCTGACCCCCTTGCGCTAGATAAACCGTTCCAAGAACTGCACCTAGCGCAAGCATGATAGTTGCCTGCGAACCGATCAGCTGAAGGTAAAACACACCTGCCGACTGGCGGAACGGAGTAAGGCGACGCAGGGGTTCAGAAGATGCGTACGCGTAGATTCCCAAGAAAGCCGGGAGCATAATGTATGCCGGAGGCGCATTCCAACTCTTCCAAGGAATTGCGAAAGCTGCCACCACAGCAGATACCAGCACAAACTGGTTCTCGAAGCTACGGAACTGCATCAGCACCAAAGTGCCCAATCGAGTACTCGCAAGACTTCCAGGCAGAGCAAGGAAATAGCTCCTGAGCGGGGTGTAGTCCTTCGGAGCAATTGCTATAGCTAGAGCTAGTAGCAGCCCGCATACTCCTAGCAAGGCGAGTACAGCACCCGCTGCTCCTAGCACCCCTCCGATAGCTTCCTCAATACGGAGAAAGGCCAGCTGGGGCGCCCATGGGGCAGTATCTTCGAGCAAACGAATCCGCATGTATTCGATGCTCTGGTCGCGCATCAGGCTAAATGCAATAGCCATAAGACCCGCAAGAAGAGCAGGAATCACAAGACCGCGCAAACGTGCCATTCCCACGAGGGCAAGGAGTCGCTCTACTCCCAGATGGATTACTAGCAGAATCAGGTAAGTAACAAGAGCCGGTGACACAACACCAAAAAGGAAGAGCTCCGCAGCTTCCCACCCCACGACAACGCTACAAGCAATAGCCAGCGCACTTGAAAGACCGATAGTAGCTGTTCCAACGAGAATCATCTCGAATACAACACTGGCAATCAAGCGTTCCTTATTCGTCGCAGGAAGAGTGTACGTAAGTTCTGTTAGCTCATCTGCTTTCAGGAATAGAATTCGCACAATTGTGTAAAACGCGGCAACCCAGAATATAGATGAAATACCCATGCCTTCTAGCAACGGCGCTACCATTTCCGGGTTATTAAATGTTTGCCTAACAACACTGATACTCAGCAGAACATATCCTGCGTATAGCGCCAAGACACCAAAAAATACGGCGTAACGAATTGGTCGATTTGCCAGAACTCCCTTTCCTAAAACGCGGCGGCGCAGGAAAAGGAAATAGAAGTGAACGAGCTGATAAACCGCGCTGAACCTCATAGGTCCCCCTCGATTTCATCCACAGTTTTTCGGACCATCGCATCGAGAGTGCCAAAGCGTTCTAGCAGAGCATCGGTAGCGTCATCCTCGAGCACTACGCCGCGGTGGAGGAAGGTAACACGGTCTGCGCACCTTTCTAGGAGCGTGAAGTCGTGGCTACATAACAGGATTCCGCATCCTTCATTGCGTAATGTACGCATATCTCGTTCAAAGGTGTAAATTGCATCGATGTCGATTCCGTTAAGCGTCTCATCAATGAGAGTGAGCGGTCGACGCAATAGCAACGCTGCAATGAGCTGAGTTTTCTTGCGCATGCCGTGGGAGTAGTCTTCCATCAGGTCGTGCTGTCGACCTGTCATCTGGTAACGCTTAAAGTACTCCGCTGCAGCATTCTCATCCACTTTCTCCTTGTACAGAGAGTGGATAAAACGCAGATATTCCAGACCGGTCAGGAATTCCGGTAGATAGTCGTTGCTTGCCAGGTACATCAAGGAGGTGCGAGCAGCAAGGCTCTGATGCTCATGACCACTAATCTGAATATCGCCATCTTTGGAGTGTAGAAGGTTACTTATCAGCTTCATGAGCGTGGATTTTCCAGAGCCATTAGGTCCAATTAGTCCATGAATCTCTCCGGAAGAGACTTGGAGCTGAACGTCGGTGAGGGCGGGTTTCCCAGCCCCGTACGCGTAGGTAATATCGTGCGCGTTGAGAAGCATTTATGCCACACCCTTCGTCGTGTGTTGATTAGGAATCATCCAGTGATTGCCAAGTTATGCCGGGGTGCTCAATGCGCCTGCGGTCGTGCAATCAACGATGCCCGCACGGAACCTGAACAGTGGATGCTGTCGACATTTTTACTGCTTCAGACCGTGTTGTCTGCCGTGATCGGCCCGAATACAGATAGGTCCAGTCTGGTCGTACGCCAGGCTGGGCTCATGCACTTAAGTGTAATATATTTAGGTGTGTATCACGACACTGTCTAACTAAAAAATTTTCTCATGAGGCGTTAAACGTCTGAGGGGGGGAGTAATCCCCGCCCCTCAAGCGTTTAACCCGCCTACAAAGCAGTCGAAAAGCCCTAGAAAAACAGGGCAGGGGAGCGGGCATCACAGTGCCCGGTCGTCGCCTCCACACGCCCAATGCGGTACCCTTGAGCAGGAACAGGTCTACCGGTGCACAGACCCGAACACACCAACGCACCTGCGAAGACACACTCAACTTCAACACCGTATTCACCGCATACAGCCGTATTCACTCAATTCACTCACCACGCCGCCTTCAGCACCGAACGCGGTACCCATCGAAAGAATTGAGCCCCTCATGCCCGATACGCCCATGAGCATCAACGCCATCAACTACGGCGCAGACCCCACCGGTGCCAAAGACTCCACCGCAGCCATCCAGCGAGCCGTCGACGACGTCGCCGCACGCGGCGGCGGATCCGTAGAACTACCCCGCGGCATCTACCGCGTCTCCTACCCCTTCATCGACATCAAGCACCGCGTCGAAATCTTCGGCTACGGCTCCTCAACCGTCGTCATCGCCCACTCCGACCGCGCCATCCCCACCACCGCCAACGGCCACACCGAATACACCGGCGTGTTCCACGTCGGCAGCTACACCACCCCCGTCTACGGCAACTACAACGCCAACAAGCCCATGCGCATGGGCGTGCGTAACCTGCACATCCGCACCAACGCCGCTAACACCCCCATCGGCAGTTACCCGCTCGACGCGCACACCGCCCCGCTGAACAACGTCGCCGGCGTCATCTTCCACACCCACCTGACCGGCGACCAGCTCAACGAGCCGGACATCGTGCCCGTTATCGCCGGCGTGGAAGTCTGGGACACCGCCATCGGCGTTGCCGTGCTCGGCCTGGACGACCAGGGCATGAAAATTGACGACGTGACCATCCGCCGCACCCTCAACCAGGGCCTGCTGCTCGGCAAGCCCGCCGGCCACCCCCGCCGCCCCAACGAAGGCCAGAACTCCGGCGCAGCAGACAACAAGCTACGCGGCGTAGACGTTGCCGAAGCGAACCTCAGCGGCGGCTCCTACGCCGGTATCGAGGTGTACGCGGCACAGGCGAAATTCGAGAACTGCTCCAGCAACAGCAACCACCGCACCAGCAACAAGTACGCCCTCTACGAGCCCGCCACCCGCCACGCCGGCGCAGGCTGGATCGTGCAGGGCGAACGCAACATGTTCATCGGCTGCACCGCCCGCTCCAACGCGGGTCACGGCTGGATTGTTGAGTGGGCGCACAACATCTTCATCGGATGCGAAGCAGAAGGCTCCAGCTGGGCTGGCACCGTCAGCGGTGCCGCCCGCGCCGACGAGGCAGCCAACTGGTACATCGGCCGTAATGCGCGCGGTACCCGCATGGTCGCGCCCGTCTCCTACAACCCGCCGGAGAAGCCCGCCTCCCTGTACGGCTTCTACATTGAAAACAAGATTTACGACCTGCGCATCACCGAAGGCACCGCCAAGGATGACCGTATCGGTGACGGCAATATGCTTGGCCGCCGCGTGTACATTACCGGCGCAATCGGCGCGAACGTGGTTATTGAGGTCGAAGAGCTGCGTCACTCCACCTCGCCCGCCGGACAGCTCACCAAGGAAGCCTATAACGTGATGCGCGGCTAGCGGGGCTAGTAGACACGCCTAGTAGACACGCCCGAACCGGTTCAGGACTTTCCTGTGAATCGTGAGGCAGGTGCGTGTGCCCTAGTGGGCGCGTTATACCGCGATATATCAGCTAAAAATCAAAGCAGCTGCGAATGGAATACATACCATTCGCAGCTGCTTTGTCGTTTAGAACAATGTTTAATTTTTAGTTGATAAAAGTCTCAATTAAATATTGAATAAAATATCAATATATACTTTAAACTTTCTATGGCGGTGTAAAACAGTCCATTCACTGTGCACCACCATAGCCGTGCAATAGCATGCGGAACGATTACCGATTGGCACACACCAAAACTGCATCGTCGCACGTCAGCCCCTATTCATTGCCGCTTCTCACTATTCCTCAACGCACCCCTTTCCCCTTCTCTTATTCGCTCCATGTTGGCGACCCCGAAGTCGACCCTAAAAACCGGTTCCTTCCGGCCGGTTCTCAACCACAATTACATAAGGACACATCCATGCTTCCGGTAATCTCCCGAGCGTTCACATCCGCTCCCCGCGCACGCCGCACCCTTGCCCTCACCCTCGCACTCGCCCTCGGTGCCGTACCCGTCACCTCCGCGGCGAGCGCACAGCCTGCCGCCCACGCTGTAGAAGCCCACGCCGCAAAACCCGTCGCGAATCTGCAGCTCGTCATCAAGGCACAGCAGCCCAAGGACGACCCCGCATACCTAGAATGCGTCGCCACCTTTGTCGGCACCATGAACGCCACCCCCGGCGTGTGGGCGGTCTGCCACGGCTACCTCGACAGCGAAGAATACACCGTCACCCGTCGCCACAGCACCGCAACCGTCACCCGCGGCCAGCTCGTACGTATGCTCTACCGCATGGCGGGATCCCCGACCGTCAAGAACCTGCCCAAGACCTCCCCCTACAAGGACGTGGCAACCACCGACCCCGACTATCCCGCGTACATTTGGGCGGCGGATGCGGGCATTACCTCCGGCTGGGATGACGGGCTCTTCCACCCGGATGACTACGCCACCCGCAACACTCTCGCCGCGTTCCTCTACCGCGCCGCAGGTAGCCCCGACGGTGCCGCACGCATGCGCCAGATCCGCCGCCCGCTACGTGCCGAAGCTAAGAAGGTTGAGCAGTTCAAGACCGAAAACCGTTGGGCAGCCCGCACGCTCGGCGCCTACCCCGAAGTCGACCGCGACGGTGACGGCGCAGTAGACGTGGTGGACCCCGCCAGCCCCCTGTACTTCTCCGACGCCCTGTACATGCTCAAGGCGTACGGCGATAAGGGCCTGAAGGTTGTGGGCACTCCCGCTGTTGACTAGGAAGCCGTTGACTAGGGGTAATACCGACTATCTTTAGCTCTGACTAGATTCAGTGCTGACTAACGCACATATTCACCGCCCGCGGTGCGACCCAATGGGTTGCGCAGGCGGGCGGTGTGCTGTTCCGGAAGGTTGCGAGCACCTGCGCCGGCGAACCCATCACCGCCGCGCAATCGCCGCCGTGCAATGAAAGGCGCCTGCGCTACACCCGCTAAGCTAGAAGGCATGAAGATTGCCACCTGGAACATCAACTCAATCCGCGCCCGCGAGAACCGCGTCGAAGACTGGCTCGACGAACACGACGTTGACGTGCTCGCCCTGCAAGAAACCAAAACCAAGGACGAAACCTTCCCCTTCGACCTCTTCGAATTCATGGGCTACGAGGTTGCGCACTTCGGCCTGAATCAGTGGAATGGCGTGGCAATCGCCTCCCGAGTTGGTCTCGAAGATGTGCAGCGCGGCTTCGATAACCAGCCGCACTTCGGTAAGCCCGGCGAACCCGAGGTGCTGGAGGCGCGCGCTATCGGTGCGACCTGCGGCGGCGTGCGCGTCTGGAGCCTCTACGTGCCCAATGGCCGCGGCCTGACCGATCCGCACATGGACTACAAGCTCCGCTGGATGGAGGCGCTCCGCCAGAACGTGCACAACGAACTGGCCGCTAACCCGCAGTCGCAGCTCGCCCTGGTCGGTGACTGGAACGTCGCCCCCGAAGACACCGACGTGTGGGATATTGACTTCTTCCTGCGCAACGAAATGACCCACGTTTCCGAACCCGAACGCCGCGCCTTCGCCGCCCTACTCGATGAGGGCATGGTGGATGTAGTGCGCCCGCACACCCCGGGTGAGTACACCTACTGGGACTACCAGGCGGGCCGCTTCACCAAGGACGAGGGCATGCGCATTGACTTCCAGCTGTTCTCGCCCGCGCTCGCCGCACGCGTGGAACGCACCTGGATCGATAAGGTCGAGCGCGCCGGTGAAGGCGCAAGCGATCACACGCCGGTCGTGGTTGAGATTGCCGACTAAGCCGAGCGTATAGCTTGCCGTAGAACCGCGTGTAGCAAGGAGGCGGGGGAGGGGTCCCTCGCCTCCTTGCTGTATCTGCAGGTGCTTCTGTTCCTGCGTGCCTGTCGCAGTGCGCCTGCCCTTGTGTGTCTGTCCCTGTGTTTCTGTTGATATTTCGGGGTTTCTGTGTGGCTTAGTTGAAAAGTTCGGATAGACGAACTATTGTTAAATTCCGCCCGGGACGACAGGCAAAAGCGCATTATGATGCCTGCGCAGACACAACCGTGTCCCTGTTGCCCCGGCGCGGCAAATTCCACACATCAACCACATGCTCAAACCCGTGACTTCCAATGAAGGATGCCTCATGAACGCTTTCACCCCCGCAGGCAGCAACGCACGCCGCCTCGTCCAGGCGCTCTGCGCCGCCCTCGCACTCACCCTGCTACTCGTGCTCACCGGTTGCGGCAACACTGCCAGCACCACCGATGGTGCTAAGAGCAGTAGCGGCAAGAAGACCGTGCTCACCACTTTCACCGTGCTCGCAGACATCGCCCGCAACGTGGCAGGCGACGACCTGAACGTCGAATCCCTCACCAAGCCCGGCGCAGAGATTCACGAGTACGAGCCCACCCCCTCCGACCTGAAGAAGGCACACGCCGCCGACCTGGTGCTCGACAACGGCCTGAACCTCGAATCCTGGTTCGCGAAGTTCGTTGAAGAATCCCACGCTAAGCACGTGACCGTCTCCGAGGGGGTCACGCCCATCTCCATTACCGAGGACGCCTACGCGGGCAAGCCCAACCCCCACGCCTGGATGAGCCCCAGCAACGTGCAGAAGTACGTGGACGTGATGATTCGCGAATTTAGCGCCCTCGACCCGGCCCACGCCGCCGACTACAAGTCCCGCGGTGAAGCCTACAAGAAGCAGCTGCAGGACGTGCGTGACGAGCTCGTTAAGGAAATCTCCACCCTGCCCGAGAACCAGCGCGCACTCGTCACCTGCGAAGGCGCCTTCTCCTACCTGGCGGCAGACGCGGGCCTGAAGGAAAAGTACATTTGGGCGGTCAACTCCGAACAGCAGGCGACCCCCTCGCAGATTTCCTCCGCAATCGATTACGTGCGCCAGAATCAGGTGCCCGCCGTGTTCTGTGAATCCACCGTCTCTGACAACCCGATGCGCCAGGTAGCCGACGCCACCGGCGCACGATTCGGCGGCGTACTCTACGTGGACTCGCTCTCGGAGGCGAACGGCCCCGTGCCCACCTACCTGGACATGATCCGCTACGACGCACGCACCATCGTGGCGGGCCTCAAGGGCAACTCCTAAACCCGAATAAACCCGAATAAACCCGGCATAAACCCGGGCTAAACCCCGTATCGAAAACCCCGGGTAAACCCCAAACCCCCGATAGGATAGGAGGGGCGGTCGCCTTCACGGCTCCGCTCCTCCCACGCCGTTAACACTCGCTCACACAGCACCCACTCACCAACACCCACTCACCAACACCCACTCAGCAACACGCAAGCAAGTACACCCGCCCCACGCATACGGTGACCACCAGAAAGAACACAAGGAATGAGCACTCTTCTCAGCTGCGAAAATGTGCACGTGAACTACGGGCCAGTCCGCGCCCTCACCGGCGCATCCTTCACCCTGGACACCGGGCGTATCTGCGGCCTGATTGGCATGAACGGCTCCGGCAAATCCACCCTCTTCAAAGCCATCATGGGGGTCGTGCCCGTGCACGCCGGCAGCATCACCCTTGACGGGCAGCCCGTCGGCGGTCACCGTGGCGGTCGCGGCAAGAACGCGCACCACCGCGCCGGGCTCGTCAGCTACGTGCCGCAGAGCGAAGAAATCGACTGGACCTTCCCCATCTCCGTGCGCGAGGTCGTCAGCATGGGGCGCTACCGCAACCTCGGCATCACCCGCCGCCTGCGTGCCGCAGACCGTGCCGCCGTGAATGAGGCGCTCGCCCGTGTGGAACTAACCGACCTTGCCGACCGTCAGATTGGGGCGCTCTCGGGTGGCCAGCGTAAGCGCGCCTTCGTGGCACGCGCTATCGCACAGGGTGCCCAGCTGCTGCTGCTTGATGAGCCCTTCGCCGGTGTGGATAAGCGTAGCGAGGCGATGCTCATTCAGGTTATCGAACAGCTGCGCGACGAGGGCGCGACCGTGCTGGTGTCCACGCACGACTTGGCGACCCTGCGCCAGTTTGCCGACGAGGCGCTACTGCTACGCGGTGAGATTCTGATGCACGACACCCCCGAGAAGGTGCTCGCCCCCGAGAACCTGGTGCGTGCCTTCGGCATGGAAGTGAACGCCGGCGCGCCGACTGCCGCCAGCGCTACGACCTCCGGCTCTACTGCGAACAGCTCTGTGGAAGGGAAGAACTAAATGGACATCCTCAACTTTCTGGTGGAGCCGCTGACCCTGCCCTTCATGCTCCGCGCATTCGTGGTCACCGTCATTGCCGCCGCCGTCTGCGCCCTGCTCTCCTGCTGGCTCGTGCTGCTCGGCTGGTCGCTCATGGGCGACGCGATCTCGCACGCGGTGCTGCCCGGCGTGGTGCTCGCCTACATTTTCGGTGCGCCCTTCGCGGTGGGTGCGGTCATTGCCGCGCTCGTGGCGGTGGCGCTCATCGGCGGGGTGCGGCGCAGCGGCCGCGTGCGCGAGGACGCCGCGATCGGCATCGTGTTTACGACCATGTTCGCGTTTGGTCTGGTGCTGATTTCGGTGACGCCGTCGAATACCGACCTGAACCATATTCTCTTCGGTAACGTGCTGGGTGTGTCCTGGTTGGACGTCTGGCAGGTCGCTATCCTCGCGGTGATTGTTGCCGCTGTGTTGCTGGTGAAGCGCCGCGACTTCGTGCTGTACGCCTTCGATCCGGGCTTTGCGCAGGCGGTTGGGTTGCGTCCGCGTCTGCTCGGCGCGCTGCTGTTGATTATGCTGGCGCTGACCTCCGTGGTGGCGCTACAGATTGTGGGCGTGGTGCTGGTCGTGGCGATGCTCGTCATCCCCGGCTCCACGGCGCGCCTGATCACTGACCGGTTCGTGCCGATGCTCGCGGTGAGCGTGGGAGTGTCCCTGGTGGGCACGCTGACCGGCCTGTACGCCAGCTACCACGCGGATGTATCCCCCGGCGGTGCCGTGGTCGTCACGCAGGGCCTGCTGTTTGCCCTGGCGTACGTGTTCGCCCCGCGCTACGGTCTGCTGGGCAGGATGCGCGCCCGCCGACTCAGCACTGCCGCAACGAAAACTGAGCCGGTAGCTTCCTAAGAAAGCTCTCCCTGCGAAAGCTCACAACATACAGCAATAGGCGGAAAGTCCCACTGTGGGGCTTTCCGCCTATTGCTATCTTCTGAAGGTTGGGGGCGCCTGCTCGCCCGGATTGTCGGGCTAGAAGCCTGCCGCTGCCGCCCTGTATCTAGCGCACCGTGCGGGACACGAACAGGGAGGCGGTCGCCTCCGCACCCAAAGGAATAATCGTGCCGCCGGGCTTCACCGCACCGGCTGCGTCCGTCTCGTGCAGGTTGCCGGAACCGGCACCGACCACGCTCACGTTCACTGCCTCCGAGAAGGGCGCACCCTCCTCAATGTGCAGGCGCACGCCGGGCACAAAACCGTGGCCCTGCAGGTAGCGCAGCAGGCGCGGGTCGTCATCGTTAATGCGTTCGAGCACGACCGTTTCGCCGGGTTCGCACTGGCTCAGCGGCACGGTCTGCGGAAAACTAATGCGCCCCGAAGAGTCGGGAATCGGGTCGCCGTGCGGGTCGCGGGTAGGGTGACCCAGCAGGGTGTCGATGCGGTCCACCATGAAGTCGGATACCGCATGCTCCAGGACCTCCGCCTCGTCGTGTACACGGTCCCAGGTGTAGCCGAGAGTCTCCACGAGGAACGTCTCGATGAGGCGGTGGCGGCGAATCATTGCCAGCGCGTAGGAGCGGCCGGTTTCAGTGAGCTCAATAGCGCCGTAGGGTTGATGCTCGATCAGGTCGGCGGCGGCGAGGCGCTTGAGGCCGTCAGATACCGAAGAAATGCGCAGGCCCATGCGTTCTGCCAGGGCGGATGCGGTGGCGGGGGTTTTGGTCCATTCTTCGAGGCTCCAGATTTCCTTGAGGTAGTTCTGGGTGCTGACGGAAAGTTCTGAAAGAGGCATAAAGATAAGTTTACCTTTTCTCGGGTTTTGCCCGCCGGGATGATGGTTGCGGAAGCGGTGAAAATCCAGGCTTAAAGAGCGTCCCGCCCGGCGGTTCACCCCTGGCAGGGGGCGACCATCACGGGCGGGATCGGGTGTTCGGTTCCGCGCTGGCAGGTACGAAAGGCTGGCAGGCACGAAAGAATGAGGGATGCGCGGCGGCGGTTAGGTGGCGCGGCGGCGCGAACGGTCAATGCGGGTCAGCAGCTCGATGAGTGCACCGCGTGCCGCCTGTTCCTCATGCCAGAGGGAGCGGACGAGGGTGCGGCTGACCGCCTGGGTGGTGATGCCGAGTGCGGTTGCGGCGGCTTTCTGCTGGCCGCGCACGCCGGGTACGAGCAGGTTTACCACGCGCCATTCGGCGTCGGTGCGGTCGGCGCATACGCGGTAGAGCAGGCGTGCGGAGCCTGCGGCGAGGTCTGCGAGGTGGCGGTTGTCGGCGCTGACGCTGATGCAGCGTACGGGTGCGCCTCCCTGTGCTTCTTCGACGGCGAGGCGTGAGAATTCGAGGGCGTCGCCGGTGCAGTCGGTGGTGCTGACGGCGCCGAGTGCGCCTGCAAATCGGGGGATGTTGAGCTCGCCGATTCCGATGCCGACCCAGAAGCCGTTATCGCGCGCGGCAATGAGCGCCGCGTGTAGTGCGTCGCTGGCGCGGTCGAAGGCGCCCTGAATTTCGTCAGGGTATGTCTGGGCGAAGGCAACACGCGGGTTGAGCTTTGCGAGTTCGTCCGACAGTGCAGTGAGTGAGTGCTGTGCGGAACGTTGAATAAAGGTTAGAACGAACACCTTCCTATTATGCCGTAAAACCTTCAACAAGCGGCGTAAGGTTCGCCGTAATACCGGCAACATTTAAAGCCTCAAAAATACGCATTGATAAGGGGAATCATCGTGAGTGTGCACTGTATGCAGAAATCCTCAAAAGGACGTAGAACACCCCCGAAAGGCAAATAATTTTCATGCAAGTGCACGTTGAATTATTCGCTTTCGGGGGCGTTGAGTGGAGTTGATAGACGGGGCTACCGCGGAACTACTGTGCGTTCGTTACCTGCGAGATATGAGGCAGTTGACGCAGCGGCTTCTGGAATACCATCACCACCAGCGACAGGAAAATGAACACCGCGTAGAACAGCGCCGTATAGGTAATGCCCCAATCAACAATGAGGAAGCCAGCCAGCAGAACAGCCAGCGGGGTCAGCGCCATATTCGGGATGCCCTGCACCGAGTGCACGCGGCCAATCATGTGCTCCGGGGTGGATGCGTTGATGTACGCAATGATGCTCGAATTGAAGGAGGGAAGCACAATACCCGCCAGCACAATCAGCAGGCACACCGCCCACAGCATCGAATGAACCACCGGTAGCAACAGGTAGCATGCCGACATGATGGCCAGGGAGGTGATGCCGAGCGGGCCGAGCGCAAACTTCTCGGTCAGCGGGCCGACCAGGAACGAACCGAGCAGCACGCCCACGCCGAAGGCGCTTGCAAAGATACCGATGAAGAGCGGGTGTGCGCCCTCCAGGGTGTAGTAGTAGATGAAGGTGAGCGGAATACCGACCGTTCCAAAGTTCGCAAGTGTTGAAACGAACGCAATGGACACCAGCACTTTGTTTTTCAGGATGTACTCGAAACCGGCTTTTGAGTCCTGCCAGAAGCTGGTTTTCTCGCCCTCCTCCTCTTCCGCGGGCTGCCGACTAGCGCCGTAGGTCTTAGGTGCGACGATGAACGCCAGCAGGTTGACCACCGCGTGAACTGCGGTCATGAGCACGGTCGAGAAGCCAATAATGATGCCGGCGACCGGACCGCCCAGCAGGTTGGCGGTGGACTCGCGCGTCTCACCCATACCGGAGGCGTACCCCAGGTGTTCCTTGGGGACTACGCGGGTGATGATGGACTGTTCACTCGGGTAGTCGAAGGTGGAAATGATGGCGGCGAGAGAAATCGTGATCACCAAAACGTAAATGTTGGTGACGTTGAAAACGAGGTAGAGAAGAATCGCTATCCAGGACAGTGACTGGCCAATACAGGATAGTGCCAGGCACTTTGAGGGGCCGATTCTGTCGACCCACGTTCCAGATACCGCTCCGGCGCAGGTGGCGAGAACACCCGCGACAAAGAGGGTGATACTCGCAGCTTCGGGGGAGCCGGTCAGCGCCAAAATAATGATGGGCGTGGTGATATAGCTCATCGAGTCTGAGAGCTGGTTGGCTCCAATGGCGAAAAGAGTATTTCTAAAATCTTTATTCTTGAGTAGCTCGGTGTTGACACTCATGGGGGCCTCCACGATGGGGTTTAGGGTGTCGCGCGGCGTGCAATCCGCCGTGTGTAGTTCGTCGTGCGCAATCGTGTGAGTGAATACCCTGACAGTCGGCTGTACCTGTCTGTATTTGCCTGTTTCTGCTTGTGCCCGCCGGTCATGATGTGTGGTTGAGGATGCACGGAGCGGCTCATCGGGAGCCACCCCCGCACAAATAGTGTGTCGCGCGATACTTTAGATTCTATAAGAGACGTGAATCATATGCGTGAAGGCTAGTTGAAAAACTTTCCTCATTTTGAGTATTGACATTAGGGTTAGTCTGACTATAATTCATTCTTGGTGCTTTCGGTGTCTAAACCTTCGGCGGCTAAACCCTGACTAAACCTCAGCTAAACCCGATTCCGGGCACGCCAAAGACCCCCGCAACGCAGCGGGGCGGGGGAGTGCAGAATAAGGGCTACACTAGGCGCTACTCAACCAGGCCCGCGAAGCCCGACAGAGCCAGCACCTCCTCAACATCCTGCGGCACCGAACGCGCCACCCACGGCGAATGCACCAACACTGCCTGCCACTGACCGCGCGACACCGCCACATTCAAACGATTCGGCGACAGCACAAACCCGGCACCGCGCCCAGAATCAACCCGCGACGACGCCAACGACACCAACACCACCGCAGCCTCCTGACCCTGGAACTTATCCACCGTGCCCACACGCACGCCAGCACCCGAAGAATCCGCCAGTCCAGCCGCAATCAGCGCCTCACGCACACAATCAACCTGCGCGTTATACGCCGCCACCACAATACAATCCTCAGCCGCCAACGGGCGCGGCTCAGCACCAGCCGCCGGAACCCACTCACGACCCAACAACTCACGCACGCAATCCACCACCGCCTGCGCCTCCTGCACAGAACGCACCGAACAGCCCGCATGCTCCACCGGATACGACACCACACCCGGCTCAACACCCTGCAGAGTACGACCAGCCGTCGCCGCCGCGCTCGCCAACGCGCCATCATACGACAGCCACGAAACCCGCTCGCACAACGCCGAATCCATACGCCACGACTCACCCAAGAAATAGCCAAAACGCGGATCCAACGCCGCCGCACCATCAGACAACCAACCCAGCGCCGAAACATCCACCGGGTACGGATGCACACCCGTCGACACCTGCGGCAACTGCTGCGGATCGCCCAACAGCAGCACCGAACGCGCCGCACGAGCCGCCGCCACCGTATTCGTCAGAGAGAACTGGCCAGCCTCATCAACCACCAGCACATCCAGCGACTCGGCAGGCACGCGACGCTCACTCACGTAATCCCACACCGTGCCGCCAAACAGCAGACCGCCCGCACCAGAAATCAGCTCCACCAGCTCAGAATCAGACACCTCAGACCACGGGGCGTCCGGGGTCACCGACTTGCCGCGCAGACGCACCGCACGCGAAACATCAAAACCATCACGGGCACAGCACGCCAACATAAGATTCTCAATCACCGCATGCGACTGAGCCACCACGCCCACCTTCGCACCCTCCGCCACCAGACGCGCAATCACATGCGACGCAAGGAAAGTCTTGCCCGCACCGGGAGGGCCCTGAACCGCCACATAGGAATGGTCGAGGGAGCGAACCGCTGCGTGCACGGCATCCACTGTGGGCAGGTCAGAGCCGGAAAAACCAACCTCAAGGGGTAGATTTTCTGCATTTTTGGCGTTCGAGGCGCCCTTCTTCAGGCGCGGCGCGCGGCGGAACAGCAAATCCACGGAGGCGCTCTCCACCCCGGTCAGCGAAGCCGCCGCATCGAGCACGCTCGGCAGGGTGCCGGGGGAGGCGGGGGTATCGGAGGGCTCATCAGACACGGGGAGGTTAGTCATGAGTGCACCGTCGAAAAGCAGCCCGTGCACATCGGCCTGCAGAGCTGCCTCAATCGTCGCCGTAGACACCGGATCGCCAGGACCAATACCCGAAGGCAGGGCGCCGTGCGGCTCATCCTTCACGCGGATGCGCTCCTGCAGAAGCACCTCCAAGAACTCGCCGGTCGACCCGCCAGCAACCTCTGCGGCAGCCTCTTCGGGATCCGCAGAACCCCCAAAACCGGCACGGAAACCGCCCTGCGCCACCGCCAGCACACGCATGCCAAAGAAACCCGTCGCCGCCAACTCGGCGGGCACACGCTCACCCGGATTCGACGCACGGAAATAATTCAGCTGCGACTCCATACGGTCCAGCGCAATCTGCGGGCTCACCCCCGCCTCATACGCACAAAACACCGCACAGTTAGAGGGCGCAATCACCAGGCTCGGGTCAGCCTCAATTCGCGCACGCAACAGGCGCACCTGTGCGCCGCGCACACGATACCAGCCGGGGGCGTCCTCAACCTCGGTGGGCTCCTTCATGGCGGCGGCAAGCGCCTCCAGGTCTGCGGGGGTGTTCAGAAGAGCATGCGCATGCTCCGCCGAAAGCACCTGCACCCGATCAAGGTACGCGTAATCGCGGCTCGCCACCCACGCCGTCGGGCCGTCCTCCAGGCGGCGAATGTGCTCACGCCAGAACGGGGCGCGCTCACGGCGGTGGTAGTTCGTCATGGACAGCAGCATCGCTGCCTCAAGCTCACCGGTGCCCCAGCCGTGCTCCGCCGCGTGTTCTTCGAGGGAAGCGAGCTGGGCATCTAGCAGGCACTGCAGTCGGTACTGTTCGCTGTCGTTCTCCACGGTGGTAGGCACCCGGTACATGGCCGGATGCTCCTCGGTTTCGGGGTCTCCGGCTGCGTCTTCGGTGACGAGTTCCGGGGCTTCGGTTGCGAGGGCAAGAGATGCCGCCGCGTTCAGGCATGCCGGGCACTCGCCGCAGGTCAGAAAATACGGGATGCGCTCGGCAAG
>ERZ772966.277-NODE-277-length-20666-cov-21.902819_pt1 | contig 20666 bp, 19 predicted proteins | sample MGYA00580680_ERZ772966 | MGnify/ENA primary metagenome ERZ772966 (study PRJEB29015, sample SAMEA2738055) | human oral metagenome | biome: human oral; feature: human-associated habitat; material: saliva | place: China | collected 2225 ...
AGTCGCACTGGACTTCAACAATGGAGTTTTCGAAGCTAATCGGGCGGGTGTGCGCTGCGATTTCAGGCCCCACTAGCTCAGCCCAGCGAGCCAGCACGCTAGAGACCGCCACGGGCTCTTTCCAGCCGCGAGAGCGAATGAGAGCGCTAACGATGCCACCGAGGGGCTTAGGGTCGCGAGAGCTCTCTCCGGGGCCGCTATAGCCACCCATGACGCGAGGGTCCCAGCCCTGCGCTCGCCGCGATTTCTTCTTCGAGGCGGCACCGGACATGACCGCACCAAAATCGCGCATGATTTTATTCGCTGAGAAGGCGTTCAGGGGCGCCTCACCACGCTCTTGAGCCGCCACACGCATGCGGGTCAGCAGGGCAGAGGGGGCGTCCACCTCATCACGGTAAAACTCGCCTACGCCGTCAACCTCGCGCGGGTTGTGAGGCTGCGTAAACTGCGGTTCCGCGAATTCATCGAATGTTTCACGTGAAACATGGTTTTGGGGGCGGGTGCGGTTATTCATCGCCGTCACCCTCCGCGAGCACAGAAGCGGTCGAGCTCGACTGCCCCGCAGAGCCAGTGACAGGGTCGGTGGCAGGGGCAGTGACAGAGTCGGCGGCAGGCTGCACATACTCGGCATGCCCCGCCGTCACCGACACCAGGCGGTAGTCGCCCAGCTCCTCCGGAATATCGCTGAGCACCGCGCAGGTAATCAGCACCTGCTCCGCGTCGGCAACCATCGCACCCAGGCGGTGGCGGCGCGCAGAATCAAGCTCCGCAAACACATCATCAAGAATCAGAATCGGCGAAGAACCCGCCGAGGAATCATCCTCAACATGCACAAACCAGGACGCCAACTTCAGCGCCAGAGCAAAAGACCAGCTCTCGCCGTGCGAGGCAAAATGCTTCACCGGCATGCCACCGAGCAGTAGGGTAATGTCCTCACGGTGCGGACCCACCAAGGTCACCCCACGCTCAATCTCGTCACGTCGACGCTCCGCAAAACCACGCATCAAAGCCTCCTTGAGGTCCTCAACGCGCATCAGCGCCGCATGCTCGATCGAGCGCTCGCCCATGCTCGAAAAAACAGTCGACTCATAGTTGAAACCGACCTCTTTAGAGCCGTCCGTCAGCCCCGCGTAGGCGCGGCGAAGCTGCGGCAAAAAACGCTGCAGCAAACGAAAACGCGCAGAAAGCAGCTGGGCACCCAGAGTCGACAGCTGCTCATCCCACACCGACAACGTGCTCAACGCGTTCTCATCCCGCGCCTTACGCTGCATGGATTTCAGCAGCGAATTACGCTGCCTCAAAATCCGCTCATACTCGCTACGGTAGCCAGCGACCACCGGACGCAAAGAGACAGCCAGCTCATCCACAAAACGACGACGACCCGCCGGGTCCCCCTTCACCAGCTGAAGGTCCTCCGGGGAGAACAACACTGTGCGGGCAATACCCAGCGCCTCTTTGGCACGCACCGGCGCGGCACGATTAATGCGCACCCGGTTACTCTGCCCGGGAGCAATCTCAAACTCGGTCACCGTCTGCTGCGAACCGCGCACCGTACGGGTGCGAATATAGGCGCGCGAAGCCCCCATCCGCACCAGCGGCCCGTCATGGCTCACGCGGTGCGAAGACAGTGACGCAGCATAGTCAATCGCCTCAACAATATTGGTTTTCCCCACGCCGTTCGAGCCCAGAAATACCGTAACTCCCGCCGAAAGAGGCAGGCTCAGCAGAGCGTAGGTGCGGTAATCCAACAACGAAATATGGTCGATATACACCGGAAGCTCCTTTCGTACGGTTCGGTTGGGGGGATGGGCACAGGCGGCCAGAAAGCACAGCCCCGCGGACTTCCCTGGACAGAGCTTTGGGAGGCGCGCGGGGCGGTGAGCTACTAGTTCGACGGCAGACGAACCGGCATCAGCAGGTAACGGTAGTTGCGGTCATCCTCGGCCAGAGGCTCATCCTGACCGGAAATCACGGCGGGCTTCGGCGCATCGGTGAAGGAGAAACGAACGAACTCGGTACCGAAAACCTTCAAGCCATCCGAGAGGTAGGCGGGGTTGTACGCAACGGTGATGTCATCACCGGACAGGTGCGCCTGCAGGGTCTCGGACGCCTGAGCCTCATCACCGCGGCCGGCATCAATAGCCACCGAACCCTGAGTGAACTTCAGACGCAGGGGAGTGTTGCGCTCCGCCACGAGGGAGATACGGCGAGCAGCCTCAGCCAGGTCGGAGGTGCGAACCACCGCGTGAATCGGGGTCTGCTCGGGGAACAGTGCACGGATGTTGGGGTAGTCGCCGTCCATCAGGACGCTGGTGGTGCGGCGGGCGCCAGCAGCGAAGCCGATCAGCTCGCCAGCGGTGGGCAGAGCGATAGACAGTTCACCGGATCCGGAGAGGGTGCTACCGACCTCAGAGACGGTCTTAGCCTTCAACAACACAGCCGCCTGAACGTCGGGGTTGACCGGGTTCCACTTGATTTCGCGCATTGCCAGGCGGTAGCGGTCGGTGGCGAGCAGGGTCATGGTGTCGCCATTGATTTCTACGCGGATACCGGTCAGCAGCGGCAGGGTCTCATCCTTGGACACCGCAATCTGAACCTGCTTGACGGCTTCAGCAAATTCGGCGCCGTCCACGGTACCGGAAATTTCGGGAAGCTCGGGAAGCTCGGGGTAGTCCACGACCGGCATGCCAGCCAGCTGGAAGTTAGCGGAGCGGCAGTGAAGACGAATCACGGACTCATCCGCGGTGAACTCGACAGGTGCATTCGGTAGGGAGCGGCAAATTTCTGCCAGGATCTTGCCGGGAACCAGGCAAACACCTTCTGCTTCAACATCGGCTGCAATGACCTGACGGGCGCTGGTCTCGTGATCGAAGCTTGCGATGCTGACTTCCCCTGCGGAGGCGGTAATCAGCAGACCGTTGAGTACGGGGGAAGTGGGACGCAGCGGAAGTGAGCGTGCCGTCCAGCCGACTGCTTCGGCAAGGACATCGCGTTCAACGGTGAATTTCATCGAGAAGGCGCCTTTCACGGAATTAGAGAGTAGTTTTTGGGCGCACGTAAAGCTTTGGACGATAGAGCCGGAAATATCGCGTGCTCTGATGCGCAGTGTATCTTCCGCGCGCGCGTCTATCCATCCTACCGGATTTTGTAATTACACAGAGACTCGATGGTCGCTCCCGCAGCGAAAAATCGGGTGAGATGAGGCATGTGGAGTCGCTATATTTTTGTAATTACAAAGATGGGCGGAAGATGCGACGAACCCGGTCGAAAATAGGTTCGAATTAGGTGATGGTCCGGTGTTGGTTTCTTGTGTAAACCCAACCACCAAACCCAACCTAGGAGATAGCGTGCAGCTATCAAGCCCAACCCGCAAAAATCTATGTTTTCAGCAGTGGAGCATAGAAAAATCTGAACCGGCCCGGTTTGTCGAGCAGAACTACTTGTTATGGGGAGGATTTTTTCTTTAAGTACAGTAGTATTGTTAACGCTTGTGGAAACGGTGGAAAACCCCTTCCTTGCCTGCAATGACGCGGAAGTAGCCTGTGGACATTAAGTGGAAGAATCCACCCGGTGCCGAGGATGCATTGTGAATGGATATTTATGCATTTCCTCGATTCCACACCTTTTGAATATTCATGCACTTAACGTCCACACGAACGCATGAGTTAAAGCACAGCTTATCCACACCCCGAAAACCCAGTGTTCCGAATCGCTAAAATCCTTGAAACCAGCAGGAAATCCCCGCCCCGAAGCCCATAAAACACCTAGTCAAGGCGCAAAATAAGCTACGGGACAGGGAGAAAAGCACATCTAGCCGGCGGCGCGCTGCTCCTGGCGGATCAAATTCGTCAGCTCAGTCACCTGATTGAAAATCGTCTGACGCTCCGCCATCTGCGCGCTCACCTTACGCACCGCGTGCATCACCGTCGTATGGTCACGACCACCCAAATCGTTACCAATACGCGGCAGAGACATCTCGGTCAGCTCACGCAGAAGATACATCGCCACCTGACGCGCATTCGTGAGCGTACGGGTGCGCGACTTCGACTGCATATCCTCAATGGACACATCAAAATACTTCGCCACCGTCGCCAAAACCAGCGCCGAGGTAATCTCAGCACCACCGGTATCAGAGAGCAGATCCTTCAGATAAGTCTCAGCCTCAGCCAGGGTAATGGGCTCCGGCGGCTTCTTCATCGAGGCAGCAGCGCTCGCACGAATCAGAGCACCCTCCAACTCGCGAATATTGGCCGTGACATGGGAAGCAATGTATTCCATGACGTCATCGCGCACCGGCAAAATCTCGTTCTGAGCCTTCTTCCGCAGAATCGCGATACGAGTCTCCAGCTCCGGAGGCTGCACATCCACATTCAGACCCGAACCGAAACGCGAACGCATACGCTCAGCAAAACCGGTCAGCTGCTTCGGCGGCAAATCAGAGGTAATCACGATCTGCTTCTGGTGGTTGTACAGGGCGTTAAACGTATGGAAGAACTCCTCCATCGTCGCCTCTTTACCCGCCAAAAACTGGATATCGTCAATCAGAAGAACGTCAACATTGCGGTAAATCTGCTTGAACGACGAACCCTCATCGTCACGAATCGAGTTAATGAAGTCATTCGTGAACTCCTCAGAATTCACGTAGCGCACCCGCAAATTCGGGTACAGATACTTGGTGTAGTGGCCGATCGCGTGCAGCAGGTGGGTCTTACCCAGACCCGAACCGCCGTAGATGAACAGCGGGTTATAGACAATGCCGGGCTGCTCCGCCACCGCGAAAGCGCTCGCGTGCGCAAAGCGGTTGGACTGACCAATCACGAAGGTATCGAAGGTGTAGTTCGGGTTCAGTCGGGCAGAGCTATCCCAAGTCGGCGCGTTTTCCGGGTCTTCATGCGGATGCACCTGCTGAGCCTGCGGTACCGCCGGGGCATCCGGAACGAAAGAGGGCGCCGTCGGGTATTCGCGAGGCGCCGGCGCACCCGCAGCAGGAGCCGCCGGAGCGGACTGTTGCGCGGAGGGGAATCCGGCACGCTCCGCCTCCAAACTGTGCAGGGAGGGGCGGGTGACCTGCTCATTCGCGGGCACCTCGTAGTGGTCGGGGCCCGGATGCGGCTCCGTGTAGTACTCAAAAGCACGCGAGCCGGCGGGTGCCTCGGGATGTACAGAAGCCGCCGCTGCCGAAGGGGCGGGCTGGTGCTCAACAGGCACCTCGCGCTCACCCTGGAAAACGTCCTGACTTGCAGGTTCGACCGGATTCATCGACTCGTTCACATCGAAAAGTGCGGTGGTCGACGGACCGAAAGCCTCGTGCAGAGCCGCACGGAACGAAGCGCTAATCTGCTCCTCGAAGACCGCACGGGTGAGCTTATTCGGCACCTCAATGATGAGGCGAGAAGAACCCATCAGTCCCTGAGGCTGCGCAAGATTCACGAAACCGCGCTGACGTGCCGTCACCGCCGGATCGGCGGCAAGGATGGAGAGCAGATGCGCCCAGCGCGCCTGAAGGGAGTCGGTCATGGAATTCTTTACTTTCACTCGATGTGAAGCGGTGGTGCAGTAAAGAAATCATGCCGGAAACCACCGCGAGGTCATTAAGATTCTACCCGCTTAATACACAGGGAGAGAAAGTTATCCACAAGAGTTTTCCACACGGTGGAAAACTTGTAATTACAGAAGTGGATAAGTGGTGGATTTAAGTGCACAACAGGGTTTCTTCCTTGATATTTAGCGGAACGGCCCGGTGGCGCGTGGCTGTGGATAACTCAGAGGTGGTAGAAGTTTTGGGGGATATGCACCGCGGTGGATACCGCACCGCCACACATATCCCCAGGTTCACAGTCTATAAGCCAGCGAAGTCTCCACACCCTGCACACCCGCCGCAACCACCGCCTCCACACCACAAACGAGCCCGGAATCACGCGGAAAAAAGCGTCAAGAACTTGATTTACGCCCTCCACTCTTCTAAAGTTGTGCTGTTGTGTGTGCACCGCCTACTGCGAATAGTCGCGGTACCTCCGTGCACCAAGAAGCGTACGGTTCCGATACCCCGTGAGGGCACGAACCGCAAAAATCAAGGAGACAAAGTATGAGCAAGCGTACTTTCCAGCCGAACAACCGCCGTCGCGCCAAGAAGCACGGCTTCCGTCTGCGTATGCGTACCCGTGCAGGCCGCGCGATTCTGTCGAACCGCCGCGGTAAGGGCCGCGCAAAGCTCTCGGCCTAATCACGGCATATAGTTCGCCCGCCGATGCACACGCATCGGCGGGCGAACTATCATTAAGCGTGAAATACACGCGGAGATCAGCTCGCCACACGAGCCGAATCTCCCACACTACGTAAAGGGGAACACGTGCTGCCTCAACGGCACCGTATGCGCACCAGCGCTGAATTCTCCCACGCCTTCCGTTCCGGCATCCGTACAGGACGTCGGAACATCGTTGTATCTACGGCGAAAAATCCTGGAAAAACAACCCAGGTAGGTTTCATTGTGTCGAAGGCGGTGGGCAACGCAGTCACACGCAACCTGGTCAAGCGCCGGTTGCGTGAACTTGCCGCGTTCACCTGCGCCGCGCATCCGGAAGGCTACGCCATCGCTGTGCGAGCGCTTCCCGCCTCCGCGAACGCCAGCTGGGAGCAGCTGCGTCGCGACTACGAATCGGCACTTGAGGCTGCTTTCGCTAAGCTCGATTTGCCTCAGAGCAAGGAGAAGCCGTGAGTCGTCCCCAGCGTGAGCGCTGCGAAGAACGCTTCCACGCGCATCACAGCGGCACCTATAACGCTTCTGCTGAGACTCTGGGCCCCGACGAGTTGCTGGCTCTAGCACCTAACGAATTCGTGAGGCCTGAAACGTTCCTGCAGGCACTCTACGTTCTACCCCAGAACCTGCTGATTGCGTGCATGAAGGCCTACCGCAAGGTCGTCTCCCCCCTCTACGGGGATGTGTGCCGCTACTACCCGACCTGCTCAGCCTACGCCCTGGAGGCGCTGACCACCCACGGTGCGATGGGCGGGCTTTCCCTGACGGTGCGCCGTATTCTGCGGTGTGTTCCCTGGGCGACCGGAGGTATCGACCCAGTTCCGGCGGGGAAGCGTACTTTCGCTCCCGGAGCAGAACCGAAAATTATTCTGCTCAACCACCCCCATCTTTACACCCCTCACACCGGTGGTGACGCCCGCCCTGAGTAGGCGGCGCCTCCCACACAATGACTTAGCCGAGTCCTTAAGGAGTATTCCCGCGTGAATATTTTTGATTTGATTCTTTGGCCATTTAAATGGATCGTCTCCGTGGTCCTGTGGCTGTTCCACACTCTTTTCACCTCGCTGGGCATGGACCCGGCTTCGGGTCTGACTTGGGTTCTGTGCATTATCTTCCTGACCCTGGTGATGCGTACCCTGACCATTCCGCTGTTCGTCAAGCAGATTAAGGCTATGCGCGGTATGACCGCGATGCAGGGCGATATGGCGAAGCTGCAGGAGAAGTACAAGGGCAAGAAGGACCAGCTCTCCCGCCAGGCTATGGCTCAGGAGCAGATGGAAATGTACCGTAAGCACGGTACGAACCCCTTCGCCTCCTGCCTGCCGATTCTGGCTCAGATGCCGATCTTCTTCGGTCTGTACCAGGTGCTGATGGGCGTTCCCACCGCAGCGCAAAGCAACGAGAGCGTGCTCATGCTGCCGGCTGATCTGGTGCATCAGTTCAATGACTCGCAGATTTTCGGTGCTCAGCTGTTCGCGACCATGCTGCACCCGGGCGCTGGTGACGCTACCGCGACCGTTGTTCAGGCTGTCATCATGATTGTTCTGATGAGTGCGACCCAGTTCTACATTCAGAAGCAGCTGAGTGTGAAGAACATGTCGGAGGCGGCTCTGAACTCTCCGATGTTCCGTCAGCAGCAGATGATTATGTACATCTTCCCGATCATCTTCGCTGTTTCCGGTATTAACTTCCCGCTGGGTGTTATGTACTACTGGACCGTGTCGAACCTCTGGTCGCTGGGCCAGCAGTGGTGGGTTATCCGCAATAACCCGACCCCCGGTTCTCAGGCGGAGCGTGAGCTGAATGCTCGCCGTGCGGAGAAGGGCCTGCCTCCGATTGGTAAGACCCGTGAGCAGCACGAGAAGGATCTGCAGGAGGCTCGTGAGCGTGCCGCTGCGGGTCAGCGTCAGCAGCCGGTTGGCAAGAAGCGCCAGAAGCAGCAACGCAATAAGCAGAACGGAAAGAAGTAGTTTTCTTCCGTGATTCGGGCCGGGTTCTCGCCGTTGTTGGCGCGGGCCCGGCGCCGTGTATGAGATACTTTTTACCCCTAGGACACCCCTCCGAACATCCCGAGGATTATTGTGACTGAAGCTATGGAATATGAGGACGAGCAGCTCGTTGAGGAGCAGCTGGTAGAGGAGCCCCTTGAGGGCGAAGAAGACGATTTTGAGGACATCGACGAGGAAGGCGATATTGCCGCTGACTACCTCGAGGAGCTCCTCGATATTGTCGATATGGACGGCGACATTGATATTGAGGTGCGTAATAACCGCATCTACCTGTCGGTCGTCAATGACGATGATGACAATGAGGAACTGCGCCACCTGGTTGGTCGCCACGGCGAGGTTCTGGAGGCTCTGCAGGAGCTGGTGCGCCTCTCCGTCCTGGCCGGTAACGGCACCCGTTCCCGCCTGATTCTGGATATCGCAGGTTACCGTGCTGAGCGTCGTGAGCAGCTGGAGAAGATCGCTGCCGACGCGATTGAGAAGGTGCGCGCTACCGGTCGTGATGAGCATATGAAGCCGCTGAGCCCGTACGAGCGTAAGGTCGTGCACGATGTGGTGGCTGCTGCTGGCCTGTACAGCGAGTCTGAGGGTGAGGGTCCCCGCCGCCACGTGGTGATTTCTCTTCCCGAGGTAGGAGCCTAGTATGGAGACTTCGATGGTTGCTCTCAATGAGAGCGAGCGCGCCGCAGCGGAGACTGTGTTCGGTGAGCGTCTGCCTCTGGCGGAGCGCTACGTGCAGCACTTGGCGACGACCGGTATTGAGCGCGGTCTGATTGGCCCGCGTGAGGTGCCGCGCCTGTGGGCTCGCCACGTGCTGAACTGTGCCGTGGTGCAGGAGTACATTGCACCGAATGTGTCGGTGGCTGATGTTGGCTCTGGCGCCGGCCTGCCCGGTCTGTGCCTGGCGATTGCCCGCCCGGATTTGAAGCTGACCCTGATTGAGCCTCTGGAGCGCCGCGTGATTTGGCTGAATGAGGTTGTTGAGGATCTGGGTCTGGAGAATGTGACCGTGCTGCGCTCGCGTGCCGAGCAGGCTGTGGGTGTCGTGGAGGCCGATGTGGTGACTGCGCGTGCTGTGTCCGCTCTGGTGGGCCTGCTGGACATTACTCTGCCGATTCTGCGCGGCACCGGTGAGCTGCTGGCTCTGAAGGGTCGTAGCGCCGCGGAGGAGATTACTAAGGCGAAGAAGAAACTGAACCGTTACGGTGCGCGTGAGACCGAGATTCTCACCGCCGGCGGTGACCTGCTGGAAGAGCCGACGACGGTGGTTCGAGTTCGCCTCTAAAGGTTTCGTCCTGAATGGGCGGTACCGCAACGAGCTAGTGACTATGCATAGCTTAGGCGGTACCGCCCATTTTTTTGTGCGCCGGTTCGGGTGTGCGTAGCAATTGCATCCGTAGAGTACATAGAATGACCTCTCGCGTGGAGTATTGACCTGATGCCGGGTACCCTTAAGGAAGGATTGAAACCTTAGACTCTTCTACATTAAAGCTTGATGGTTCACTAAGGGACCCCGAGTCCTCCACAAACCATTTGGGCAGCACCAACGTTTCACGTGAAACACTGCAGGCTTCATCACCTCACGGAGTATGTTTCACGTGAAACATGCTGAGATGAGTGAACAGTGGGGGAGTGGAGGCTGAATCCTCCTCGCACATAAATACCGCCGAGTATTGCCACGCGCGAGGCACCAGAAGACGCATCACCGTAGACACACCACCCGGAATATGGAAGGCACCCGATGACTCCTCAAGCTCAGAAATCTGTTGCAGATTTGCTCCCCAAGCCTGTGCATACGCGTGTCTTCACCGTGTCGAACCAGAAGGGCGGCGTGGGCAAAACCAGCACCGCCGTGAACCTCGCAGCTGCGCTCGCGGAGGCTGGGCTCAATGTTCTGGTGATCGATAACGACCCGCAGGGTAACGCCTCGACCGCACTGGGTATTGAGCACGGCGTGGATGTCCCCAGCGTCTACAATGTCTTGATTGAGGATAAGCCGCTTTCTGAAATTGTTCAGGAATGCCCCGATATGCCCGGCCTGTTCTGTGCCCCCGCCAATATTGACCTTGCGGGCGCGGAGATTGAACTGGTCTCCCTGGTGGCGCGCGAGACTCGCCTCAAGAACGCCCTGATGGACTACACCGAATGGCGCGAGAAGCAGGGCATGGAGCGCCTGGACTATGTCTTCATCGACTGTCCGCCGAGCCTCGGCCTGCTGACCGTCAACGCCTTCGTCGCGGCAGAAGAGATTCTGATTCCGATCCAGTGCGAGTACTACGCCCTGGAAGGCCTGAGCCAGCTGCTGAAGAATATTCAGATGATTCAGAAGCACCTGAACTCTAAGCTACGCATCAGCACGATTTTGCTGACTATGTACGATGCCCGCACCAACCTGGCGTTCCAGGTGGCAGAGGAGGTGCGCGAGCACTTCCCGGAGGAGACTCTGAGCGTGAAGATTCCTCGCTCGGTTCGTATCTCTGAGGCTCCCAGCTATCAGCAGACCGTCATCACCTACGATTCTTCGTCGACTGGCGCTCGCGCCTACCGCGAGGCGGCGCAGGAACTCTCACGTCGATCCGCATAATCTGAATCTTTTGAAACGAGCCCTTTTGAATTGTCTCTTGATAATTCAAAAGGGTTCATTTTATGCGATATTTTCTGGATTAAATTCTAGAAAACAGCCTTGGTAAATTAATTATCAGGAATATTTCGGATAATGCGCCGTGCAGTTTTCACTCCTGCTTTCGAGTGCTTATTTCGTTTACACTAGATGAAGAAGAAAAATGAGCGGGCTCGTCCGGGAGCCCTAAGGAGTAACGATGGCTGAAAAGCGACGCGGCTTGGGTCGTGGCCTGGGGGCACTGATCCCTCAGAGTACGAAGAATTCTGGTAATGCTGAGGCGAAGGCATCCGAAAAGACTACCGCCGTAAAGACTGCACCCAAGAAGGTATCTGCTCCGATTGAAGAGCCGATGACTGACGGCCTCTTCGAAATGGCTCACGAGGCTAAGCCGGAGAAGCAGCGCAAGAGCGCTAAAGCTGAGTCTGCAGAAGATAAGCCTGCCGAAGCTGCGCCCGCTCAGGAAAAACCTGCTGAAGCTCAGAAGGTAGAGGAGAAGGTCGAAGCTCCCGCCTCCTCGCAGGATGTTTCACGTGAAACATCGAAGAAGAAGCCCCGCGTGGACATGGGTGCTGCACTGCGCAACACCACCCTGACTCGCCGCCCGGTGGACTTCTTCTTTGGTGAAGATGTCTCCACCCCGCAGTCCGCCTCCGAAGAGCAGGGCGGCCTGGTTCCGGTTCCCGGCGCCCAGTTTGCTGAGCTGAACGTTCGTGATATTCACCCGAACCGCAAGCAGCCCCGAACTGACTTTGATGAGCAGGATATGGAAGAGCTCATCCACTCGGTACGTGAGATTGGCGTTCTGCAGCCGATTGTCGTGCGTCCCTCGCGCGAAAACGGCGCCGAAAAGTATGAGCTGGTCATGGGTGAGCGCCGCTGGCGTGCAACCCAGGCGGCTGGTCTGAGCACCATCCCGGCGATTGTTCGCGAGACTGAAGACGGCGATCTGCTCCGTGACGCCCTGCTGGAGAACCTGCACCGCAGCCAGCTGAACCCCATTGAAGAAGCGGCGGCATACCAGCAGCTCATGGAGGAGTTCGACACCACTCAGGAGCAGCTGGCTAAGCGCATTGGTCGTTCTCGCCCCCAGATTTCGAATACGATTCGTCTGCTGAAGCTGCCTGCTCTGGTGCAGCGTCGCGTTGCGGCGGGTATTCTCTCCGCTGGTCACGCTCGTGCCCTACTGGCTCTGACGGACCAGGCTCAGATTGAGACTCTCGCACAGAAGATTGTGAATGAGGGCCTGTCGGTTCGTGCGACTGAGGATCTGGTGAATCATGCATCCGGCGCTGCGGAGATGAAGGAGCGTAAGGCTCCTCAGCCTCAGAAGCACCGTGAGCGTCTGGACTATATTGCGGAGGCTTTTGCGGATAAGCTCGATACTTCGGTGAAGATTTCGCTGGGTGCCCGCAAGGGTAAGATGACCATCGAGTTCGCGAATGTTGAGGATCTGAACCGTATTATCCGCGTTTTGGATTCTGATTTCTCGGGCTAAATTTTCGCATAAAACAATATTTAGCAACTGAAATCAGTTGTATATATAAAAAGCCCTCGGTGATGTTTCACGTGAAACATCACCGAGGGCTTTTCTTTAGCTTCTCGAAAGATTAGCCCAGGTGCTCGGAAAACTCAGCCAGCAGAGCGGACTTCGCCTTAGCGCCTACGGTCTTCTTGACGACCTCGCCACCCTTGAAAAGGTAGATGGCGGGAATAGAGGTAATGCCGTACTTCATGGCGATATCGCCATTTGCTTCAACATCCACCTTGACCACGTCGACCTGACCGGCGTACTCGCCAGCGATCTCGTCAATCACGGGGCCAACCATGCGGCAGGGGCCGCACCATTCAGCCCAGAAGTCCACGATAACGGGCTTGTCGTTCTTCAGAACCAGTTCGTCAAAAGTGGCATCAGTTGCCTGCTGTGCACTGCTCACGGAGTGCTCCTTTCTGACACGGGGTGGATTCCCCTGCGAGTAATACGAATAGTTTAGAGGTTTTCGAGGTAGTGCTGCGCGTCCAGAGCGGCAACAGCACCGGAACCGGCGGCAATAATTGCCTGGCGGTAGGTCGGGTCAATCACGTCACCGGCAGCAAAAACGCCGGGAACGGAAGTCTTCGAGGAACGACCCTGAACCGCGATGGTGTGGTTCTCGGTAATCTCCAGCTGATCACGTACTAGCTCCACGCGAGGGTCGGAGCCAATAGCGATGAACAGGCCCTGAACAGCCAGCTGACGCTCAGAACCGTCCTTGGTGTTGGTCAGGGTGATCGACTCGAGGTTGCTCTCACCGTGAACGGCAGTAACAGCCGAGTCCCAGACAACCTCAATCTTCGGGTTGTTGAAAACGCGGGTCTGCATGATTTCCGAAGCGCGGAAAGAATCGCGGCGGTGCACCAGGTACACCTTGGAGGCGAAGGTCGTCAGGAACAGCGCCTCCTCCAGTGCGGAGTCGCCACCGCCGACCACTGCGATTTCCTTGTCTTTGAAGAAGAAGCCATCGCAGGTTGCGCACCAGGAGACGCCGTAACCGGAGAGTCGATCTTCGCCCTCGATGTTGAGCTTGCGGACCTGAGAACCGGTGGTCATGATGACGGTCTTCGCCAGGTGAACGGCGCCGTCTGCGGTGTAGACCTTCTTCACGTCGCCGGTGAGTTCGACCTTTTCTACATCCTGGTAGCGGATGTCTGCACCGAAACGCTCAGCCTGCTGGCCAATGTTTTCCATCAGCTCGGGGCCCTGGATGCCCTGAACGAAGCCGGGGAAGTTTTCCACCTCGGTGGTGTTCATGAGGGCGCCGCCGGGTGCCAGGGAGCTGGCGAAGAGGACGGGCTTCAGTTCGGCGCGTGCCGCGTAGATTGCCGCGGTGTAGCCGGCGGGGCCGGAGCCCACAATAATGATGTTGTGGACGGTTGCGTCAGCCTCAGCCTCGGCTGCCGGTGCCGCTTTGGTAGCGGGTGCGGATGCGAGGTTCAGGTTGCCCAGGGCTGCGCCTCCGAAGAGGCCTCCCAGATTCTCAGTCATCGGATATGTCTTTCCGTCGTAGGTAGTTCGTTCTGCCCTTATAACGGGGCTTTATCCTCGATTATTCCATCTTGGGGGACCCTATATCCAGATACTCCGCGCACTGTGAATCTTTGAGTAGCGACCCTGCCATAAAGAGTCATAAATAGACATCAAAAAGGGCGGGGCTTCCGAACTGTTGAGTTCAGAAGCCCCGCCCTTTTGTCTGGGATGCGAGCGCACTGTCAGCCTCGCGTTATAGGTTGATTAGTCCACCTTGATTTCGTTGATGCGCAGACCGTAATTCCAAGTTCCAATCGGCAGGGTGAGGCGGGGCAGCTCGTTGACCACGATGATCACGTAGGCGCCCTTTTCCGCGCTCTGCTTGGAGGTGTCCAGGGTGACGACTGCGTCCTTGCCTTCGAAGGTGCCCTTGCCGACCTCAACTGCGCCGTTCAGGGATGCGGAGCTGTTGGTGTAGACGGTGAAGGAGCCGCCGACGCCGGTGGTCTGCTGGATGGTCAGCTTGGAGACGACGGTGGGGGTCTGCAGCTTCAGCGCCAGGCCGAATTCCTTGATGGTGCCGGCGTAGTTGGCGGTGCCGAAGCCGTAGCTGATCCATGCGGTGTTGGCATTACCGTCGGTCAGGTTCGGAATCAAGCTGTCCATGTCGTTCATGAACGTGGGGTTCGAGGGTGCGAAGCGAGCCACGGACGCGATTTTAGCCGGTGCGTTCGATGCCTTAGCGGTCGGGGATGCCGATGCGCTGGCGCTTGCCGCAGCCGATTCGGATGCAGAGATAGAGGACTTGGGGGTGTGCGGTGCGGCAGCCTGGTTGGAGCCGATTGCGCCCAGGGAGGTGAGGATACCGCCTGCGACGATGACGAGCAGCAGGACTGCTGCCAGGGCGACTGCCCAGGTGCCGCGGCTGCCGTCTTCTTCGTCTTCGTCATCTTCGTAGATGCTGGTGGGTTCGGAGTATGCGGTCACTGCCGCGCCGTCGGATGCGTTCCAGTTCTTGGCGGCGGTGATGCTCTCCTGGTTTGCGGTGGAGGAGGAGACCTTCTCGTAGGTGTTGGGGGAGCTGCCGCTTTCGGAGTCGCCGAAGATTTCGGTGCCCAGTGCGTCTTCTGCGTTGGAGAGTGCGTGGTTTTCGACCAGCAGGGTGTCCAGTAGGGTGTCGGGGCGGGTGTGGGAGGTGACGAGGTAGCGGCTACCTTCGGGGGTGATGCCCAGGTCAAGGATTTGGATGTTGCCGCGTGCGTTGGTTGCGAGCGCGCGGGAGTTTGCTTCCAGCAGTGCGCTGCGGTTGGGCGATGCGACGACGACCGAGACCTTACGGTTGAGAATCTGGTCGGTGCCTTCAAGCACCATGTCGGATTCTGCCGTAATGATGATGTGTGCGGTGATCTCGTAGCGGCCTCCGAGGACCGATCCGACCGGAATCTGTTGCGACAACGTGTTCTCCCGAGGTGGTTTCATAGTGCCTGCCGTGTGGCGGGCCCTGACTATTAGATTCTACCCGGCATTGAAGGATGCTGGGGCTGAGTGATAGTTTGTGGCGTCCGGGTGGTTGCCTGCGTCCTCTGCGGTCCCGGTGTGGGGTGCGGTGGGTGCGCGGGCAGCTACCCGGATTGGGCGTTGTGTGCTGCTTTAGCGGCGGGCAAAACGCTCAAGTTTGGAGGTGAGGGGTGCCAGTAGTGCGTTGGCTTCCTTGACGCGGAAGATCTGTATGCCGGCAAGGTATGCCAGTCCCATGACGGTGCCGCATACGGCGAGGGTGATGATTGCGGTGAGCTTGGATGCCCAGGCGAATCCGTCGAGCTGGTAGCCGCCGAGCAGCCAGAGTGCGATGGATGCGATGCCGCCTGCGAAGAGGGAGGCGAGGGTGGTGCGGGCGTAGGTGCTGACGATGCCGCGCTGGCCGTAGTAGCCGAGGCGGCGGCGGACCATGTGGTGGCTGATGAACAGGATTAGGATGTTGTGCACCGGGTAGATGAAGGCGAGCAGGTACACGGTGTACTGTGCGTCGAGCAGGGATGCTGCGAAGCTCATGATGACCATGATGATGGCGGAGTACACCTGGATGCGGAAGGGGGTGCGTGCGTCTTCGCGGGCGTAGAGCACGCGGCTGTAGAGGTAGTTGATGGTGAGGGTGGGGGTGCCGAGCGCGGTGATGACGATGAGCTTGGCGATGATGGTTGCTGCGATGGGGTCGCCGCCGCTGAAGAGTACGGCGACGGGACCTGCCAGGACCATGAGTGCGACCATGCAGAAGACGGTGGCTACGGCTGCGTTGCGCAGGCCGTGGGAGAGTGCGTAGATGACGCTGTCGCTGTCGTCGGCGATGGCGGAGGCGCTCATACGGTTGAAGAGCACGGTGGCGATGGAGATGCCGATGACGCCGTGCGGGAGCATGTACAGCATGGAGGCGTAGTTGAGTGCCTGCAGACCGGGGATTTGGATGCCGAGGGCGGCGTAGTGTTCGCGCTGACCGACGATGCCTGCGGCGACCTTGGTCATGTAGAGGAACGCGAGGTTGGAGATGATACCGGAGGCGAGGGTCCAGGCGGCGAGCTTGGAGGCTGCGCGCAGGCCGATGCCTCGCCATGCGAAGTCGGGCTTGAGGCGCAGGCCGAGTTTGCGTAGGGGGATGAACAGGACGAGTGCCTGCATGATGACGCCGAAGGTGGAGGAGCCTGCGAGCACGAGGGTTTGTGCGTTGGTCCAGCTTGCTACGGTGTGGATGGGGTTGGGGTTGGGGGTCTGTGCGCCGAAGAGGAAGATGAATAGGAACAGCGACAGGATGGTGATGACGTTGTTGAGTACGGGCGACCACATGTAGGCGCCGAATGCGTCTTTGGCGTTGAGGACCTGTCCGATGACGGTGTAGAGGCCGTAGAAGAAGATTTGGGGTAGGCACCAGAGGGAGAAGATGACGCCAAGCTGTCGTTGTTCGGGGCTCCATCCTGAGCCCATGATGCTGATGATGGGCCAGGCGCAGGCGACGGTGATGAGGGTGATGAGGCCGATTGCGGTAACGGTGAGGGTGACGAGTTTGGAGATGTATCGTGCGCCGCCGTCTTGGGCTTTAGCTGCCTTAATGATTTGCGGTACGAGGACTGCGTTGAATACGCCGCCTGCTACGAGGACGTAGATGAGGTTGGGTAGGGTGTTGGCGGTTTCGAAGACGTCGCCGACGGTTGAGAGTGAGCCGATGGCTACGGTGAGCAGGATGGTCTTGACGAATCCGAGGATGCGCGAGACGAGGGTGCCTGCTGCCATGATTGCGCTTGAGCGGGCGTCGTTACGTGCCACGTAGGTCTCTCCTGTGTCGGCGGGTGATTGCTTCTTTTAGTTTTGGGGCTCTTTGGTGGGTGTTTAGAGCTGGGTGGTGATGTATTCGCGCGCACTGCGGGCTATGTGTTGCTCGTTGGCGAATGAGAGGCGGGTGGGGAGCTCTTCGAGGGGGACCCATGCGACGTCGATTGCTTCGTGGTCGGGGTCGTTGTCGATGCTGAGTTCGCCGCCGGTTGCTGCGAAGAGGTAGTGGTGCACGGTTTTATGGATGCGCGTGCCGTTGGAGGTGAACCAGTAGGCGATGGTGCCGAGGGAGGCTACGGGGTAGCCGGTGATTCCGGTTTCTTCGCTGATTTCGCGTTGTGCGGCTTCGACGGTGGTTTCGCCGTGTTCGATGTGGCCTTTGGGTAGGCACCATTCGCGTTGTCCGTTGCGGTTGATGCGGGCGATGATGGCTACGGGTAGCTGTTCGGGTCGGTCGAAGTCGATGATGAGCCCGCCTGCGGAGACTTCTTCGGGGGCGGGTACCGCTCGCGCGGGCGCGGTGAAGCGCGTTTTGGGGGCGCGGGGTACGGGAATGCTCATGGTTCTACCTTAACCGATAGGCTGAGGTTTTTGTGCCTCGGTTTGGGGTGAGATAGCTGTCTTTGGTGGGGTGTTGTGGGTGTGGGGTGGGCGCATGGGTGGTTTTTCTGGCACGATTAAAGGATTATGTCGCTGATTATTGATGTTGTGTCGAAGTACCCGGATGCCGCCGAGCTGGGAGAACTGTACCGTGCGGCGGGTTTTGAGCTGTACTTGGTGGGCGGTATTGTCCGCGACAATCTGCTGGATGACGGCGGCCATTTCACCGATTTTGATTTGACGACGGATGCTACTCCGGAGCAGAGCGAGCAGATTCTGCGTGGGTGGGGTGAGCATACGTGGGATATCGGTAAGGAGTACGGCACGATTAGTGCGCGTAAGAATGGCGTGGTGTATGAGGTGACCACATACCGTGCTGAGGTGTATGTTTCGGATTCGCGTAAGCCGACGGTTGAGTTCGGCACGGATTTGAGCGCTGATTTGGTGCGTCGTGATTTCACGATTAATGCGATGGCTGCGGCTTTGCCCAGCGGTGAGGTTGTTGATCTGTTTGGCGGCGTTGATGATTTGCGTGCGGGTGTTTTGCGTACTCCGCGCTCGCCGGAGGAGTCTTTTTCTGAGGATCCGCTGCGTATGATGCGTGCGGCTCGTTTTGCTGCGCGTTTTAATCTTGAGGTTGCCCCGGAGGTTTTCGAGGCGATGCGCGAGATGGCCGGCCGTATTGAGATTATTTCGGCTGAGCGTGTGCGTGATGAGTTGGTGAAGCTGATTGAGGCTGATTATCCGCGGGTGGGTTTGAATCTGCTGGTGGATACGGGTCTGGCGGATTATGTGTTGCCGGAGCTTCCTGCGTTGCGTATGGAGATGGATCCGGCGCATCACCATAAGGATGTGTATGCGCATTCGTTGAAGGTGATGGAGCAGGCGATGGAGAAGGAGACGGATGAGGACGGCCCGTGTCCGGCTCCTGATTTTATTCTGCGTTTTGCGGCGTTGATGCACGATATTGGTAAGCCGAAGACTCGTAAGTTTGAAAAGGACGGCTCCGTCTCGTTCCTGCACCATGAGGTGGTGGGCGCGAAGATGGTGAAGAAGCGTATGCGTGCGCTGCGTTTTGATAATGACACGATTAAGGCTGTAGCTCGTCTGGTGGAGCTGCATATGCGGTTCTATGGTTACCGCGAGTCGGGTTGGACTGATTCTGCGGTGCGCCGTTATGTGCGCGATGCGGGGGATCAGTTGGAGCGTCTGCATCGTGTGTCGCGTTCTGATGTGACGACTCGTAATCGTCGTCTGTCGCGCTCGCTGGCTGAGGCGTATGACGATTTGGAGCGTCGTATTGCTGAGTTGGCTGCTCAGGAGGAGCTGGATGCGATTCGTCCGGATCTGGATGGCGGTCAGATTATGCAGATTCTTGGTATTGCGCCGGGCCCGGTGGTGGGTGAAGCGTATAAGTTCTTGTTGAATTTGCGTCTGGATGAGGGTTCGCTTCCTGAGGAGGAGGCGAAGGCTCGTCTGCTGCAGTGGTGGGAGCAGCGTCAGCAGGCGTAGCTTCTGCGGTTTTGGTACCGCATCGCATGGTTGAGGTCACGCGGTGCGGTACTGTTCTATCTGCTTTTTCTCGTGTATTGTTAAGAAATCTATGCGTGTTCCCCGCCCGGTGTGTTTCACGTGTAGGGCACAATGAATCTCCTGCTATGGAAATCCCATAGCCGTTTAGCCCAAAGGAGGGGTTTAATCATGCGTGCATATGAACTGATGGTTATCCTCAGCCCCGAGGTTGAGGACCGTGCGGTTGAGCCGTCGCTGTCCAAGTTCCTCGAGATCGTGACCAACGAGGGTGGTTCCATCGACAACGTCGATATCTGGGGCCGTCGTCGCCTGGCATACGAGATCCAGAAGAAGTCTGAGGGTATCTACGCAGTGGTGAACTTCACCTCTACCCCCGAGACCGCAGCTGAGCTCGATCGTGTTCTGAACCTGAACGAGTCCGTCATGCGTACCAAGATCATCCGCCCGGAGGATCAGAAGATCTCCAGCAAGTAGTTGGTCTTTCCGGTCGGCTGACCCCCTAAAAATGTCAGGGGGTTGCGCTGTACTGGATTCAACATACTTGTAACTCTTATCGAGGAGGCATCAAATGGCAGGCGATACCGTTATTACCGTTATTGGTAATCTGACTGGCGATCCGGAGCTTCGTTACACCCCTGCGGGTGCGGCGGTTGCTAATTTCACGATCGCATCGACTCCGCGTACTTTTAACCGCCAGACGAACCAGTGGGAGGATGGGGAGACCCTGTTCCTGCGTGCGTCGGTGTGGCGTGGTTACGCTGAGAATGTTGCAGAGACCCTGAAGAAGGGTACTCAGGTTATCGCGCAGGGCCGTCTGAAGTCTCGCTCGTACGAGACCAAGGAAGGCGAGCGTCGTACTTCGTTTGAGCTTGAGGTCGAGGAGATCGGCCCGACTCTGCGTTTTGCTACTGCTCAGGTGACTCGCGCACAGCGCTCTGCCGGAGGTAATAACTTCGGTGGCGGTGCGCAGGGTGGCTTTGGCGGTGGCGCTGGGTACAACGCTGCTGCTCAGGGCGGTTTCTCCGCTCCTCAGCAGAATAATTTTGCTGCTCAGGGTAATGGTTACTCTGGCCAGTCTGGCTACTCCGCTCCGGCTGCTCCGGCGGCCCCCGCAGCTCCTGCTGCTGATCCGTGGAGTTCTCAGTCTGGTGGTAACTATGACTGGGGTAGCGGCGCCGATGACGAACCTCCGTTCTAAGCCGGTTTCGTTTTCCGAATAGTAATTTATCAATCCATCCCGCGGTTATCCGCCGCGGGCTCCCAACTCTAAGGAGCACCACGATGGCTAAGGCTGAAATCCGTAAGCCCAAACCCAAGCAGAAC
>ERZ772966.279-NODE-279-length-20576-cov-27.392184_pt1 | contig 20576 bp, 17 predicted proteins | sample MGYA00580680_ERZ772966 | MGnify/ENA primary metagenome ERZ772966 (study PRJEB29015, sample SAMEA2738055) | human oral metagenome | biome: human oral; feature: human-associated habitat; material: saliva | place: China | collected 2225 ...
GTCGTCGCCACCGGCTACACGACACCCTTCATGCGCGGTGTCTTCACGACCCCCGGCGGGCTGACTGAGCCGGGCTCGAACCGCGGCATCGAGTCCTCCCTCGGTGACCTGGTGGCTGACTCCTTGCGTGAGATGATCCTCACCCCGGATGGGAAGAGCGTCGATATCGGCATGATCAACGCGGGAGGCCTGCGCGAAGACCTCGTGCCGAACGACGACGGCACAATCACCTATGCGCAGACCTACGAGGTCGAACCCTTCTCCAACGAACTCGGTTACGTGACCCTCAAGGGATCTGACTTCAAGGACGCGCTCGAACAGCAGTGGAAGAGTGACCTGAACTCGCAGAACTCTCGTCCTATGCTCAAGCTCAGTCTGTCCTCGAACGTGCGCTACACCTACGACCCGGCGAAGCCCGACGGACAGCGCATCACGTCGGTGACGATCAATGGTGAGCCGCTGAAGGCTGATGGGACCTACACGGTTGGGTCCGTGAACTTCCTGCTGGATGGCGGAGATTCCTTCGAGGCCCTCACCCGCGGGGGAGCAACCGTGACGAACGGAAACTTGGACCGCGACTCCTTCAACGATTACTTGGCGCGCCACTCGGGCGTCGCGGACCGGGCTGCGGGCGCCTCGGGTGGCCTGACGCCGCGCGAGGCCAAGTCCTCCATCGGCCTGACCCTGCCCACGGATCCCGTCGCCGACGGCTCGACCGTGACGATCCCGCTGCGCGGCCTCTCTTTCTCGGAGGGGCCTTCGATCACACGCAAGGTGCGCGTGAGCGCGGGCGGGCCGCAGGCCGTGGCCGAGGTCGATAACTCCCTCGTGGACGCGCACGCCTCCGACGCTGCCGCAATCATTACGACGGATGGTGCGGGCCAGGCGACGGTGAGCGTCACGGTCGTGGGTGCGTGTGAGGGTAAGGCGGCCGGCGAGGTCGTGAATGTGGCGCTGACGGTCGCCACCGACTTTGCAACGGTCGTCGAGGCCACGGATGGCCTGACGATTCCGGTGACCTGTGCGGGCACCGAGGTCCCTGTGCCGGCCCCGTCCCCGTCGGCCAACGCGGACCAGGAGGCTGCCCCCGGCGCGGGTGCTCCTGCTTCCACGAAGAAGCCGAACGCTGGCGCTCCTCGTGGGGCCATCGCCCGCACGGGTGCTGATTCCCGGGGATTGCCTGTCGCGTTTCTGCTGGCCGTGGTTGGTGTCGCCGCACTCTGGCTGCGTCGTTCTCAAATCGTTACCAGCAGGTAAGCGATTTGCCTTGACGTGATGGTGGTGGTGCGGGACACTTGGATACAGCGTAACTGCTGGCTCGCATGATTGGTACTATCGTGCGATAGTGTGAGAAATTCGTTCCCGCACCACCATCAATACGCAAGAGACTCGCGTCGCTAGAGAGAGATATTCATGAAGCAGTCCGTCAAATTTGCCGCCGCTATGGGCGCGCTCACACTCGCCTTGACCGCGTGTGCTGGAAATGGAAATGTGGCCCAGCAGTCTGATGGGGCCAAAGCTGAGCTTCCCTTCAAGGCATGCGCCGTCTCAGACACCGGCGGCTGGCAGGATAAGTCCTTCAACCAGTCCGCCTATGACGGGCTGATGGAGGCCAAGTCGTTCCTGGGGGTGACGGTCGATACCGCCGAATCCGACACGGTGGAGGACTTCACGAACAACGTCGAGAAGATGGTTGACGACAGCTGCACGCTGATCATCGGCGTCGGCTTCCACCTCGAGCCGGCCATCCACGAGTCCGCCTTGAAGCACACGGACCGCAACTACGCCCTCATTGACTCCTCGTTCTCCGACGGCACCAACCCCGTTGTTCTCGAGAACGGTCGCCCGTTGCTCTTCAATACCTCCGAGGCCGCCTACCTGGCGGGCTATGCCTCGGCCGCGATGACGAAGACGGGTAAGGTCGCCACCTTCGGCGGCGCTCAGATCCCCGCCGTGACCGTTTTCATGGACGGATTTGCCGACGGCGTGAACGCTTACAACCAGGCCAAGGGCGCCTCCGTGCAGGTGCTGGGCTGGGATAAGGAAGCCCAGACCGGCGCGTTCACCGACTCCTTCGATGATCAGTCGCTGGGCCTGCAGCAGGCGCAGCAGTTCATCTCGGAGGGCGCTGACATCATCATGCCCGTCGCCGGCGCCGTGGGCCTGGGCGCTGCCGCGGCTGCCAAGAGCAGTGGAAACACGCTGATCGTTGGCGTGGATACCGACTGGTACGAGGCCAACCCCCAGTACTCCTCGATCGTGCTGACCTCCGTTCGCAAGGAGATCGGTGCCGCGGTCGAGCAGGCCATTCAGGATTCGACCAAGGGGAAGTTCACCTCGGATCCCTACGTGGGCACGCTGGCCAACGGCGGCGTCTCGCTTGCTCCCTTCCATGACTTCGAGGCTCAGGTTCCCATGGAGGTCAAGCAGGAGATCAGCAAGCTGACCGAACAGATCAAGAAGGGAACGCTTGTCATCGAATCGGAGAACGCTCCGAAGTAAGCCTTCTGGCCTCTCGCTGGCGGCCAGATGATCACGTAATCGTTATCAAAGCGAGAACAACCAGTCCTTGACAGGGACTGGGACGGCGCGGGACACTCGGATCAGACGTAAAAGTCGACTCATGCAAATGTTCGCAGGCACGCTGCGAACAGGGTCCGAGCCCGCGCCGTCATTGATTCATCGAAGAATCCGCATCAACAAAGGAACATACTCATGAAGCACCTCACGAAGCTCGTCGCTGCGGCGGGCATTGCATCGCTCGCACTGTCCGCATGTGGCGGCGGGGGAAGCGCCGGCGGGTCCGGCGGTGGCTCTGGCGAGGCCAAGGACGCTGCCTCCTTCAAGGCCTGCGCGGTCTCCGACGCCGGCGGCTGGGACGACAAGTCCTTTAACGAGTCCGCGTACAATGGCCTCACGAGTGCCCAGACCAAGCTGGGCATCAAGATCAACACGGCTGAGTCCAGCTCTGACACCGACTTCGCTCCCAACGTCGAGGCCATGGTCTCCGATGGCTGCAACCTGATCATCGGCGTCGGCTTCAACCTCGAGCAGGCGATCCACAAGTCTGCGGAGGACAACACGGACGTGCACTACGCCCTGATTGACTCCAGCTTCTCCGACGGCTCCAACCCCGTCACCCTCGACAACGGTCGTCCGCTCCTGTTCAACACGGCTGAGGCCGCGTTCCTGGCGGGCTACGCCGCTGCGGGCATGACGCAGACGGGTAAGGTCGCCACCTTCGGCGGCATGCAGATCCCCTCGGTGACGGTCTTCATGGATGGATTCGCCGACGGCGTTGACGCCTACAACAAGGCCAAGGGCACCTCCGTGCAGCTGCTCGGCTGGGACAAGGCTGCGCAGAACGGCTCGTTCACACAGAACTTCGACGACCAGACCCTGGGCAAGGAGCAGGCTCAGCAGTTCATCTCGCAGGGCGCTGACATCATCATGCCCGTCGCCGGCCCCGTGGGCCTGGGTGCCGCGGCGGCCGCCAAGGCCGACGGCAACACCTTCATCATCGGCGTGGACTCCGACTGGTACGAGGCCAACCCCGACTACTCCTCGATCGTTCTGACCTCGGTCATGAAGGAGATCGGCGCCTCGGTCGAGCAGGCCATCAAGGACTCCGTCGATGGCAAGTTCACCTCGGATCCGTACGTGGGCACGCTGGCCAACGGTGGTGTCTCCATCGCTCCCTTCCACGATTTCGATGCGAAGGTCTCCGATGAGCTCAAGTCCGATCTGAACAAGCTCGCGGACGATATCAAGTCCGGCGACCTGAAGATCGAATCGCAGAACGCCCCGAAGTGATGTCCCTGTGGTGGGGCTGTCGGCAAGTGTGTCGGCAGCCCCACCCGGATTTTGGGAGCCTATCGCGCGCCTGTATGGGGGAAGGTCGAAGGAATGAAACTAGAGCTGCGGGGGATCACGAAAAGGTTTGGTCCCCTCACCGCCAATGACTCGATCAACTTGACGATCGAGGAGGGGCACATCCACGCCCTGCTCGGAGAGAACGGAGCGGGCAAGTCCACACTCATGAACGTCTTGTACGGGATGCATCAGCCCGATGAAGGGCAGATCCTCATCGACGGGGTGCCCGTGACGTTCAAGGGACCGGGCGACGCGGTCGCCGCGGGTATCGGCATGGTGCACCAGCACTTCATGCTGATTCCGGTCTTTACCGTGGCCGAGTCGATTGCGCTCGGCTTTGAGCCGACGGGTCCCGCCGGCATCATCAGCCGCGAGCGCGCGCGCAAGACTGTGCGCGAGGTGTCAGCGCGATTCGGATTCGACCTGGATCCCGATGCGCTGATCGAGGATCTGCCGGTTGGTGCGCAGCAGCGCGTCGAGATCGTCAAGGCGCTGTCGCGTCAGGCGAAGGTTCTCATCCTGGATGAACCGACGGCCGTGTTGACCCCGCAGGAGACGGATGAGCTGATGACGATCATGCGTCAGCTCGCCGATTCGGGGACGTCGATCGTGTTCATCACCCACAAGCTGCGCGAAGTGCGCGCGGTCGCCGACGAGATCACGGTGATTCGACGTGGAAAGGTTGTGGGCGAGGCGTCGCCTACCGACTCCGAGGCCTCCCTGGCCTCCCAGATGGTGGGCCGCGAAGTGCTCATGCGCGTCGACAAGGAGCCGGCGCGCCCTCGCGGCGGGGGCCTCGTCTTCGACGACGTATCCCTGCTGGGAGCGAACGGCGTTCCCGAGCTCGATCACGTGTCCTGCCAGGTCCAGCGCGGCGAGATCCTCGCGGTCGCCGGCGTGCAGGGCAACGGGCAAACTGAGCTCGCCGAGGCGATCCTGGGTCTGCGTATTCCCGACAACGGCACGATTACCCTGGAGGGTGCGGATATCACGCGCGCCAAGCCCCGTAAGTCCCTGGAGGCGGGCCTCGGGTTCATCCCGGAGGACCGCTCGACGGACGGCATTATTGCGTCCTTCTCGATTGCGGACAACCTGGTCTTGGACCAGTTCGATGCCGCCGATTTTGCCGTCGGCCCGGTGCGTAAGCTGGGCGTGGTCGCCCGCAACGCGCGCGAGAAGCAGGACGAGTACGACATTCGCCTGACGTCGATCACCGACCCAATTTCGTCCCTGTCGGGAGGCAATCAGCAAAAGGTCGTCGTCGCTCGCGAAATGTCACGGGACTTGAACCTGCTGGTAGCCAACCAGCCCACGCGAGGCGTGGACGTCGGGTCGATCGAGTTTATTCACCGCAGGATCGTGGACACGCGCGACCAAGGCTGCGCGGTACTGCTGATTTCGTCGGAACTGGACGAGGTCGTGGCCCTGGCTGATCGGATCGCGGTCATGTATCGCGGCCGGATTGTCGGCATTGTTCCGCCGGACACCGGGCGCGACGTTCTGGGTCTCATGATGGCGGGTGTTCCCCTGGACGAGGCCATGGCGACCTCGTCCACGAACGGCGTTGGTAGCGACGTGGAGGGGCAGGAGAAGTGATGAGTAAGAAAAACACCGCTTCCCTCGGTGTGTTCACGAGGATCGTTGGTTCTCAGTGGTTTGTCTCGGTGATCTCGGTCGTGATCGCCTTCTTGATTGGCGCGATTCTCATCGCCATGACCGGCGCGTCGGTGACGGATGCCTACTACGCGATGTTCCGCGGCGCGATCGTGGACCCGCAGGCATCGACCTTCGTGCGAACGATTAAGCCGCTGATGGATTCGGTGTACTTTGCGATTCCGCTGATCATCTCGGGTCTGGGCCTTGCTTTCGGCTTCCGCGCGGGCCTGTTCAACATTGGCGGTAAGGGCCAGATGATCGCCGGTGCGCTCGCTGCCGTGTGGGTGGGTTTCTCGCTGAGCTTGCCTCCGGTGGTGCACACCCTCGTTGCGCTGGCGGCCGCGATTGTCGCGGGCGCCGCCTACGGTGGTATCGCTGGCGTCTTGAAGGCTAAGACGGGTGCTAACGAGGTGATCGTGACGATCATGCTCAACTCGATTGCGACGCTGGCTCTGGGTTATGTGCTGACCCAGAAGGCGTGGCAGAAGCCCAATTCGAATCAGCCCATCACTCCCAACGTTGCGGATTCGGCTGCCTTGGCCAAGCTGATGAGCGGTCCGATCAAGCTGCACTGGGGCCTGATCGTCGCGATTGTCGCGCTCGCTGTGTTCTGGTTCCTGATGGAGCGCTCCACGCTGGGCTTCCAGATTCGCGCGGTCGGCGCGAACGCGGCTGCGGCCCGCACGGCCGGTATTTCGGTCGAGCGCATCACGGCGGTCACGATGATGATTTCGGGCGCGTTCCTGGGGTTGGCGGGCGCGAACGAGGCCTTGGGTACTCTCGGGTACGTCTCGCGTGACGTGGCCGGTTCGATTGGTTTCGACGCGATCACGGTGGCTCTGCTGGGTCGTAACAAGGCGTGGGGAACGTTTGGTGCCGGTCTGCTCTTTGGTGCGTTCAAGGCGGGCGGTTACGCGATGCAGGCCAAGGACGTGCCGATCGATATGATTTTGATCCTGCAGGCTGTGATCGTGTTGCTGATCGCCGCGCCGGCGTTGGTGCGGTGGCTGTTCAGGCTTCCCGACGCCAAGCGCCTGGCAGCCAGTGGAAAGGGGAACGACGATGCGCACAAGTGAGAAGGACACGCAGGTTTTGGCCAAGCGCTCCTGGAAGCTTCCTGGCGTGTACGTGGCCGCCAGCGTCCTGGCGCTGGTTTTCAGTTTCTCGACACACGGTGACGTCACGCTTCGACTCAACGACAAGTCGCAGTCCTACACGATCCCCGACATCGTCACGGCTGGTGCACCGATCGTCTGGGTGCTTACCGCCCTGATTCTCGTGATCACGGCGTGGACGCTGGCCAGCACGATCCGGCGCGTTGAGGGCCCGTCGTGGGCCCGCACAGGGGGGATGGTCGTCGTCGGCGTGTCCACGATCCTGGGCTTCCTGCTCTACGCTGGCTCGGATTCGACCGGTGCGGTGACGCTGACCTCGACCTTGGTCTCGACGGTGGCGATTTCGACGCCGCTGATTTTCGGTTCGCTTTCGGGCGTGATCTCCGAGCGCGTCGGCGTCGTTAATATCGCGATCGAGGGCGACCTGCTGGTTGGCGCGTTCGCGGGTGTCATGGCTGCCTCCTACTTCCAGACCCCCTACGCGGGCCTGGTGGCGGCTCCGCTGGCCGGCGCGTTGCTGGGCTCGCTGCTGGCGCTCTTCTCCGTGAAGTACGGGGTTGACCAGATCATCGTCGGCGTCGTTCTGAACGTGCTGGCTCTTGGCCTGACGACCTTCCTGTACGGGACGATCATGAAGGCAGATCAGGGTGCTCTGAATACGAACCGCTACTCCCTCAGCGACATCAAGATCCCTGGGCTGTCTGAGATTCCGGTGATCGGTCCGGTGCTCTTCGACCAGTCGATCCTCGTCTACCTCATGTACGCGGCCGTTATCGCGCTGGCGTTCTTCCTGTTCCGTTCCCGCTGGGGCCTGCGTTTGCGGGCTTGCGGTGAGCACCCGCGCGCGGCCGACACTGTCGGTATCAACGTGGGGCGCACGCGCACGGTGAACACGATCCTGGGTTCGGCCTTCGCTGGCTTGGGTGGAGCGTTCTTCACGATCGGGTCGGGACTGGCGTTCACGGACAACATCTCCGCGGGCAACGGCTACATCGCCCTGGCGGCGATGATCCTGGGCAAGTGGAACCCGGTGGGTGCCATGGGAGCGGCCGTCATGTTTGGCTTCGCGCAGGCCCTGGCGCGCATGCTGCCCAACATTGAGCCCGCGATCCCCGCCGACCTGGTGTCGATGATCCCCTACGTGGTGACGATCATTGCCGTGGCTGGATTCGTCGGGAAGTCTCGCGCCCCCGCGGCCGAGAACATCCCCTACGTGAAGTGAGAGGCACGGTCACGATGGCACAGCTCGATTGGGACGCCCTGCTGGGCGCGGCCATCGACGCGATGACCCGCGCCTACTGCCCCTACTCCCATTTCCCTGTTGGGGCCGCGGGCCTGACGGACGACGGGCGCATCGTCAGCGGATGCAACGTTGAAAACGCGAGCTACGGGGCGACGCTGTGCGCCGAGTGCGGCATGGTCTCCGACCTGATCCGCACCGGCGGCGGCACGCTCGTCGCGGTCGTCGCCGTCAACGGAGAGCGCGTGCCGGTGGCCCCGTGCGGGCGCTGCCGCCAGCTCATCTACGAGCATGGAGGACCGGCATGCCAGGTTCTCATGCCCGGGGGCGTCGCCGACATGACGCAGGTTCTGCCCGGCGCCTTTGGCCCACACGACCTGGAGGAGGCGGCATCCCGCCTTGCCCCCAGGCCAGATAGTGCGTCCGACCCGGCCCAGGCCTCGTCGGAAGAGAAAGAAGGAACGAATGGCACTCTTTGATGCCGTTGACATCATCCGCACGAAGCGGGATGGGGGCGTCTTGACCCCCGACCAGATCGACTGGATGATCGACGCCTACACCAAGGGCGTCGTCAAGGACGAGCAGATGGCGGCCCTGGCCATGGCGATTTTCCTGCGCGGAATGGACCGCGCGGAGATCGCCCGCTGGACGGATGCGATGATCCGCTCGGGCGCGCGCATGGACTTTTCCTCCATTGGCAAGCCAACCGCCGATAAGCACTCCACGGGCGGCGTGGGCGATAAAATCACGCTGCCTCTGGCCCCGCTGGTCGCCTGCTTCGGTGTGGCCGTCCCGCAGCTGTCGGGCCGAGGTCTGGGGCACACGGGCGGTACCCTCGACAAGCTCGAGGCGATCCCCGGGTGGCGCGCGCAGCTGTCCAACGAGGAGATCATGACTCAGCTGGGGTCCGGCTGTGGCGCGGTCATCTGCGCGGCCGGATCGGGCCTGGCTCCCGCCGACAAGAAGCTCTACGCGCTGCGCGACATCACCTCGACCGTGGAGTCGATTGCGCTTATTGCGTCGTCGATCATGAGCAAGAAGATCGCCGAGGGCACGGGTGCCCTGGTCCTGGACGTGAAGGTCGGCTCGGGTGCCTTCATGAAGGATATTGACAGCGCTCGCGAGCTCGCCCGCACGATGGTGGACCTGGGCACGGACGCGGGGGTCGCCACGCGCGCCCTCCTCACCGACATGTCCGTGCCTCTGGGCCGCAAGATCGGTAACGCGCTCGAGGTCGAAGAATCCGTCGAGGTCCTCGCGGGCGGAGGCCCTGCCGACGTCGTCGAGCTGACCTGCGAACTGGCACGCAACATGCTGGATCTGGCTGACGTCCACGACGCTGACGTCGAGGCCGCCCTGGCGGATGGCCGCGCGATGGACTGCTGGCGCGCGATGATTCGCGAGCAGGGCGGCGATCCGGACGCGCCGCTGCCGCGCGCCGCGCACACCCACCAGGTGCTGGCCGAGGCCGACGGAACCATCGCCGAGATGGACGCCCTGTCCGTGGGCGTGGCCTCCTGGAGACTGGGCGCGGGCCGCGCCGTCAAGGAGGACCCGGTGCAGGCAGGTGCCGGCATCGAGATCCACGCCAAGCCGGGCGAGCGCGTCGCCAAGGGGCAGCCGATCCTGACGCTGCACACCGACGATGAATGGCGAATCGACCGCGCGCTGGAGGCTCTGTCCGGCGGCATCGGTATCGCCGACGGGGTGGAGCTCGAGCAGCGCCGCGTCGTCTTGGAAACCATCTCCTGACGGCTGGGCCGGGTACGGGAAGGACAGACGTGGACAGGCGCGACGAAGCGGCGATCGAGGCGGTTAAGGCCTACTACCAGCAGGACCTGAGCCAGGCTGAGGTCGCCGCCCGCATGGGCATCTCGCGCCCCACGGTCGCCAAGCTCCTGGCCCACGGTCGCGCCCGCGGGTTCGTGACCGTCGAGATCCACGATCCGCGGGAGGAAGCCTCCGAGCTGGCCTCGCGCCTGCAGGAGCGCTTCGCCCTGGCGTGCGTGCGCGTGGCCCACGGCTGCGTCGCGGACGAGGCCGAGGCTATCTCCCAGGTCGGGCGCGTCGGCGCGGAGCTGGTGGCCCAGCTGGTGCGCGACGACATGAGCGTGGGCATCTCCTGGGGTCGCACGATGAGTGCCGTGGCCTCCCACCTGGCGCGCTCCCCGCGACAAGGTGTGCGCGTCGTCCAGCTCAAGGGCGGAACCTCCTTCTCCGACCGTGCGACGCATGACTTCGAGATCATGCGCGCCTTTTGCGACGCCTTCGGCGCTGAACCTAGCTACCTGCCTCTGCCCGTTATTTTCGAGGACACGGCCACGGCCTCGATCGTGCGGGCGGACCGGGGGATTGAGCGGATCCTGCGGGAGGGACGCGGCGTGGATATCGCCGTGTTCACGGTCGGCGCGGTCAGGAAGGAGTCGCTCTCGCTCAACCTGGGCCAACTCGAGCCCGGCGAGGTCGACGCGCTGCTGCGCGACGCCGTGGGAGACGCGTGCTCGCGTTTCTACACGCGCGCGGGTACCGTCGCCCTGGCCGCCATCGACGAGCGCACGGTCGGCATCCGGCTGGAGGAGCTGCGCTCGCGCCCGGTGCGCGTCCTCGTGGTCGGCGGGCGCACCAAGACCGCGGCGCTGGAAACAGCGCTGCATATGGGGCTGGCCACGCACCTCGTGGTCGACCACGACCTGGCCCTCGCGCTGCTGGACAGGCAGGGCGAGGCGCCCCCGTCGAGGGCGGGCAACGACGCCCTCGACGGATGAGAACACTTGTCAAATGAGCCGTTGACACTATGACAATGCAGGGCATAGCCTTGCGAACAGGTAAAGAAGCCGTAACGGAGCCACCGCTCCACGACGTACCGGAGGAAACATGCGCTCGACACCGCACATCAACCCCACCGCCCCCATCGCCGAGACCATCCTCCTGCCGGGGGACCCGCTGCGCGCGAAGTTCATCGCCGAGACCTACCTGGAGGACGTCCAGCAGTTCAACGCGGTGCGCAACATGCTCGGCTTCACCGGCACCTTCCAGGGCACGCCCGTGTCCGTCATGGGCTCGGGCATGGGTATTCCGTCCATCTCCCTGTACGCCTACGAGCTGATTCACGAGTTTGGCTGCACACGCCTCGTGCGCGTGGGCACGTGTGGCGCGCTCCAGCCCGACATGCACCTCTACGACGTCGTCATCGCCCAGGCGGCCTGCTCGAACTCCGCGTTCCTGGATCAGTACCAGCTGCCCGGTTCCTACGCGCCGATCGGCTCCTTCCGCCTCATGGAGGACGTCGTGCGCCGCGCCCGCGAGGCCCACGTCCCGGTCCACGTCGGCAACGTGTTGTCCTCGGATACCTTCTACAACGCCAACCCGACCTTCAACGAGGGCTGGCAGCGCATGGGCATCCTCGCAGTCGAGATGGAGACCGCCGGCCTGTACGCGACCGCCGCCCACGCGGGCGTCGAGGCACTGGGTATCTTCACCGTCTCGGACTCCCTGGTCACGGGCGAGGTCACCGACGCTCAGGCGCGCCAGACCGCCTTCACCGCGATGATGGAGCTGGCCCTGCCGCTGGCCAAGCTCTGACACGAACAGAAAGTAGTCCTATGAACAAGCGTGACGTGGCCGCGATGATCGACCACACGATCCTCAAGCCCGAGGCCACGACAGCAGACGTTGCCCGCATCGTCGAGGAGGGCGCCGCCGCCGGCACCTTCTCGGTGTGCGTCTCCCCCTCGATGCTGCCCCTGGACGTGCCCGAGGGGCTTAAGGTCGCCTGCGTGGTCGGCTTCCCCTCGGGCGCGGTCAAGCCCCAGGTCAAGGCCTTCGAGGCCGCCCAGGCCGTCGCCGATGGCGCCGACGAGATCGACATGGTCATCAACGTTGAGCTGGTCAAGGACGCGCGCCTGCACGAGCTGGAGGAAGAGATCGCGGCCGTGCGCCGGGTCGTGCCCGCACCGCGCGTCCTGAAGGTCATCATCGAGTCCGCAGCCCTGAGCGACGACGAGATCGTTGCCGCCTGCACGGCCTCCATGGCCGCCGGTGCCGACTTCGTCAAGACCTCGACGGGCTTCCACCCGGCGGGCGGCGCATCGACGCACGCGGTCGCGCTCATGCGCGCCACGGTCGGCGATGCCATGGGTGTCAAGGCCTCGGGGGGTATTCGCGACGCCGAGACGGCGCTCGCCATGATCGAAGCCGGAGCCTCCCGCCTGGGAGTCTCGGCCACCAACGCCATCCTGGCAGGGCTGGAGGACTGACCCGTGGAGCTACTTGACAAGGCCCAGCGCTGGGCCGACCACGACCCGGACCCGGCCACGGCCTCGTCCCTGAACGCCGACATCGAGGCGGCGCGCGGCGGAGACGAGGAGGCCCTGGCTCGCGTGGGCGCCGCCATGAACGGCCCCCTCGAGTTCGGCACCGCGGGCCTGCGCGGCGTCGTCGGCCCCGGCGAATCCCGCATGAACCTGGCCGTCGTCATCCGCGCGACCGCCGGCCTGTGCGAGGTCGTCAAGCGTCACGCGACGGGCACCCCGACCCTGGTCGTCGGCTGCGACGCGCGCTACGGCTCCTCGGAGTTCGCCACGGCCGCCTGCCGCGTCGCCTCGGCTGCCGGCGTGCGCGTCCTCGCGCTGCCCCAGGCCAACCCGACCCCGCTGACCTCGTTTGCGGTGCGCCACTTCGGCGCGGACGCGGGCGTCATGGTCACCGCCTCGCACAACCCCGCGCCCGACAACGGGTACAAGGTCTACCTGGGCGGAAGCGTCGTCACGGGCGACGGGCAGGGCGTCCAGATCGTCCCGCCCTTCGACGCCGAGATTGCCGCGGCCATTGAGGCGGCCCCGCCGGCCGATCAGGTTCCCATGAATGACGACCTGGTCGAGGCCGTGGACCCCCGCGACGAATACGTGGCCGAAGCGATCAAGCTGGCCTCCGGCGAGGAGGCCGCCCGCGCGGACCTGCGCATCGTCCTGACCGCCATGCACGGCGTGGGGGCCTCCCTGACCGCGCGCGTTCTGGCCGAGGCGGGCTTTACGAACGTCTCGCTCGTGGCCGCGCAGGCCGAGCCGGACCCGGATTTCCCGACCGTTCCCTTCCCCAACCCGGAGGAGGCCGGCGCCCTCGACATGGCGATCGAGCAGGCCCGGGCCGAAGGCGCCGACCTCATCATCGCGGTCGACCCCGACGCTGACCGCTGTGCGCTCGCGGTGCCCGATCCGGGTGCCGAGGCCGGGTGGAGTCCGCTCAGCGGCGACCAGATCGGGTGCCTGCTCGGCGAGTTCCTCGCGGCGCGCGGCCTTGAGGGCTCGCTCGCCAACTCGATCGTGTCCTCGCGCCTGCTGGCTCGCATTGCCGAGGCGCACGGCCTGGTCCACCACACGACGCTCACGGGCTTCAAGTGGATCGCGCGTGCCCCGAAGCTGGCGTTCGGCTACGAGGAGGCCATCGGGTTCTGCCCGAACCCGGAGATTGCGCGTGACAAGGACGGTATCGCCTCCTCGGTCGTCGCCGCGTCGCTGTTCGCCGCGCTCAAGGTCGAGGGGCGCACCGCCTGGGACGAGCTGGATCGCCTGGCCCGCGCCCACGGCCTGCACGTGACCGGCCCGCTGACCTTCCGCGTCGAGGAGATCGAGCAGATCGCCGCCGGCATGGCTCGCCTGCGCGCTCAGCCGCCGTCGGTCCTGGCGGGCTCTCCGGTCGTCGAGGTCTCGGACCTGTCGGAGGGCTACCGGGGCTTGCCGCCCACGGACGGCGTTCTGGTGCTCACCGAGGCGGGGGACCGCGTGATTGCGCGCCCGTCGGGCACCGAGCCCAAGCTCAAGTGCTACCTTGAGGTCATCCTGCCCGCTCCCCAGGGCGAGCCGGTGCCGTGGGAGGCCGCGCGTGAGCGTCTGGAGCTGATCAAGAGCGAGTTCGGTCGGATTATCGGCCTGTAATCGCTGGTGGGGGCCTCCGTCGGCAGATTTAATAGGGGTGAATCCCTGCGCACAAAAATAGATAACGTTATACTTGCGTATATGTCACCTCATATTGAATCTCCGACGGAGGCCCTGCCTTATGCCGATCGGCCCGTGGACAAGACGCCCGGACACTGGGTGCTCGCGCGAGCGGGCAAGACGGTCCTACGCCCCGGCGGCCTGGCCCTGAGCAAGTGGGCACTCAAGCGAGCCGTCCTGCCCGGCGCTGACGTCGTCGAATTTGCCCCGGGCCTGGGGGTCACGGCCAGGGCAATCATCGGCGTCGGACCCGCCTCCTACACCGGCGTTGAGCGCGACCCCGACGCCTGCGCGCGCGTCGATACCATAGCCTCGGGCGTGGGCCGCTGCGTCAACGCGGACGCGGCCGAGACCGGACTGCCGGACGAGAGTGCGGACGTCGTCGTCGGCGAGGCCATGCTGTCCATGCAGGGCGAGAAAGCCAAGCGCGCCATCATGGGCGAGGCCGCGCGTATCCTGCGCCCCGGAGGCCGCTACGTCATCCACGAGCTGGCGATGCGTCCCGACTCCATCGGGGAAGAACCTGCCACCGCGATCAGAAAAGCCCTCGCGCGTGCCATCAGCGTCAACGCTCGGCCCCTGACCGTCGCCGACTGGAGGCACACCCTCGAAGAGATCGGCCTGATCGTCGAAGAGACCCGCACGGCGCCCATGGCGCTGCTGAAGCCCGGCCGCATGATCGCGGACGAAGGCGTGCGCGGAGCCCTGCGCATCGCCCGCAACGTCGCGCGCGACAAAGACCTGCGCGGGCGCGTCTCGACAATGGCGCGCACGTTCAAGAAGTATGACCGCAACCTGTGCGGCGTTGCCATCGTCGCACGCAAACCCAAGGAGAATGAATGAGCCTCTCGCCCGAATCCAACACCGAGGTCCCCACCCCCATCATGACGGACCTGCAGGACATCGCCTCAATGGTTCAGGTCAACGAGGGTGCCACCGTCTCGCGCACGGTCATGCACGCCGAGGGCGTGCGCCTGGTCCTCTTCAGCTTCGACAAGGACGAGATCCTCAGCGAGCATACGGCCGCGATGCCGGTCATCCTGCACACCCTCGAGGGTGCCCTCGAGATCGAGGCCGACGGCCGCACCGTGGTCCTGAGGCCCGGCGACGTCATCCACTTCGGCACGCGCCTGCCGCACGCCGTGCGCGCGCTTGAGCCCTCGAAGTTGGCCCTGTACATGCTGGATCGTCGCGAGCGCCCCACGGCCTGACGCGCTCCAACCAAGCTGGGAACCCCGACCTCGTCTGAGAGCAACGAGGCCGGGGTTCCCCGTCGTTCGGCGGTGCACCGCCCGGGTAAATGGGCTACGTGAGCGAGGCCTTACCGGCGCCTCGTGCGACCAGCCACAGGCCGACCTCGACGATGAGGCCCGAGATGACGAAGACGAGTGGCACGCTCACGCGCGCGTCCATGAGGGTCGTTGCGGCCAGCGCGATCCCGTGGGCGGTGCCCAGGACGCCGCCACCAAAAAGGATCGGCCAGGCCGCGCGATGCGCGCGCTCCCACTCCTCGGCGCCGGGCTCCACGCCCGGCAGGCGCAGGCCCAGGGGAGGGCGGCACACGCCCGCCCGCGCCGTCAGGCCCGAGGCGAAGAGGTAGAGGCCGCCCGCGACGAGCACCAGGGCAACCAGAACGAAGACGGCGATCAGTGCGAGGGACACGGGAACCTCCAGACATAACGAACGTTTCACGGCTGTTTCACGGGTCGCGTCAGCCGCCCGATCATTCTACCCGGCCCCGGCCTCGTCCCGATGAGGCGACAGAGGGCGCGGTGCCGACCGTGCCCTCAAGCGCGAGACCCCGTCAGTGTGTGGGCTCAGAAATAGCAGGCGATTGGCCCCTCGGGGCCGGGAACAACCGTGACGGGGGTATCGAAGATATCGGTGAGGACCTCGTCGCGCATGATCTCGCCTGGCGTGCCCATGAAGGCCACCTGCCCGTCCTTGAGCGCGCAGATCTGGCTGGCGTAGCGGGCGGCGAAGTTGATGTCGTGCAGGACGATGACGATGGTGCGCGAGAATTCGCGGGCCGCGCGCTCCAGCATCGTCATCATTTCGACGCTGCGCGCGATGTCCAGGTTGTTCAGGGGCTCGTCCAGCAGGACGTAGTCCGTTTCCTGCGCGAGGACCATGGCGACGTAGGCGCGCTGACGCTGGCCACCCGAGAGCTGGTCAAGATAGCGGCCCTGCAAGTCCTCCAGGTCGAGGAAGCCGATGTAGCGGTCGATGATCGCCTCGTCTTGAGCGTTCAAGCGCCCCTTGGAGTGGGGGAAGCGCCCGAAGCCAACCAGCTGGCGCACGGTTAGGCGCGAAATAAAGTGGTTTTCTTGCCGCAAAATCGACAGGGTACGCGCCAGCTCGGAGGACTTCGTCGTGGCCACGTTGAGCCCGCCGACCGTGATAGTGCCCTCGTCGATGCCGAGCAGGCGCCCGATCATGGTGAGCAGCGTGGACTTGCCCGCGCCGTTGGGGCCCACGAGCGCCGTAATGCCGCCAGCGGGGATGTCGAGCGAAATTTCCCCGATGCGCACGGAGGACGAATACTGCTTGACGACGGAATCGATGGAGATCACAGGCGGCCCTTCCGCAGAATAGTGACGATGAATGCGAGTCCGCCGACGAACTCGATGATGATGGAGACGACGCCCTGCGTATTGAACACGTGATTCATGAAGAAATAGGCGGTGGACAGGATCGCGATGCCCAGGGCGACGGCCATCGCGAAGATGTAGCGGTGATCGTGCGTGTCCGAGAACTGGTAGGACAGCGTGGCCACGAGGAACCCGAGGAAGGTCATCGGGCCGACAAGCGCGGTGGACGTGGCCATGAGGATCGACACCAGGACAAGGACGAGCACGGACGTGCGCCGGTGGTTCAGGCCCAGGTTGGTCGCGGTCTCGCGCCCGAGCGAGAGGACTGACAGGCGCCTCGTCATGAGCACGAGCGCGAGCGCGGAGGCCGCGACGAGGGGAACCGCGATCGGGAAGTACTCCTTCTGCGCGTTTGCGATCGACCCGAAGAGGCGCGCGGTGAGCACGTCGAACTCCGAGGGAGTTAAGAGGCGCTGCATGAACGTGGACACCGAGCCCAGGCCGGCACCGAGCATAACGCCGATGAGGAGCATCGCGTGCATCGATGCGCGCTGGGAGGTCAGCAGCCACGAGTAGAGCACTAGGGTCAGCGCGATCATCAGGGCGAGCTGCCCGACGAAGTTGCCAACCGTCGCCGACGCGTTGAGTCCGGCCACGCCCAGGAAAAAGATCGTGGAGGTGTGGATCGCGCGGTACAGGGACTCAAAACCGAGGATCGAGGGCGTGATGATGCGGTTGTTTGCCACCGTCTGGAAGGCGACGGTTGCCATGCCCTGGCACACGGCCACGAGCGCGATGGCCAGGACCGCGAAGGCGCGCCTGCGCGCGAGGCGCCAAAAGACGGGCGTGCCGAATTGCGCGGGGTTCTTCCACACGAGCAGCCCGATGCAGGCCAGGATCGCGACCGCGCACACGGCGCCAAAGGCAATCCACCAGCGGCGTCGGGCAGCCGGGGAGACGAAGGCGCCGGTTCGCCTCGTCGGGCGCTTAAAGGTCGCGGACGAGGCCGTGGCCGGGGAGGCGGAAACGGCCTCGGCGGTGGGGGAGGGGAGGGTGTTCACAGGACGGCCCCCTTGCGTGCCTGGCGCAGGACCAGCGCGATGAAGACGAATGCTCCGAGGATGCCCAGGATGACGGAGACGGGCATCTCGAAGGGAGAGATGATGGTGCGGGCGAGCAGGTCGGTGACCGTCACCAGGGCGATGCCCGCCAGGCATACCCACGGCAGGTTTGTGCGCAGGTTGTCGCCCATGGATAGGGAGACCAGGTTGGGGACGATGAGGCCCAGGAAGGGCAGGGACCCCACGACGACGGTGACGACGCCGGTTGCCACGGCGACGAGGCCGGTCGCGATGAGGACCATGCGGTGGTAGTTGACGCCGAGCGAGACGGCGATGTCTTCGCCGAGCGACACGGCAGTGAGTCGGTCGGCCATGATGAAGACGACGGCTACGACGATGGTGACGATCCACAGGACCTCGTATTGGCCCTCGTAGACGGAGGTGAAGGAACCCTGGAACCATATGCCCACGCTTTGCAGCGTGTTGGTTTCCAGCGCGATGAACATCGAGATCGCGGAGACGACGGCGCCGAGCATCATGCCCATGATGGGCACCAGCAGGGAGGAGCGCAGGGAGACGCGGCGCAGCAGCGCGAAAAAGACCATGGTGCCGGCAAACGCGAAGGCGATGGCGCAGGTCATGCGCACGAGGATCGGCGCTCCCGGCCAGACGATCATGATGGTGAGCAGGCCCAGCCCCGCCCATTCGGTGGTGCCCGTCGTGGAGGGCTCGGCGAAGCGGTTTTGGGTGACGAGCTGCATGACCAGTCCGCTCATGGACATGGCGGCGCCCGAGAGGATGAGGGCGATTGTGCGGGGGACACGCACGGCCAGGAAGATTCGCCAGCCGTCGTCCTGGGACAGGATCGAGTATTCGCCGGTGGACAGGGACACGATGAGCAGCGCTGCAACCGTGAGCGTGGCCAGGATCAGGGGCAGGGGGCGCCTGGACGAGGCCGTGGCCGGCGTGGTCGGTGCAGCCTGCGTGGTGGGTGTGGAGGTGGTGGGCGCGGAGGTGGTGGAGTGCGTCATGAGAACTGGGGTGCGGGTGCCGCCCGGTGGGGCGGCACCCGCGAGTGTGTCAGAGGATCACTTCTTGGCGGCCTCGAAGGCGTCCGCGAGAGAGTTGAAGATCTCCGTGTAGGTGATGATCGACTCGTTGGTGTAGGTATCGTTCGGCGCGTACACGACCTGCTTGTTCTGCAGGGCAGTCACGTTCTGCAGGGCAGCGTTGTCGTTGATGACGGTCTCGGCTGGCGTGTTAGAGCCGTCCTTGGTGATCGCGGCGTCGCGGTCGAGCACGAGGATCCAGGCGGGGTTGGCCTCGGCGATGGCTTCGACGGAGATGTCGTCGCCGGTGTGCGAGTCGGTCGACCCTTCGACCTCGAGGGCGGGCTTGAGGCCGAGCAGGTCGAAGACCGGGCCCCAGGTGCGGCCCTTGCCGGGGGCGACGTAGCCGATGTTGCCGCCGGAGACGTCGACCGCCATGACGGTGGAGGTACCGTCGTAGGCGTTCTTGGCGCGCTCGATCGAGGCGTTGAAGTCGTCGACCAGCTTCTTGGCTTCGGCCTGCTTGCCGAAGATTTCGCCGAGGTCGTTCACCTGGCGGATGAGCTCCTCGTTGAAGGGCTTGTCATCGCGCGGCTCAAGGTTGATGAGCGGGACGTCGGGGGCGAGCTCCTTGATCTGGGAGTCGAACTTGGTGAAGCGCTGGCCGGAGATGATCAGGTCGGGCTCGGCGGCGACCAGGGCCTCGAGGTTGGGCTCGCGGTGCATGCCCACGTCGGCGATGCCCTCACCACTGTAGGCGGTGATGGTGGAGGGGATCAGCTGCTTGGGGGCGGCGACGAGCGGCACGTCCCACTGCTGCAGCACCTCGAAGGTGCGGTTGTCGAGGGAGGCCGCGCGGGTGACGGGCAGCTTGATCTCCACCGTGCCGTCGTTCGCGTCGATTGTCACCGACGAGGCCTGAGTGGCGCTCGCGGTGTCGCCTGAGGCAGCGGAGGGCTGCGAGGAGGGGGCGGCGCCCGAGGAACAGGCAGCCAGGCCGAGGGCAGCGATGGCGGCGATGGCGGCCAGGGAGGTGGTCGTGCGAGACATTATTTCTCCGTCATAGTTACTTGCGATGGCACTGAAATAGGAAAAGCTAGGCTTACCTAACTGCCAAACTAACTTTACAGAAATTTGGGCTCGCGTGCGTGTGAGTGTGCGCATAGTTTCGCGCCCCGTCGGGGCTCCGCGTTCACGCGTTCGTCGGCCGCACCTCCCTCGTTGGCGTACCTCCCTCGTTGGCGTACCTCCCTTGTCGGCCGCACCTCCCTCCTCGGCCGCACTTTCCTCGTTGGCGTACCTCCCTCGTCGGCCGCACCTCCCTCCTCGGCCGTACCTCCCTCCCGGCGACTGTGGTCGCTTGTTGCCAAGCTCACGCATTTCAGAAATTTCGCACGTAATTTGGCTAACCTAAGATTTGTTAGTGCGTTAAAAAACGGCGTATTTTCAACGTTTTTGGCGTGTGGTTCCGCGACGTCTCGGGGGAATTACGTGCGAAATTGTGAGTGCTGCTGTGAGTAAGCCGAGGGGCGGTGCTCACGTGAGCACCGCCCCGGGAACTAGCTCGGTCAGCCGAGCGAGCGTGAAGTCAGCCGAGCGAAACGTCGGGTCAGTCGACCAAACCCTTCACGGCCTCGTCGAGTTCGGCGACCCAATCCGCGCCCGACACGTCCGAGGGCATGCGCCAATCCCCGCGCGGGGACAGGGAGCCGCCGGCCATGACCTTCGGGCCGTTCGGCAGGGCGCTGCGCTTGAACTGCTGGCTGAAGAAACGCCACAGGAACAGGCGTTCCCACTTGACGATCTCTTCCAGCGAATACGCGACCTTATCTTCCTCGGGGAAACCGACCGGCCAGGAGCCCACGGAGGCATCCGACCAGGCCTTCTCCGCCAGGAAGGCGATCTTCGAGGGGCGCGCGCCACGACGCAGTACGTGATACAGGGTGAAGTCCTGCAGGTTGTAGGGGCCGATCTTGTCCTGCGTGGACTGCATCTTCT
>ERZ772966.281-NODE-281-length-20529-cov-19.171486_pt1 | contig 20529 bp, 14 predicted proteins | sample MGYA00580680_ERZ772966 | MGnify/ENA primary metagenome ERZ772966 (study PRJEB29015, sample SAMEA2738055) | human oral metagenome | biome: human oral; feature: human-associated habitat; material: saliva | place: China | collected 2225 ...
AAACACACCTTCAACCGTCACAAACTGATGAAAGGCTCTGACTTACGCAACGCCTACACGCCATCCTTCGAGCTTTTGGGTGCGGAATCGCTGATTATGGAAAAATCAGACCTCGGTACCATTGCCGATTCCATCAAAGACTGTCTGCGCTGCGGCAAATGCAAACCCGTTTGCTCTACCCACGTTCCGCGTGCCAACTTGTTGTACAGCCCACGCAACAAAATCCTCGGCGTAGGCTTGCTGACTGAAGCCTTCTTATACGAAGAACAAACCCGCCGCGGCGTTTCCATTAAACATTTTGAAGAACTGATGGACATCGGCGACCACTGCACCGTGTGCCACCGCTGCGTTAAACCTTGCCCTGTCAACATCGACTTCGGCGACGTTACCGTAGCCGTCCGCAACTATCTTGCCGATTCCGGCCACAAACGTTTTTCGCCTGCGGCTTCAATGGGCATGGCGTTCCTGAACTCCACAGGCCCGAAAACCATCAAAGCCCTTCGCGCCGCCATGATACAGACCGGCTTCCCTGCGCAAAACTTTGCCTACAAAATCGGCAAACTTCTTCCGATTGGCACTAAAAAGCAAAAAGCCGAACCGAAAGCCACCGTCGGTACCGCCTCAATCAAAGAACAGGTTATCCATTTCATCAACCGTCCTTTGCCGAAAAGCGTGCCTGCCAAAACTCCGCGCTCCATGCTGGGTATAGAAGACGACAAGAGTATTCCTATCATCCGCAATCCGGCTTCGCCGGAAGATGCCGAAGCCGTGTTCTACTTCCCCGGCTGCGGTTCCGAGCGCCTGTTCAGCCAAATCGGACTTGCCGTTCAAGCCATGCTTTGGCATGTCGGCGTACAAACTGTCCTGCCACCGGGCTATATGTGTTGCGGCTATCCGCAAGACGCAGGTGGCAATAAGACTAAAGCCGAAGAAATGAGCACCAACAACCGCGTTGCTTTCCACCGTATGGCAAATACCCTCAACTACCTCGACATTAAAACCGTCGTCGTCAGTTGCGGTACCTGCTACGACCAACTGGAAAAATACCGTTTTGAAGAAATCTTCCCAGGCTGCCGTATCATCGACATCCACGAATATCTGCTTGAAAAAGGAGTGAAACTAAACGGCGTACAAGGTCAGCAATACCTATACCACGACCCTTGCCATACCCCGATCAAAACCATGAACGCCACCCAAATGGCCAGCAGCCTGATGGGACAGAAAGTCGTCTTAAGCGACCGCTGCTGCGGCGAGTCTGGTATGTTTGCCGTTAAACGGCCAGACATTGCCACTCAGGTCAAGTTCCGCAAACAAGAGGAAATTGAGAAAAACCTCAAAGAGCTGCCGCAGGGCGAACCTGTCAAAATGCTTACCTCCTGCCCAGCCTGCCTGCAAGGCTTGAGCCGCTACGCCGACGACAACAATATGCCTGCAGACTACATCGTCATTGAAATGGCGAAACACATCCTCGGCGAAAACTGGCTGGATGAGTTTGTGAAAAAAGCCAATAACGGCGGTGTAGAAAAAGTATTGCTCTAAGGACTTAGACAAAAACTTTTGGCTGTAAGAAAGGCCGTCTGAAAATCTTTCAGACGGCCTTTTTATTCAAAAGAATCAAGATAAAATAAACAAATCAAACGCCTTTACAAATAGCGATGTCACACCAGCAGCATTCAATAAAAAATAAAACCTGAGGCCTTTTAATCCTCAGGTTTTATTTATCAAGCCTTATGCTTTTTCTTTCTGGAGTTTCTCTGCCATCAGTTGATGCAGCGTTTTCTTAGCCGGTTTCATCGGAACACGGTTATCCGTCCAGCCCAGCTGTTTGCTAGGCGTCAATGCACGGAATTTAGTGGCTGTCCAACCGAATGCACGATAAGCTTTACTGCCGCTGAAAATACCGTCAAACGTACGCCACGCCATTTGTTCGCCGAAAGTATGCGATGCACCTTGACCGCGGATAGGATGCGGAACGATTTCGGTTGGCGAACGTTGCGCTTCAACACGCAGACGTTGCATTTGTTCGGTAATCGGAATGCGTACCGGACAAACCTCAACACAGGCACCACACATGGTACACGCAGTCGGCAGATCGCGTGTCGCATCCAAGCCCAACAAATGCGGAGAGATAATCTCGCCAATCGGGCCGGGATAAGTCGTACCGTAAGCCGCGCCACCGATACGGGTATAAACCGGACAGTGGTTCATACATGCACCGCAACGAATACATTGCAAAGTACGGCGCATTTGATCTTCTGCATACGCTTGGCTACGACCGTTATCAAGCAGTACCAAGTGCATTTCTTGAGGGCCGTCCAGCTCTTCGCTACGGCGAGGGCCGGTAATCATATTGAAATAAGTGGTAATGTTCTGACCAATGGCGGAGCGTGGCAACAGGCTGTACAAAGGCGGAACATCTGACAGCTTCGCAACCACTTTTTCAATGCCGGTAATAGCAATGTGCACAGGCGGTACAGTGGTACTCAAACGGCCGTTACCTTCATTTTCAACTAAACACAAAGTGCCTGTTTCAGCAACGGCAAAGTTCACACCGCTCAAACCGACATCGGCAGTGCTGTAAATATCGCGCAAAGCTTTACGCGCAAATCCGGTCAGTTGGTCTACGTCGTCTGTTAATGGAGTGCCGAGGTTTTGATGGAAAAGCTCGCTCACCTGCTCTTTGGTCTTGTGAATAGCAGGCATCACGATATGGGTTGGTTTCTCGCCGGCCATTTGAACGATAAACTCGCCCAAATCGCTCTCAATCGCTTTAATGCCTTGGTCTTGCAGATAATGGTTCAGCTCAATCTCTTCGCTGACCATAGATTTGCCTTTCACCATCAGCTTGCCGTTTTTATCGGTAATGATGTTGTGAATGATTTGGCAGGCTTCGGCAGGTGTTTCCGCCCAGTGGACTTTAACGCCCAACTTGGTCAGGTTTTCTTCCAGCTGTTCCAACAATGCAGGTAATTTGGACAACGAACGTTGACGGACATGTTCACACAAGTCACGCAGGCTTTGCAGCTCTTCTTCATCTGTCAAAACGGCTTTACGCTTGGTCATCAGCATATCCATCGCTGTGCGCAAGCTTTTACGCAGAGGCTTGTCTTGCAAAGAAATCGCAGCGTTTTGCTTGAATGTTTCCGGCTTCATATGGAATTTAATGGTTTGGGAACTCATGCTTTTTCCTCCAAATCGGCAGGGGAAATATGATCAGGCAGAACGGCCAAAACCACCAAATCGCGCGGGCCGTGTGCACCATAGGCCAAAGTCAATTGAATATCGGCAGTCTTAGACGGACCGGAAATCAAAATAACGTTGGTAGGCATGCCTTTTTCTACCAGTTTTTCGCCTTCAACAGCATTATGGAATTCGTTGTACATTTTGCTGGTGTCAAACAGGCAGAAATGCACAGGCGGAACCAAACTCAGGCTGCGCGGCTCGAGAGGGCTGGACTCCAGCATAATCGTACCGGTACGGGCAATACCGCATTTAGAGCCGCTAAAACCAGCTTCAATATCGGTAAAGAATTCGTTTTTCCAGTCGTCGATTTTTCGCTCAAAACTACGAGGTTCAATATTGGTATCGGCCAAAGCTGCACGAGCCAGCTGACCATGTTCTGTTTCCAATGGGAGCAGAATGTTTTTCAAGCCTTTGCCTTCGGCTGCTTGACGGAATACTTGCGGCCAGTTGGATTTGGTAACCCAATAGATTTCAGTTTTGACGGCACGCATGGCAGCCGCCCAATGTTTCAAACGCTCGACATCGTTTGCCCAAGAAACACCCATTTCACGGTAATAATCGAAAACCGGCGGTTCTTCCATCGGCAAGGCATCGGCTTTTTTCAGTTTCGCTAAAATATTTTCGCGCGCGCTCATGCTTTACCTCCGGTACGTTCCAACAGGAAAGATGCAATATGTTTCGGACGTGGCATATTGGGTTCGTCTTTGGCAATTTTGCCGCCGATATTCATCATGCAGCCGCAATCCGCACTGATGATTTCAGTTGCGCCTGTTTCTTTCAGGGCTGCAACTTTGTCGGTTACCATCGCGCCGGAAATATCGGCTTGTTTCACAGAGAATGTGCCGCCAAAACCGCAGCACTCGCTTTCATGGTCGTGAACGATACGCTCAACATTTTCCATGCCGTCAATCAGCTGCCAGCCTGACAAATGGACATTCATCTCACGTCGTGCCGCGCAGGAAGTATGAACGGCCACTTTAACCGGCTCGCCTTTATCTTCAGGTTTGTAACCAATCGCCAGCAGGAAGTGGGTAAATTCAATGATACGGTTGGCACAATCAATCGCTTTTTGCTCGTACTCGGTACCTTTGAACAAAGTCGGCCAGTGGTGTTTCATCATGCCGCCGCAAGAACCGGAAGGCACGACAATCGGCCAATTTTCAGGGAATAAATCCAGTTGCGCTTTGGCAACATCAAAAGCTTCTTTAGGATGACCTGACGAATAGGCCGGTTGGCCGCAGCAGCTTTGCTCCATCGGGTAATGGATACGGATGCCCTGTTGTTCGATTAAAGTGATGGCATCCATGCCTGCTTCCGGCATGAAAAGGTCGAGAACGCAAGTGCCGAAGAAATAAGCATCGGTTGGCTTGCTGTCGAATACGGTGATTTGTGGTGGTTTGATTGCGCTCATTTTTTTGGAACGGGACAACCCGTTTTCTTGTGTAAAAATAAGATGGGTACTTTAAGTAATTGCTTGTAACGGGTCAAGTCTAATTTTAAAAAATAATATTAAAAAAGCATGACAAACCAGATAAAAACCTTTCCTTTATTAACTTGATAATCTACATAATAACCACTATCAATAAGAAAACTAATGGATTCATTTTTTAATAAATGAAACTCATCCATCCCCTCTCTCTTCAAATCAGAATAACTGCCTCTTTATCGAATCTTGATTTACATCAGAAGTCATAAATTTAATCGCTATGACACGTTTTTAGACGAAACAAGCAATCCGCTATGCTGTACATATGTTTCAGACGGCCATACAGGAATAAAAAGATATCTAAGACAATAAAAATAAAAGTTTTTCTCACAAGACTCAGGCCGTCTGAAAGATAAGTTCGTCAAAAGGCCTCTTTCCATCTGCTTAATCCTACTTTTAATCAAAATCAAACACTTGAAAAACCATCGTTCCTAACCTTGAAAACCCTATGCACACTCAAGCACTTCCAGTATCATTGAAACAGTTTCTTGACGCAAAATTACAGTCTTAGCCACCCACAATCGGCATGGATTTGCAAAAGAAGTGAAACCAAGCTTCAAAACAATTTCACCTTAACTTCGGAGTAGGCATTATGTTGACCCAGACTCAACAGGTTGATTTGACCTTGCATCACCTTAAAGAACGCACCCTATCGATTTATACCCCCGAACAGCGTGCAAGCATCGAGACATCTGAAGACTGGAAACAGTTTGACAGACGACTTGAGAAACACTTTCCAAAACTGATGCACGAGCTGGACAATGTTTACAACAACAACGAAGCCGTCCTCCCCATGCTGGAGCAACTGATTGCCCAAGCATGGCAAAGCTATTCCCAACGCAACTCATCCTTAAAAGATATTGATACTGCGCGCGAAAATGATCCTGACTGGATTTTGTCCAACAAACAGGTTGGCGGCGTATGTTATGTCGATTTGTTTGCAGGCAATCTGAAAGGCTTGAAAGCCAAAATCCCTTATTTCCAAGAGTTGGGCCTGACCTATCTGCACCTGATGCCCCTGTTTAAATGCCCTGAAGGCAAAAGCGACGGTGGCTATGCAGTCAGCAGCTACCGCGATGTCAATCCGGCACTGGGTACAATAGACGACTTGCGCGATGTCATTGCCGCCCTGCACGAAGCAGGCATTTCCGCCGTTGTCGATTTCATCTTCAATCATACTTCCAACGAACACGAATGGGCAAAAGGCTGCGCCGCCGGTGATCCGCTCTACGACAACTTCTACTACATCTTCCCCGACCGCTGGATGCCCGACCAATACGACCGCACCCTGCGTGAAATCTTCCCCGACCAACACCCGGGCGGCTTCTCCCAACTGGAAGACGGACGCTGGGTATGGACGACATTCAACTCCTTCCAATGGGACTTAAATTACAGCAACCCATGGGTATTCCGTGCCATGGCAGGCGAAATGATGTTCCTTGCCAACTTGGGCGTTGATATTCTGCGCATGGACGCCGTTGCCTTTATTTGGAAGCAAATGGGCACAAGCTGCGAAAACTTGCCTCAGGCACACGCTCTGATTCGCGCGTTTAACTCTGTAATGCGTATCGCAGCGCCAGCCGTGTTCTTCAAATCCGAAGCCATCGTCCACCCTGACCAAGTTGTCCAATACATCAGCCAAGACGAATGCCAAATCGGCTACAACCCTCTGCAAATGGCATTGTTGTGGAACACGCTTGCCACACGCGAAGTCAACCTGCTCCATCAAGCACTGACCTACCGCCACAACCTGCCCGACCATACTGCATGGGTCAACTACGTCCGTAGCCATGACGACATCGGCTGGACGTTCGCCGACGAAGACGCATCGCAATTCGGCATTCACGGCTACGACCACCGACAATTCCTCAACCGCTTCTTCGTCAACCACTTCGACGGTAGCTTCGCGCGCGGTGTACCGTTCCAATACAACCCAAGCACAGGCGACTGCCGTGTCAGCGGTACAGCCGCAGCATTGGTCGGCTTGGCTCAAAACGACCCCCACGCCGTTGACCGCATCAAACTCTTGTACAGCATTGCTTTGAGTACCGGTGGCCTGCCACTGATTTACCTAGGCGACGAAGTCGGTACACTCAATGACGACGACTGGTCGCAAGACAGCAATAAGAGCGACGACAGCCGCTGGGCACACCGTCCTCGTTACAATGAGGAGTTGTACAAGCAACGTCATGACAGCTCGACCACTGCCGGTCAAATCTTCCAAGGTTTGCGCCATATGATTTCCATCCGCCAAAGCAATCCGCGCTTTAATGGCGGCAGATTGGTCACCTTTAACACCAACAACAAACACATCATCGGCTATATGCGCAACAACGCGCTTTTGGCATTCGGCAACTTCAGCGAACATGCGCAAACCATCAGTGCGCACACCCTGCAGGCCATGCCGTTTAAAGCGCATGATTTAATCAGCGGCCAAACCGTTTCTCTGAATCAGGACTTAGTACTGCAACCCTATCAAGTCATGTGGCTTGAAATTGCATAAGCTGAATTTTTTATACATCATTCAAGGCCGTCTGAACAAATCAGCATTCAGACGGCCTATCGACCCGATTCCTGCCGCCATCATCGGCTTTTCGCTCAATGTCGGCGCATACGCTTCCGAAACCATACGCGCGGCAATTTTGTCCGTACCTAAAGGACAATGGGAAGCCGGTTTCTCCATCGGTATGACCTATATGCAGACTTTCCGCCGCATTGTCGCACCGCAGGCATTCCGCGTTGCCGTACCGCCTTTGAGCAACGAGTTTATCGGTTTGTTTAAAAACACCTCGCTTGCCGCCGTGGTAACGGTAACCGAGCTTTTCCGTGTCGCCCAAGAGACGGCAAACCGTACTTATGACTTCTTACCGGTTTATATCGAAGCCGCATTGGTTTATTGGTGTTTCTGCAAAGTACTGTTTTTGATTCAGGCGCGTTTGGAAAAACGTTTCGACCGCTATGTCGCCAAATAAGGAGTTGTCATGATTAAAATCCGCAATATCCATAAGACCTTTGGCGAAAATACTATTTTGCGCGGCATCGATTTGGATGTCGGCAAAGGACAAGTGGTTGTTATCCTAGGTCCATCCGGCTCAGGCAAAACCACGTTTTTACGCTGTTTAAACGCTTTGGAAATGCCTGAACAAGGTCAGATCGAGTTTGACAATGCGCAGCCGTTAAGCATCGATTTTTCCAAAAAACCAAGCAAACACGATATTTTGGCACTGCGCCGTAAGTCCGGCATGGTGTTCCAACAATACAACCTCTTTCCGCACAAAACTGCGTTGGAAAACGTTATGGAAGGGCCGGTTGCCGTACAAGGCAAGCCTGTCGCCAAAGCGCGAGAAGAGGCTGTCAAATTGCTTAAAAAAGTCGGTTTAGGCGATAAGATTGACCTCTACCCCTACCAGCTTTCCGGCGGTCAACAGCAGCGTGTCGGCATTGCCCGCGCATTGGCGATTCAGCCTGAATTGATGCTGTTTGACGAACCGACTTCCGCGCTTGACCCTGAATTGGTGCAAGATGTTTTAGATACCATGAAGGAATTGGCGCAAGAAGGCTGGACCATGGTTGTCGTTACGCATGAAATCAAATTCGCCTTAGAAGTGGCAACCACCGTTGTCGTGATGGACGGCGGTGTTATTGTCGAACAAGGCAGCCCGCAAGATTTGTTCAACCATCCCAAACATGAGCGTACACAAAAATTCCTGCGCCAAATCCGTGCGGACAATACCGATCTTCAAATTTAATTGAAACGGCAGACAATTTGAAAGCATTTTCGACTGTCATTTCATAAAGGCCGTCTGAATAAGTGAAATAGAAATCGTTGATTTCGTTTTCATACTTGTTCAGACGGCCTTTTATATGTCTTTTCAGGTAAAATAACGCCTTTCGTTTTACTTATCCCCTTGCTTGCCATCATGATAGAAATTAAAAAACTCACCCTGCAACGCGGTTTGAAAGTCCTGTTCGATAAAGCCGATGCCGTAATCAACCCCGGCCAACGCGTCGGTTTAATCGGTAAAAACGGTACGGGAAAATCCAGCCTGTTTGCGCTGATAAAAGGTGAAATCACTCAAGATGGCGGCGAAATCCTTATTCCCAAAACATGGCGCCTTGCTTCCGTCTCTCAAGAAACGCCTGATTTAGATATTTCCGCTTTAGACTACGTTTTGCAAGGCGATGCCGAATTACAGGCTTTTCAGACGGCCTTGACCGAAGCAGAAGCGCAAAACGACGGTATGAAGCAAGCCGAATATCACGCCAAACTTGAAGAAATCGATGCCTATACCGCTCCGGCACGCGCCGCCAAACTGCTTAACGGCTTGGGTTTCTCACAAGAAGAACATACCCGCCCTGTCAAATCCTTCTCCGGTGGCTGGCGTATGCGCCTCAACCTTGCCCAAGCCTTGATTTGTCGTGCCGATTTGCTGCTTTTGGATGAACCGACCAACCATTTGGATTTAGAAACCGTATTGTGGCTGGAAAACCATCTCGCTTCCCTGCCCTGTACGCAAATCATCATCTCTCATGACCGCGACTTCTTGAATGCCACCACAACGCACACCATCGAGCTGTCGCAACAAAAACTGACCCAATACGGCGGCAATTACGATTTCTACCAAGCCGAACGCGCCCAACGTCTGGCGCAACAACAAGCCGCCTACGTCAAACAGCAGGCGCAAATCAAACATCTGCAATCCTTTATCGACCGTTTCAAAGCCAAAGCTACAAAAGCCGTACAAGCCCAAAGCCGCATGAAGGCTCTGGCCAAACTCGAGCGCATCGCCCCTGCGCATTTGGATAGCGAGTTTTCCTTTGAGTTTGCCAATCCGACCCACCTGCCCAATCCATTATTGAAACTCGACCATGCCGACTTGGGTTATGGCGACAATACCGTTTTACACGATATCACCTTGTCTCTGGAAAGCGGCGCACGTTACGGCCTGTTGGGTGTTAACGGCAGCGGTAAATCCACATTTATCAAAGCATTGGCAGGAAAAATCGATTTACTTTCCGGCAGCATCGTCCGCTCCGAAAAGCTCAATATCGGCTATTTTGCCCAACATCAACTGGATACTTTACGCACCGACCAAAGTCCGGTTTGGCATATCCAACAGCTTTCGCCCGAAGTCCGCGAACAGGAAATCCGCAACTTTTTAGGCGGTTTCAACTTTGTTGGCGATATGGCGATTCAAAAGACCGAGCCTTTTTCGGGCGGTGAAAAAGCTCGGCTTGCCCTTGCCATGATTATCTGGCAAAAACCTAATCTGCTCCTGCTTGACGAACCGACCAACCACCTAGACTTGGATATGCGCCACGCCCTGACACTTGCCCTGCAAAGTTTCCAAGGAGCATTGATTGTCGTTTCACACGACCGCAGCCTGCTTGAAGCGACTACCGATAGTTTCCTCCTTATTGACAAAGGTCGTCTGAACAACTTCGACGGCGATTTGAACGACTACCGTCAATGGCGGTTGGCACAAGAAAACGCCGCAGCAGCCCCCGCCGCTTCTGCACAAAGCCAAAGTCGTAAGGATACAAAGCGTATCGAGGCACAAATCCGTCAGGAAAAAGCCAAACGCAGCAAACCGATTCAGCAGAAAATCGACAAAGCCGAAAAAGAAATTGCACGATTGACTGATATTCAAACGGCCTGTGAAGCATTTTTGGCACAAGAATCTGCTTATTCAGAAGAAAATAAACCCAAATTGCAAGAGACACTCGCACAATTAACAGAAACTAAAGTAAAATTAACGCAACTGGAAGAAAACTGGCTGCAATGGCAGGAAGAGCTTGAGCAAATTCAAGTTGATGTCGAAGCCGAGTTTTCCCAATAAAAATAGAGCCATCAGGCCGTCTGAAATAAAACACAATACGGAAAAACATGACTTCAACCATCAAACAAGCCGGATACTTCTTCGTATCCTCTTTCATCTTGGGCATTTCTCTTCACGCGGCCGCCGCAGTCTATTCCTGCGGCAACGGCAGCTATACTTCCGAACCCAAATCCTCCTGCGCACAGGCCGAATTGCCTAAAATCAGCGGCCATCAAGGCAGCGGTTACCATCTCAACATCCGCAGCCTCAATGCCTCCGATGACCGCGCAAGTGCAAAGCCTAAGAAAAAGGCACGCACGGGGAAATCCGATAAACAAGAGAAAAAAGCCGACAAACCGAGCAAAAACAAAACAGTGCAAAAGCTAAAAAACAGCAGCCCATGTCGTCTGAACAAGAATAAAATGCTCAACTGCAACGAATCAGCCCTACCTGAATCATGAAAAAATATCTGCTTACCCTATCCCTGCTTCCGCTTGCCGTTTTTAACAGCCAAGCCCACGCCGCAAAAATCTACACCTGTGAAGTCAACGGCTCGATTGTCTATACCTCACGCCCAAGCGGCAACTGCCAAGCCGTCAACGATTTGCCGATTGTCGGCAAATACAGCAGCAGTCGATACGATGCCCCGGTTAGCGATGCGCCTACACTCGATGCGCCGACATCACAAACTGCTCCGGCAAAAAGCAAAAACACAGCGGCAAAATCCAACCATAAGGCAACGCCCAAACCAGCCCCTGTCCGCACTGCTTCTGAAACGGCTCCTCCTCCGGTTCCCAAATCCTCCGGTGTCAACAGTCGCCGTTCTATTTTGGAAACCGAGTTATCCAATGAACGCGCAGCTTTGGCCGATGCCAAAAAGCAACTGAGCCAAGCACGGACAGCCAAAGGCGGCAGCGTCAATCAACAGGCCATCAGCACATTGCAAGGTGCGGTTTTGGATAGGGAGAAAAACATTCAAGCCCTCCAGCGTGAACTGGGTCGAATGTAAGTCCAAATCAATCAAAACATCAGGCCGTCTGAACAGGTGGAAACGAAATCCAAAATTTTCGTCACGCCAAACAGACGGCCTGAATCCTATAATGATTACGCCCGTTTCAATTTCTTGTGCCTAGTAAATACGGTATAATTCGCCCTTTACGCACATTACCTCCGGTCTTTTCAGACGGCCTTTATCTCATGACTGCAAAATCTTCTAAAACCCAAACAAAAAAACGCGTCTCTACCAAACCGGCAGCCAAACCGACCACACGCAAATCCACCAAAGCACAAACTCAAGCCGACAATAAAGTCTCCCAACGCCTCAAGGCGGCCAAAGAGCTGCAAAGAAACGAAGAAAAAAAAGCGCGTCCCGAGCATGTCGTCAACTTGATTAATGATGCTTTATGGCTGTTTGGCTTGGTTATCACCATTTATCTGGCCATTTCCCTGGCCAGCTTCAGTATGGACGACCCTGCATGGTCGCGCAGCGTTCCCAAAAGCAACGATGTCGCCAACCTCGGCGGCCTCTTTGGCTCCTATCTTTCCGATGTCGGATATTATCTGTTCGGCTTATCGTTTTGGTGGTGGATAGTCGCCTCTTGCGTTTTCCTCTACAAAAATTTCCGCCCCATGAAAAAGCAGGAAAACCACAAGCCCTACAATCACGGCGTAGCCGCTTTGGCATTGTTTCTCCTGCTGGTGTGCAGTCCAATTATCGAGCATTTTTTGTTTGACAATGCATTGAGCGAATCCCTTCCCGTCGGTGCAGGCGGCTTGGTCGGCTTGCTGGCGGGTTCAGGCTTGGCTTGGCTGCTGGGTAAGTCAGGCAGCCTGTTGATTATGCTGGTGATGCTGCTTTTATCCATTTCCCTGCTGGCTCAGGTGTCATGGTTGGAAGTCATGGCCAAATCCGGCAGCCATATGGGCGGCCTGTTTGGCAGCCTGATGAAAAAACTGTCTCAATTCCAAAATAAAAAAGAAGATGTCTGCACTGAAGCTTTGGAAACCCAAAATACGCGCCGCATGGTTAAAGAAGCCAAAACCATTACCGCCACTCCGGTTGCTCCGTTAGCAGGCAGCAGCAGCAACCGTAAAACCGTTGCCGTATCCGTTGCGCCGCCCCCTAAAATCCAAACTTCCCTATTTGACGATACTGAACTTAAAAACAACGGCGAATATCACAAGCCCAATATAAACCTGTTGCGTATGCCGTCTGAAGAACCGGTTGCCGTCAATCCGGATGAATTGCAACAGACCGCAGAATTGATCGAAGCCAAGCTGGCTGAATTCGGCATCGGCGTACAGGTTGTTTCCGCCACTTCCGGCCCCGTGATTACCCGCTACGAAATCGAACCGGCACAAGGTGTCAAAGGCAGCCAAATTGTCGCCCTGTCCAAAGATTTAGCGCGCTCGATGTCTCTGCAAGCGGTACGCATCGTAGAAACCATTGCCGGTAAAAACACCATGGGCATCGAATTGCCCAATGAGAAACGCCAAGATGTCATGTTGAGCGAAATCCTCTCTTCATCCGTGTTTACCGACGCCAAATCCAAACTGACCGTTGCTTTGGGTAAAGATATTGCAGGTACGCCCATTGTCGGCGACTTGGCAAAAATGCCGCATCTTTTGGTCGCTGGTATGACCGGCTCGGGTAAATCCGTCGGCGTGAACGGCATGATTATGTCCATGCTCTTCAAAGCCACGCCCGACGAGGTCCGCTTCATTATGATTGACCCGAAAATGCTGGAATTAAGCATTTACGACGGCATTCCGCACCTGCTCTGTCCGGTTGTGACCGATATGCGCGAGGCTGGACAAGCGTTGAACTGGTGTGTTGCCGAAATGGAAAAACGCTATCGCCTGCTTTCTCATGCCGGCGTGCGTAATTTGGACGGTTTCAACCAAAAAGTCGAACAAGCCAAAGCAGCAGGCAAACCATTACTCAATCCGTTCAGCTTAAATCCTGACGATCCTGAGCCTCTGGAAAAACTGCCGTTGATTGTGGTTGTTATCGACGAGTTGGCAGACTTGATGATGACCGAACGCAAATCCGTTGAGCAGCAAATCGCACGCCTTGCCCAAAAAGCACGTGCAGCAGGCATTCACATGATTGTTGCCACCCAACGCCCGAGTGTCGACGTGGTTACCGGCCTGATTAAAGCCAACATTCCGACACGTATGGCCTTTACCGTACAAAGCAAAATCGACAGCCGCACCATTCTTGACCAAATGGGTGCAGATGAATTGCTCAAATACGGCGACTCATTATTCCTGCAACCGGGCAGCGCAGAACCGACACGCCTGCAAGGTGCGTTTGTTTCCGATGATGAAGTGCATCAAGTCGTCAATTTTGTCAAAGAACAGGCTCCAACCAATTATGTGGAAGGTCTGCTCAGTGGCGAAGCAGCCATCGAAACCACCAATATTGTCAATCCGAATGCAAACAGCGATGAGCTATTTGATCAAGCCGTCGCCTTCGTATTAGAAAGCCGCAAGACTTCCATTTCCGCACTCCAACGCCAATTGCGCATCGGCTACAACCGTGCCGCCAATTTGGTAGATGCCCTTGAAAATGCCGGTGTTCTCTCTCCGGCAGACATCAACGGCAGCCGACGGATTCTGGCACAAAAAGACCAGCTGTAAAAAACAACAATATCAAAACACAGAGGTCGTCTGAAAAGAATTTCCCACTTTTCAGACGGCCTTTTTATGTTATTCGTGAAACATTGTGTTATACTAAGCAGCTAAATTTTGACCTTATGCACGCTTCCGAAATTCTTCGGAATACTGGGCATAAGGATAACCGTTTAAACACAACAAATTTAAGGGCTTACGATGAGCGTAACTGTTGAAACTTTAGAAAATCTGGAACGCAAAGTAGTATTGTCTCTGCCTTGGTCCAAAATCAACGCAGAAACTGAGAAAAAACTGAAACAAACCCAACGCCGTGCAAAAATTGACGGCTTCCGTCCGGGTAAAGCACCGTTCAAAATGATTGCCCAAATGTACGGCGCAAGCGCACAAAACGACGTTATCAACGAATTGGTACAACGCGAATTCTACGAAGTTGCCGTTGCTCAAGAATTGAAAGTTGCCGGTTACCCACGCTTTGAAGGCGTTGAAGAACAAGACGATCAAGAATCCTTCAAAGTTGCCGCTATTTTTGAAGTTTTCCCTGAAGTAACTATTGGCGACCTGTCTGCCCAAGAAGTAGAAAAAGTTACTGCAACTGTTGGCGATGCCGAAGTTGACCAAACTGTAGAAATCCTGCGTAAACAACGCACCCGCTTCAACCATGTTGACCGTGAAGCCCAAAACGGCGACCGCGTCATCATCGACTTTGAAGGCAAAATTGACGGCGAACCTTTCGCTGGCGGCGCGTCTAAAAACTACGCTTTCGTATTGGGCGCAGGTCAAATGCTGCCTGAATTCGAAGCCGGTGTTGTCGGCATGAAAGCCGGCGAAAGCAAAGATGTTACCGTAAACTTCCCTGAAGACTACCACGGTAAAGATGTTGCCGGTAAATCTGCTGTCTTCACCATCACTCTGAACAACGTTTCTGAAGCTACTTTGCCTGAAGTTGACGCAGACTTCGCTAAAGCTTTGGGTATTGAAGACGGCGACGTTGCCAAAATGCGTGAAGAAGTGAAGAAAAACGTTAGCCGCGAAGTTGAGCGCCGCATCGGTGAACAAACTAAAGAATCTGTAATGAACGCCCTGCTCAAAGCAGCCGATTTGCAAGTTCCTGTTACTTTGGTCAACGAAGAAGCCGCCCGCTTGGCAAACGAAATGAAACAAAACTTCGTTAACCAAGGTATGGCTGACGCTGCCAACTTGGATCTGCCTTTGGATATGTTCAAAGAACAAGCGGAACGCCGCGTTTCTTTGGGTCTGATTTTGGCTAAATTGGTTGAAGAAAACAAACTTGAGCCAACTGAAGACCAAATCAAAGCCGTTGTTGCCAACTTCGCTGAAAGCTACGAAGACCCTCAAGAAGTTATCGACTGGTACTACGCAGAGCCTTCCCGCCTGCAAGGTCCGACTTCTTTGGCAGTAGAAAGCAACGTTGTTGATTTCGTTCTGAGCAAAGCTAAAGTAACCGAAAAAGCGCTGTCTTTTGACGAAGTAATGGGCGCACAAGCTTAATTGCTCTAAGGCCGTCTGAAACAGACAATCAAAAGCACCGAAGCGCTTTAAATGGCTTTGGTGCTTTTCCATCATTAACAGGAGACAAAAATGTCCTTCGATTTCAATAATTACCTTGTCCCTACCGTTATCGAACAAAGCGGTCGCGGCGAGCGCGCATTTGACATCTACTCACGCCTTTTGAAAGAACGCATCGTTTTCTTGGTCGGCCCGGTGACAGACGAATCTGCCAACTTGGTTGTTGCGCAATTACTGTTCTTGGAAAGTGAAAACCCTGATAAAGATATCTTCTTCTATATCAACTCTCCGGGCGGTTCGGTTACTGCCGGTATGTCAATTTACGACACCATGAACTTCATCAAGCCTCATGTTTCTACTTTATGCTTGGGCCAAGCGGCAAGTATGGGTGCATTCCTGTTGTCCGCAGGCGAAAAAGGTAAACGCTTTGCCCTACCAAACAGCCGCATCATGATTCACCAACCGCTCATCAGCGGCGGCTTGGCCGGTCAGGCTTCCGATATTGAAATTCACGCTAAAGAGCTGCTGAAAATCAAAGAGAAATTGAACCGCTTACTCGCCAAACATTGTGATCGCGATTTGGCCGACTTGGAACGCGATACCGACCGCGACAATTATATGTCTGCCGATGAAGCTAAAGAGTATGGTTTGATTGACCAAGTTTTGGAAAACCGCGAATCTCTACAAGCCTAATCTTTATCGGTTTTAAATTAAAAGGCCGTCTGAAAAGTATATATTCAGACGGCCTTTCTTCAATCTTACTTCGTGTTGTCTTTGTTATTCACTTGAACCGGATACAGCAAAATCAAAGGATTGGCTTTCACTTGACTCCAGAAGCTCTTCAGCAGATTACGCATACTGCCCAACCGCGTGCCGCGAGAACGGAGCGCAACAGTCAAAGCCAAAGAAAAACTGACCACCAGATTCACCATGCCAATTGCCAATACACTTGCCAAGCCAAGCATAAAAGTGAATATATCTGCATGACCGCTAATCGCAGCATAACCCAAATTTGCCGAAGAAAACGCCACATGGCGAATATCCAGCGGCAAGCCGAAAAGATGGCCAAAATAGCCGGTCATCCCCAAGAGCATACCGAAAATAAAATTGCCCATAAGCGAGCCGTAATGCTTATGAATATAAGCGGCCAAACGGCGACGCGGCTGCGGACGCATGATTTTTCGTAAAAACGGATTAAACGGCAGGCGCTGACGCAGGTTCAGATAATCGGAACGGTTATCAAAGAAGCCGGCAATAATCCCCGAACAAAACAACCATACACCGGCAATAGCGGCATACCATAAGGTTGGCTGAGTAAAAATCTCAATAGATTTAAACTGGTAGGCTGTAACCGCTTTGTTCAACAAGGGCTGACCATGCGTGTAGGCATAACTCCAAGCAATCCCCGCCGCCAACAATACGGCAATCGATACATTGCCAAACACGGCAACACTTTGCGAACGGCACACATCAATCAGCAGTTTTGCCAACTTGTTGTCCACCGCTTTGCTGCCTTCATTTGAGTCCACCTGCTCGGCAAAGCTCGCCGCCGTCATGGCAGGCTGCTTGGTCGCAACAGTGCAATGCAGCATATGAATCAGCATAAAGCCTAAACCGTAGTTAAGTCCGGCAAGGAATGAAGTAGTAAACTCGCCGAATCCTAAAGACGCAATATGGATTTTATTCAATGCCATCAAAGCAATAATCACGCCGCCTCCTGCTGCGGAATAAAACATTTTGAAATATTCGCTACGGTTGCGCGTAATGTAATGCTCACCATGATGGCTTTTGTTTTCCGTAATACTGCGCGCCAGCATTCGGATACTGCTTTTACGCAAGTGGCTAGTGCTGTATTGCTCTACCGCCGCATAAATCATCGCATTCATCAGATTAATGGTTAAGCGGGTACGACTGCCGGTTTCAATTTGAATATTGGTCAACAGTTTCAGACGGTCTATGGTTTGTTGCAGACGCTCCAACAAGTGCGCAACTTTCACTGATGAGCCAGACCCTGCCCCAGTCCCTCTACGACGCAGATACTCAATTTGCTTGTCGCACTGGTCAAACATGACCTCCAAGTGCGCCGTGTCGTAAGTTTCTTCACTGTGGCGATAGTGTTCTACCAATTTTGCAATTTCACGTTGCAAAGCAACAAATGCCGAATCCGCCTCCAACAAACGGGGGGCAATCCGTATTAAATCCGGCTCAATCGCTTCAGAAGCAATCCAAATAGACAGCATTTCCACTGCACGTAAACGGGCATCTGCCAACTGTCGGCTGGCCGTCTGAAGCAAAGCAGAATCGGCTTTACCCTGCAGCAATTCATACATGCTCAACCATTGACGCAAACTCAGGGTTTGCAACCATTTATCATCGTTTTTCGAATGAAAAAGATATAAAAATACTTCACGAAGATTGGAAAAATCTTTATAAGACGGGCTGAAACGCTCGTAAATCCGTATGCCCATCTCCCGAGTAAAACTATGGCGCGAGAAAATACCCAGCTTAATCAGTGCAGGATAGATGTGAACTTTAGACAACCATGCATAGAAGCGCAGGCTGAATTGACGGCATAAAGCATCGTCTTGTTTTAAAGTAGATAAAATCAAATCGAAACGCTCGGAAGCCTGTTTTTTGCCTCCTCGGCGCAAAAATTTGATTAATGCATTGAGAATAAGAACAAAGTCGGTATCATTTAAGCGCTCCGACAAAATAATGTGAAGATTTTGATTAGTCAGTTTTTGCATTGTAGTATTATTACACAAAATGAGATATATAGTAAGAATCTCGGCAAACAGGTCAGATTATATCGCATTCTTTATCAACCGATGGCACAAGATTTTCGATTAATATTCTCTAAAATTCAATGAATAATCAAATTACATAACAAATATATGATGTGAATCAATAACTAGGAAAGGCCGTCTGAATTCTTTCAGACGGCCTTTTACAACAGCATACTACATTGTTTTAACCTTGTGCAAACAAGAGCTTACCACCCTCTTCTTTAACATGGATTGTGCTATCCGGTGCATATTTACCTTCAAGTAATGCTTTTGCCAGCGGGTTTTCGATTTCTGACTGAATGGCGCGTTTGAGCGGACGGGCACCATAAACAGGGTCGAAACCGGCTTCGGCAATCAGATCCAAGGCAGCATCATCGACTTTCAGATGCAGATGTTGTGCTTCCAAACGTTTTTCCAAGCCTTTAAGCTGAATTTTCGCGATGTTGCGGATATTCTCCTGATTCAGTCCGTGGAACACGACCACTTCGTCGATACGGTTGATCATTTCGGGGCGGAAGTAAGCCTTCACTTCTTCCATCACCGCTTCTTTCACGGCTTCGTAATCCTGCGTGCCCATTTGTTGAATGTGCTGGCTGCCGATGTTGGAAGTCATGACGATAACGGTATTTTTGAAGTCCACTGTTCGACCTTGTCCATCGGTCAAGCGGCCGTCATCCAATACTTGCAGCAAGATATTGAACACGTCTGGATGGGCTTTTTCCACTTCATCCAAAAGAATCACGCTGTATGGTTTGCGGCGGACTTGCTCAGTCAGGTAACCGCCTTCTTCGTAGCCGACATAGCCGGGAGGCGCACCGATTAAGCGGGCAACAGCATGTTTTTCCATGTATTCGGACATATCGATACGAATCAGATGATCCTCGCTGTCAAACAGGAAGCCTGCCAATGCCTTACACAATTCGGTCTTACCCACACCGGTCGGGCCTAAGAACAAGAAGCTACCATAAGGTTTATTCGGATCGGCCAAACCGGAACGGCTGCGGCGGATAGCGTCAGACACAGCACGCACGGCCTCATCTTGACCAACCACGCGGCGGTGCAATACTTCTTCCATTTTCAACAGCTTGTCGCGTTCGCCTTCCATCATTTTTGACACGGGGATACCGGTCATGCGGGAAACGATTTCGGCTACTTCATCCGCGCCGACTTCAGTACGGAAAAGTTTGTTTTGTTTTTTGCCGTCGGAGTTGCTTTCCGCTGCCTGCAACTGTGCACCCAATTTCGGTAACTCGCCGTATTCGAGTTCGGACGCGCGGGCAAAGTCGCCTTGGCGTTTGGCCTGCTCGATTTTGACTTTGATGTCGTCCATCTGTTTCTTGATGTCGGCAGTGCTGGATGATGCCGCTTTTTCGGCTTTCCAGATTTCATCCAAATCAGCGTATTCTTTTTGCAGTCCGTCGATTTCTTCGTCTATCAATTCCAGACGTTTTTTGCTGGCATCATCGGTTTCTTTGGCAACGTGCATTTTTTCCATTTTGAGCTGGATAATGCGACGGTCAAGTTTATCCATTTGCTCAGGTTTGCTGTCCAGCTCCATTTTGATACGGCTGGCTGCTTCGTCGATCAAATCAATCGCTTTATCAGGCAGGAAGCGGTCGGTAATATAACGGTCGCTCAATTCCGCTGCGGCAACAATAGCAGGGTCAGTAATATCGATACCGTGGTGGATTTCATAACGCTCTTGCAAACCACGCAAAATAGCAATGGTATCTTCTACACTTGGCTCGCCAACCAATACTTTTTGGAAGCGGCGTTCAAGTGCCGCATCTTTTTCGATGTATTGACGGTATTCATCCAAAGTAGTCGCACCGATACAGTGCAATTCGCCGCGCGCCAAAGCCGGTTTCAACATATTGCCCGCATCCATTGCGCCGTCGGTTTTACCTGCGCCAACCAAAGTATGGATTTCATCGATGAAAATCAGAGTGTTGCCGTCGTCTTTAGCCAAGTCGTTCAACACGCCTTTCAAGCGTTCTTCAAATTCGCCGCGGTATTTCGCGCCGGCAATCAA
>ERZ772966.284-NODE-284-length-20394-cov-22.034269_pt1 | contig 20394 bp, 17 predicted proteins | sample MGYA00580680_ERZ772966 | MGnify/ENA primary metagenome ERZ772966 (study PRJEB29015, sample SAMEA2738055) | human oral metagenome | biome: human oral; feature: human-associated habitat; material: saliva | place: China | collected 2225 ...
CCTCAGGGGTTGCGATAGGCACTTGGAGCCTCCTAATCGAGTGACAGTTTTGTCGAGATCGATTCTCTCACATTTTGTACGTGTGGGGAGGGGCAGGAAGTCCCGTTTGGACGGTTTTCTTCGAACCCCTCCCCTGTCGTTATGCGTCGGTTGACGCCTCTGTTATGTGTCAGTTGGCGTGGCCGACGCGGACTCCGAGTTCGGCGACGGACATGACGTCGGTGAGGGTCTCCGCAACGTCACCCTGCGCATTCGTGCCACGGAATCGGAGGTAGGAGCCGTTGCCGACGACGGGGATGTCGACGGTGCCGGGGACGTTCGCCAGGGTGGTGGCGAGGGCAGGGTTGCCCTGTGCGTCCGGTTTGCTCTTGTTGTCGCCCTGGCCCTTGAGGCCGTCGAGGCTACCCGCGAGGTAGATCTGGACGTCCTTGGCGCGGCCCGAGGCCTTGGGACCGTCACCGGCGCGAGGCGTGTAACTGAGCGCACAGACGTCGTATCCGGTGCTGCCGTCACCGATCTTCAGGTCGATCCAGTGGGGCCACTTGCGTGCGGTGTCGGTCTCGGGCAGCTTGGCGTTGTTGGCGTCGATGTACTGGGAGTGCCAGTATGTCGAGGGGTCACCGTCGGTGGCCTTGTATTCCTCGCCGTACTCCCAGTGGGTTTCGACGGAGTCGGCGGCCACGGCCTCAGCCTTAATGCGGGGGCCGCACACGCCAACGAGGCCTTCGCTGGCCACGGTCTTCTCGCCGGCGTAAGAGACGTCGACTGTGAAGGTCGCTTCACCGAATTCGGTGGTGGGGCGCGCCCAGAACTTCACGACGCGGGTCTCGCCGGGGGCGAGGCGGTCGATGGGCTGGGGGCCGTTGGCGAGGACCCAGGAGTTGGAGACGGAGGGGGTCAGGTGGATGCCGGTGACCTCTGCCGTGCCCTTGTTGGTGACGGAGACATTGAGGACGCTTTCGCCCCAGTTGTCGTCGCCGATGATGGGCAGGGAGGCGCGGTCCATGCCGGACAGGGCGTTCTTCGGGTATGCCTCGTCGCCCTCGCGCGCGATGCTCACGTCGAGGGCCGAGGAGGCCTGGGAGGTGAGGGCGAAGACCGAGCCACTGTCGACAGTAACGTCGAGGGGCAGCTGCGCGACGGTGCCTTCGGCGGTCTTTTCACCGCCGTTGGGACGGCGAGACAGGTAGCCGGAGTCGATGACGCTCAGGTACTGGTTGGTCATGGCGTTGCGCAGGCGGAAGCCGTCGCCGACGGGTTCTGCGACCCACTTCTGGGGGTTACGCGTCGCATAGTCGCCCTGAACCGTGGGAGTGAACTTCTGGCTCGCATCGGCGCACGCGTAGGCGACCACCGGGTGGCCGGGGGTGGTGGACACGTATGTCTCAGAGTTGGGGGTGTCTTCGGAGTAGACGGCGAGGCAGCGGTTCGAGTTGACCGAGCGGATCTGGTAGTAGCCGTCGGGGGTGGCAACGAACTCCCAGTTGTCGGAGGATGCGCCCACGACCGGGGTGCCGCCCGTCATGCTCAGGCCTTGCCCGTCGGCCAGTGTGATCGTGTACTGGCCGGGAGTGAGGGTGTCACGCGTGGGGTCGGTGTAGGTGGAAGGTTCGCCGAGCGCGTCGATACGCGCCTTGAAGGCCTGCGCATCCGGGTCAGCCTTCGGGGTCTTGCCATTCCAGAACATCTGAGCGCCGTAGCGCAGGCCGTCGGCGATCCACGCCTCGGTTTCATGGTCGGTCACCTTGCCGTGGCCTCCCTGCCAGATGGAGACCTTGCCGCCGCGGATGGAGGCGTCGGGCACCGCGTAACCTTCGTTCTGGTAGAACGAGTTCATCGTCCACTTTCTGTACACGCCGTCGAGGCCCTGCACCTGTATGACGTAGGAGGAGGGCTGATCGCGGTAGTAGTACAGGGCGGAGGACGCGTTCACGAGGGTGTATCCGGCGTCGACGAGGTCCTTAGCGGGCAGGCCACGGTTGGCATCCTTCTGGCTGCTCTCACCCTTGGCCCAGTATTCGATGATGACGTCCTTGTCCATGGGAATGCGCGAAATGTCGGCAATGCCGTCGTTCCACAGGCGCAGCGTGCCGCCGCGCGACTTGACGTGCGCGTTGACCTTGTTGATGAAGTCATTGCATACGGTCGATCTGTCGGTTGATCCAGTCCGGCGTGATGTGGGTGCCGCACGCGCACAGGGTGACGCCGCGATCAGGGAAGCGCGGGATGTCGGTGATGCTACCGGTGGGCACGGTTCCCTTACCCGAGCGAACTGCCTGCTCGAGGGTGCGGGCACCCCACAGGAGGCCGGCGCGGGTGGCGGCCACGACCTGGGCACCGTTTCCGGTGACGGTCAGCTGGTAGCCCTCATCGCCGAGGGCTGATTGAGACGGGTCGATTGTCAGGCTGACGGCGTTGGTTGAGGGGGCATCGCTGGTACCGTCGGTGATGCCGGTAATGCCGGAGTCGGCGAGGGCGCGGCTCAGCAGGGCGCTGACTCCGGCGGCTTCGGCGGAGTCAGTGTGAACGATCTGCAGACCGCTTGCGGGGGTCCACGTGCCCGAGGCCGGGGTCCAGCCTTCGAGGGACGGGATGGTTCCGGAAAACTGGGTGGCCGCCTGCGCGTTCAGATGGGATGTCAGGGGGATGAGGACCGCGGCGACGAGGGCGCACACGGACGTGAGGATGAGCGCGACTTTCGCTCGGGTGCGTGCGAGCCGTGGTACTCGCACATGGTGTGGTGATGACTGAAGCATTAATTCTCCTGTTCAGCAATTTGCTTCCACGCAAACTATCCAAAGCGCAAATTAAAATGGATGACAAGCATCCATTTCATCAAGCATCTGGAGCCTCAATGCTATCGACACTTACTACTCAAATACAATACCGATGGTCAGATTCCACTTACTACGGAACTCGATAAAAACCCATAGAAAATTGCAAAAACGCGACATTGTCAGGCCTAGTTGAGCGCTCCTAAACGCGTGGCGTGTGCCCACATGACAATGGCGGCGGCGTGGCCGACGTTCATGGAGCGCGTGGAACCGCGTTGAGTGATGGCGACGACGACCTGGCAGGCGGCCAGCATCTCCTCGCTGAGGCCCGAGGCCTCGGACCCGAAGACCAGGCAGGCGCGCTCGGGCAGGAGTGCCCCTTCGAGGGCCACGGAACCCTCAACGTTGTCGACGCCGACGAGGGACAGCCCCTCGCGAGAGCAATGGTCGACGAGTTCGCGTACCTCGGCGCGGTGATCAACGGGCAGGTAGCGGTCGGTGACCATGGCCCCGCGACGGTTCCACCGCTTGCGCCCTACGACGTGGACGCGCCGAGCGCCCATTGCGTTCGCGGTGCGCACGATGGACCCAATGTTGAAGTCGTGATCGAGGTTTTCGACGGCGACTTCGAAAGGCAGGGAGCGCGCAGCCACGTCCGCGCGGATCGCCTCCATCGTCCAATACCGGTAGCGGTCCTCGACGTTGCGCCGATCCCCGTGAGCCAGCAGCTCACGATCATAGTGCTCGCCAACCGGCCATTCGTCCTCCCCACCCGGCCACGGACCGACCCCGACCTGACCACTGGCCGCGGCCACTGCCTCGTCCGTGGCGGCCTCCCCACAAGCCGCATCCAACCGCGCGATGTCACATCCGTTTTCGAACTCGTTCACGGGTCCCACCCTAGCGGGAACGTAGAATAGGGGCATGAATCCGCTGACGAACGAAGAAACAGCACTCAGTGATATGCCGCCCGTGAGCGCGTGGCTCTCCGACATGGACGGTGTCCTGGTCAAGGAGAACCGCGCACTGCCGGGCGCGAACGAATTCCTGGCGGCGCTGCGCGCCACCGACACTCCCTTCCTGGTCCTCACCAACAACTCCGTATTTACGAACCGTGATTTGTCCGCGCGCCTGGCGAACTCGGGCCTGGACATCCCCGAAGAGAACATTTGGACCTCCGCGAACGCCACGGCCGCGTTCCTCCAACAGCAGTCCCCCGGCTCGACGGCCTACGTGATTGGCGAGGCCGGCCTGACGACCGCGATCCACACCGCCGGGTACGTCATGACGGAAACGGATCCGGAGTTCGTGGTGCTCGGCGAGGTTCGCTACTACGATTTTCACGCCCTGACCCATGCGATCCGCCTCATTGAGGGCGGCGCGAAGTTCATTGCGACGAACCCCGACGTATCCGGCCCTTCCGACGAGGGCACCCTGCCCGCGTGCGGCGCGATCGCCGCGATGATCACGGCGGCCACCGGCAAGCAGCCCTACTTCGTGGGCAAGCCGAACCCGGTCATGATCCGCGCTGGCCTGAACAAGATCGGCGCCCACTCGGAGCGCGCCGCGATGGTCGGCGACCGCATGGACACCGACGTGCGCGCCGGCGTCGAGGCGGGCCTGCGCACGCACCTGGTCCTGTCGGGCTCCACGGCCCGCGAGGACGTGAGCAACTACCCGTTCCGCCCCTTCGGTATCCACGAGGGCATCGGCGATCTCGTTGAGCTCGTCGAGGCGGCCCACTGACCCACTCCGTCCCGGAAAGGAACCCCCATGACCAACGATTCCCACAAGGCTCGCCTGGCGGCGCTCGTCCAGGAGCTCTCCGTCATCCACGAGAAGGTCACCCTGGCGTCGGGGCGCGAGTCCGACTTCTACGTCGACATGCGCCGCTCGACGCTGCACCACGAGGCCGCTCCCCTCATCGGCCACGTCATGCTGGACCTCCTGGAGGAGTCCGGCTTCTCGGTCGGCGAGGAGTACGTGGCCGTGGGTGGCCTGACGATGGGCGCGGACCCGGTGGCCACCGCGATGCTGCATGCGGCGGCCTCTCGCGGCCTCGACCTGGACGCCTTCGTCGTGCGCAAGGCGGCCAAGGATCACGGCATGAAGCGCCGCATCGAGGGCCCCGACGTCGTGGGCAAGAACGTCGTCGTTCTCGAGGACACGTCCACGACGGGTGGCTCCCCGCTGGAGGCGGCGCTCGCCCTGCGCGAGGCCGGCGCGAACGTCGTCGCCGTCGCCGTGATCGTCGACCGCGCGACCGGCGCGAAGGAGCGCATCGAGGCCGAGGGCTTCCCGTACTTCTACGCGCTGGGCCTGGAGGACATCGGCCTGGCCTGATTCTTCCCTCTCTCTGACGAGGCCGGGGCTGGGTTCTGCGTAAACCTGGCCCCGGCCTCGTTATCGTCTGAGCGCCTCACATGTGGGGCACGGCGCGCATGGCGCGCGCGGTGACCCAGCGAGGGGCGATTTTCATGATGCCCATGGCGACCTTGTAGGTCGCTGTGGGGGTGACGTGGATGCGCCCGGCGCGCACGGCGTCGAGGGCATCGGCGACGACACGCTCAGGGCTGGCCATGAGCCAGGACGGCGTGCCGCTCATGTCAACGCCGGCGTGCTCGAAGAAGGGGGTATCGACGGGGCCGGGGCACACGACGGTGGCGGTAATGCCCGACCCCGCGAGTTCGGCGGCCAGGCCTTCGGTGAAGGCGACGACCCAAGCCTTGTGCGCGGAGTAGGTACCGGCCCCCGTGCGCGAGGCGACGGAACCAACGTTGAGGATGGCGCCCCGACCGCGCGAGCGCATAGAAATGCCGGCGTGGTGGGCCAGGGTCATGACGGCTCGGACCATGACGTTCAGGCCGTCCACCTCCCGCTCCAGTGTGTTGTCCAGGAAGGGGCTACCCAGGCCAAAGCCCGCGTTGTTCACGAGGAGGTCGACGGGGCGCAAGTCCGGCTTCTCGGTGTCCGCGGGGCCTCCGACGTCGAGGCGTGCGGCAACGCGCGCGCATCCTTCCTCGGTGGACAGGTCGGCGGCGATGACCTCGGCGCGCACACCCGCGACGTTTGTGAGCGAGGCCGCGAGCGCTGCCAGGGCGTCCTCGCGGCGCGCGACGAGCACCAGGTCGTGGCCCGCGGCGGCCAACTGCCAGCAGAATTCTTCACCAATCCCGGAGGTTGCTCCGGTCACAAGCGCGGTTCCCATGGGGGAAGTCTAGCGCGCTCGCGTGGGGGTAGCACGAGGCCGGGGCGGACTCGCGCACGTATCGCGAGTCCGCCCCGGCCTGCTGTTTTATCGCGTGCGGATCAGGAATCCGGCTCCGCCGCCGGCGAGGGCCGCCGGGATGAGGAGGAGGAGCAGCCAATAGGGGCTCCAGCCTCCCGATCGTCCGGCGTCGGTGGCCGCCGCGATGGGCAGCGAGGCTGCCGCGTCGCTGGTGCCCACCGAGGGGGCTCCGGCGGCACCGGACTGGGCGCTCTCACCGCTCTGGGTGCCGCTCTGGGCTCCGCTTTGCGGGCTGGCACTCGCGGACGGGTTCGCGGCGGGTGCCGCCTTGGGGGCGGTGACCGGGGTGGCGCTACCCGAGGAGGTCGCGGCGCCCGATCCACCGCGCGAGGCAGCTCCGGAGCTCAGGACTGCCTGTGTGCCCGGGGCGCTCGCGCCCGATGCGGAGGCTGCGGGGCGGGTTGCGCTCGAGAGCACTCCTCTGGCCACGGCCTTGTTTCCGGAAGCAGCTGCGGGTGCCGGTGCCGACGATCCTCCGGGGCGCGTGCTGGGCGCGGGAGCCGGATCAACACTCGGCTCAGGCGCAGGAGTCGGATCGGCGCTCGGTTCGGGCGCGGGCGTCGGCTCGGGCGCAGGTGCCGGATCATCACTCGGTTCAGGCGCGGGCGCAGGCGTCGGCTCAGGCGCGGGAGCCGGATCAACACTCGGCTCAGGCGCGGGCGTCGGATCGGCGCTCGGTTCGGGCGCGGGCGCAGGCGTCGGCTCAGGCACGGGAGCCGGATCAACATTCGGCACGGGAGCCGGATCAACATTCGGCGCGGGAGCAGGCACGGGAGCAGGCGTCGGCTCGGGCTCCGGCGTCGGCGCGGGGCCCGGCGAAGGCGTCGGGACCGGCTCGTCGCCCGGGGTGGGCGCGGGCTGCTCGTTGTGGTGGCCGGAGCGGACCACGACGGTGAAGGACTGGGGCTCCGCAAGGACGCGCTCGCCGCTGCGGGCGCCCACCTCGATGCGGTAGGTTCCGGGTGCGCTGAACACCCAGTTGCCGTGCATGTGCGTCGACTCGGTCGTGTGGACCGCCCCGTCGCCCGCGGCCGAGTCGAAGTGGACACGCGCGCCGGTTCCGAACGTACCGCCCTGGAAGAAGGCGACGCGAGCACCCTGGGGGGCCTCGGCCAGGTGCAGGGTCAGGTCCGCGCCCTCGGGCAGGGCGGCGTAGTCGATGCCCTCGGTGGACAGGCCGGGCCACACGATGTCGCTGTTTTGCGTTTCGGGCAGCACGTAGGTGGCGGTGCCCACCGGGCCGAGCACGTCGTAGCTCGCGTCCGACAGGGAGGCCGGGCGCACGAAGCGCGCGTTAGGGCCGACGGACAGGGTCGTGGAGGACAGGGTACGCAGCACGGAGGTGCGCGCGTTGGTGAGCGAGTCGTCCTTGACGGCCAGCCCGTAGGTGGTGCCGTTCGCGCCGGCCGCCTGGGTCAGGCGCACGTCCAGGTGTCCGCGGGCGATCTCGACGGGGTCGGTCAGCAGGGACGAGGCCGGGGCCGGGTTGTCTCCTCCACCGGGGTTGGGCACAGGATCGGGGTTGGGCACAGGGTCAGGGGTCGGCTCAGGTTCGGGTTCGGCGGGCGCGGGCGAGCCGTCGCGCATCTTGAGCGTGGCGGTCAGGCCCACGTGGTCACCAACGGTGACGTCGGAGGCATCGGCAACCGTCATGACTGCGTCGGAGAGGGGGTGGGGGCGCAGGGTGACGCGTATGTACATGGGGTCGGACTGACACACGCCCAGGTCCTGTGTCTTGGTGTCCATGCCGCCAGCTCCCAGCGTGCCTTCCATCGAGCACCACGGGCTGAAATCCCACTTGGATTCAAGGAACTCGATCTTGTAGGTGGCACGCAGGTTGGGGTCTGCTGCCTTGACGGTGGCCGTGTACTGGTCGGTCGTGCCGGGGTTCAGGTCGTAGGAGACGTCGACGCGGCGCGAGGCCACGGGCAGGCGGTCGGGGTTCCATTCGGGCGCGGGGTCGGGGTTGGAGGGGCCCAGGATCGTGTCGGATCCACCGACGCTGACGGGCTCGGTGTCCTTCTGGGAGTACTGCACGGCCTGGGAGACCCAGCGGGCGGAGGCGGAATCGGAGGGGATGTAGATCGCCTGGACAGCCGCCGCGTCCGCGCCGAGCAGCTCGGAGACGGTGACGCGACCGCCCTCAACCACGGCCTCGGTGAGGAAGTAGCCGTTAACGGTGATCCACGCGCGTCCCGTGTCGGTGGCGACGCCCGTGTCGAGCGTGATGTCGGTGAGGTAGTTGTCTCCGGGGTGTTCACGCTCGGTGTGGTGGGACAGGGTGAGCGTGGGTGTGGCGGCGTTGCCGTCGGTGCGCTCGGCTCGTGCCGCGTTGTAGGCCGAGACGATGTCCTTGATCGTGCCGTCGGCGGGGTTCGCGCCGCCGACCTGCCAGACCAGCGGCGTGATCGGCGAGGAGTAGATGGCGGTCCCGTCGGCGCTGCGCGCGGTCATCTTGTAGTTCGCGACGTAGCGGCCGGGCTGGGTGAAGGTCGTGTACAGGTGCGTGTGGCGGGGGTTGTAGACGCTGCGGTAGGCGGTGTCGTGGCTGGAGAGGAAGCGGTTGACGCTGTCGCCGTTGTCGATGAACATCTCCATGCGCCCCGGGCCGTCGACGCTGATGAGGTCGAGCGTGTAGGTCTCACCCTCGAACTTGTCGGTGTCTCCGATCTCGCCAGCGCCCAGGCCCGCCCAGATGGGTGTGTTGCCGGGGCCGGGGGTCTGGGGGGCGGCGTTCAGGACGCTTCCTTCGGCGCCGAGGAATGACAGGTCGGGACGCTTGGCGGGAACGACGAGCTGCGATTTGGCCTCGTCTTTCTCGCCGGTGCCGGTCCACGCCTTGGGGATCCACAGGGCGGTCTTTTCCATCGGTAGGTTGATGGTGTTGAGGCTAAAGCTGTTGGTGTCGTCGTGCCAGACGGGGATGGGCGCATCCACGTGCTGTCCGGTGACGATCCAGTCCTTGTCCTGGTCGGGCCCGGCCCACGCGGTGGCGGGGGTCAGCGCCAGGAAGAGGGCAAGCGCCGCGGTGCTGACGCGTCGCAGGTATGACATAAGGGTGCCTTTTCTAGCTATGTTGTAGATGAGAATCATTATCACTATAGACAATCGGTCCGACGTGCGCACATGATCACGCACGTTTCACACGTGTTTCACGCAGACGCCCCCTCCTCCCACCGATAGGCTCGACCCCATGAGATTCGCGACCTGGAACGTCAACTCCATCCGCACGCGCGTTGACCGCGTCATCGCCTTCCTCGAGCGCTCGGACACCGACGTGCTCGCCATGCAGGAAATCAAGTGCCGCCCCGACCAGTTCCCCACCGCCCCCTTCGAGGAGGCCGGCTACCACGTCGCCATCCACGGACTCAACCAGTGGAACGGTGTCGCCGTGGCCTCGCGCCTCCCGATTCTCGACATCCAGAACCACTTCCCCACCCAGCCCGCCTTCGGCGACCCGGCGGTCGTCGAGGCCCGCGCGCTCGGCGTCACCATCGACACGACCGACGCGCTCCCGCGCAAGGATGGGCAGGCCTCGTCCATGACGATCTGGAGCCTGTACGTGCCCAACGGGCGCGAGCTCACCCACGCGCACTACGCCTACAAGCTCGAGTGGCTCGCCAACCTCGCCGAGCAGGGCCGCGGATGGCTCGCCGACCCGGAGGCGCTCATTGCACTGGTGGGCGACTGGAACGTCGCTCCCCTGGATGAGGACGTGTGGGACATGGCCGCCTTCGAGGGCGCGACCCATGTGTCCGCCCCCGAGCGCGAGGCCTTTGCCGCCTTCGCGACCGACGGCTGGGTTGAGGTCACGCGAGGCCGCGTCACGAACTACACGTACTGGGACTACCAGAAGCTGCGCTTCCCCAAGAACGAGGGTATGCGCATCGACTTCGCCTACTGCTCCCCGGCGCTTGCCGCGCGCGTGAGCTCAGCCGCGATCGACCGCGACGAACGCAAGGGCAAGGGTGCGTCCGACCACGTGCCCGTCATCGTCGACGTCGACTGACACAGGACACGAGGCCGGCTGCGCTCAGTCCGCAGGTACAGTTCGAGGCCCGGGTCTACACCCAGGCCTCGTTCCGTGTCGATTAGGCGTTCTCGCGCGCGAGGCGCAACAGCTCAGAGTTGAGCGCCGACCAGTTGTCGCGATGCCATGGCCCGAAAGGCTCGGCACCCACGAAGGCGGCGCTGGCACCCAGGTCGCGGTCCGCCCACACGAAGGAGCCGGACTGGCCGAAGTGTCCGATCGTGCGCGGAGACGCGTCGGGAGCCGTCCAGTGCGGCCACTTGTCGCCGCGAATCTCCAGGCCAAGGCCCCACGGACAGGGCGCAAAACGCCCGTAACCGGGCACGACGCCGGCGAGCGCCGGAAACTGCGAAAGTCCCGCGAGGGCGGCCAGCGGCGCGCTCACCAGAGTCGGGCGCGCGAGCTCCGCGCCGAAGAGGCTCACGTCGGCGGCGCTCGCAACACCCGCATGCGCGGGACTGCCCGGAATGTCCGCGGAGCCCATTCCAAGCGGGTCAAACACCGTCTCGCGCACCCACTGAGCGACCCCCATTCCACTCGCCTCAGCCACGACCTCGCCGAGCACGTCGAAGCCCTCGTTGGAGTAGATGCGGCGCTTCCCGGGAGCGGCGACAGGACGCCTCCCCTCGAAAGGCAGGCCCGAGGCATGGGCCAGCAAGTGACGAACCGTTGCCCCCTCGGGGCCCGCGGGATCATCGAGGGAGATCAGGCCTCGTTCGACCGCGACCAGCACCGACCACGCGACGATCGGCTTGGTAACAGACGCGAGCGGGAACACGCGATCAACATCGCCGTGCGAGTAGACGACGTCGCCCCCGACACGAAGGACGAGGGCGGCATCGAAGGACGGCAGCGGTCCGATCACGCGGTGGTGGCTTCCGGAGCAGCCACGGCCGCTGCGGCTTCTGCGGCCGCCGTGGTCTTCTCGCTGATCTTACGCAGCGTGCGTGCGTAGACTTCCGCGACCTCCTCGGGCACGGACGCGCCGAGCTGGAGGACGTAGTGCGCGGGCAGGTGCAGGAGTTGCACGCACACGGCCAGGAAGTCCGCGACGAATTCACGGGCGTCGATGGGTTGGTCATTGTAACGAGCCGACACGACAGAGCCGTACCAGTAGCGGATGAGGATCTTCGCCAGGGTGCGAGGAGTGGTGCCGATGTCGGCACCCTCATCCTCGACGAAGGCGGTGATCATCGCCGTGAGCGCCTCCTCCATCTGCTGGGTCCGGTACTTGTAGTGCGCGTGTGCGGGGTGCGTCTCCGAGGAGGACTCTGCCCACAGGACACAGTCCAGGGCGATAGCGGCGTCCGCCCCGGGCTTCATGGCGAAACGCATCTCGCCAACCGCCCAGTCGACGAAGGAGCCGGCGGTGATGCCGCCTTCGTCGAAGCCGCCCTCAGCTTCGTCATTGATGGTGACGTCGAAGAGGGCGTTCATCTCCTCGTGACGATGGATCGCGCTGCGCAGGATCGCTTCCTTGGACGGGAAGTGATAGACGACGGCGGGGTGTGAAATACCGACTCGACGGCCGAGGTCACGCAGGGAAAAGCCGTTATAGCCTCGCTCCGCAATAAGAACCATCGCTGCCGAGAGGATGGATTCACGCGTCGCCTGCCCGACGGAATAGGCGCCACGGGCCTTCCTCTGGGTTGTCATATCATCTCCTGCTGTTGCGGACTTCACATACCGTTAGTCCGAAATACACACTGGTATTCAGTGTAGCGCGCAATCTTAGGGTTTATCAACATTCATGACAAGCCCGTCGAACTTCGCATTAATGTCAACCGTCACGCTACACCCATCCTGCACCTGCCCGCCGAGCAGCAAGACGGCCAAGCGATCACCAATCTCGCGCTGAATCAAGCGGCGCAGCGGGCGCGCTCCGAAGGCCGGATCATAACCCACCTGGGTCAACCAGCCGCGCGCCGCCTCAGTGACTGTCAAGTTGATACGACGATCCTGGAGGCGTGTTTGAAGGGCAGCAACCAGCAGGTCAACGATCTGACCCAGATTTTCGCGGGTCAGGGCGTCAAACATGACAGTCTCATCCAGCCTATTGAGGAATTCTGGCCTGAAATTCGACCGCACAACAGACATGACCGCATCCCGCTTTTCCGAGTCCGTCAAACCCTCGTCCACCAGGAACTGCGACCCCAGGTTTGACGTGAGAATCAGGATCGTGTTGCGGAAGTCGACCGTCCGACCCTGACCGTCGGTGAGACGCCCATCATCAAGAACCTGCAAGAGGATGTCGAAGATCTCAGGGTCAGCCTTCTCCACTTCGTCCAGGAGAACGACGGAATATGGCCGACGTCGCACCGCTTCGGTCAGCTGGCCGCCCTGCTCGTAGCCGACGTACCCCGGAGGGGCACCGACCAGCCGCGCGACCGAGTGCTTCTCCGAGTACTCGGACATGTCGATGCGCACAATCGCACGCTCGTCGTCGAAAAGGAACTCCGCGAGGGACTTGGCCAGCTCCGTCTTACCGACGCCCGTGGGCCCCAGGAAGAGGAAGGAGCCAGTCGGGCGATTCGGGTCGGACAGGCCCGCGCGCGAACGCCTCACGGCGTCCGATACCGCTCGCACCGCCTCCTTCTGTCCAATCAGACGCTTGCCGAGCTCAGCCTCCATGTGAAGAAGCTTCTCAGTCTCAGTTTGGAGGAGTTTACCCGTAGGAATTCCCGTCCAGGCCTCGATCACCTCGGCAATCTCCGTGGGGCCAACCTTCTCAGCGATCATCGGCTCCTCGGCAGCGACGGCATCCTGCTCCTCGGCGCGAGCCTCCTCCTGCGCAATCTGACGTTCGACGGCCGGAATCTCGCCGTTCTGCAGGCGACCGGCCTCCTCCCAGCGTCCCTCGCGCACGGCCAACTCGAGCTGGGTGCGCAGCGTGTCCAGCTGGACGCGCAGGTCACCCACGCGGTTGTGGCCAGCTTTCTCGGCCTCCCAGCGCGCGGTGAGCGCACGCAGCTTCTCTTCGCGGTCCGCCAGGTCGGCACGCAGCTTGCTCAGGCGATCCTGGGTGGCCGCGTCGTCCCCCTCGGGGTCAGATTCCGTCAGGTAGGACTCCTCCATGCGCAGGCGATCCACGCTGCGGCGCAGCTCGTCAATCTCGACCGGCGAGGAGTCCAGCTCCATGCGTAGGCGCGAGGCGGCCTCGTCGATCAGGTCAATCGCCTTATCGGGCAGCTGACGCCCCGTGATGTAGCGGTTCGACAGGGTCGCGGCGGCCACGAGGGCACCATCGGAGATCGTCACCTTGTGGTGAGCCTCGTACTTCGGGGCGATGCCACGCAGGATGGCGACCGTATCCTCGACCGAGGGTTCGCCGACGAAGACCTGCTGGAAGCGACGCTCCAGGGCGGGGTCCTTCTCGATATTCTCGCGGTACTCGTCGAGCGTGGTCGCACCGACCATTCGCAGCTCACCGCGGGCAAGCATGGGCTTGAGCATGTTGCCCGCATCCATCGCGCCCTCGGAGCCGCCGCCCGCGCCGACGACCGTGTGCAGCTCGTCGATGAAGGTGATGATCTGACCGTCCGAGCGCGCAATCTCGGCCAGGACGGCCTTGAGGCGCTCCTCGAACTCACCGCGATACTTCGCGCCGGCCACCATCGATGACACGTCGAGCGAGATCAGGCGCTTGTCGCGCAGGGACTCGGGGACGTCGCCAGCGACGATGCGCTGGGCTAGGCCCTCGACGACGGCGGTTTTGCCGACGCCGGGCTCGCCGATGAGGACAGGGTTGTTCTTCGTGCGGCGCGACAGGACCTGCACGACGCGGCGAATCTCGTTATCGCGCCCGATGACGGGGTCGAGCTTGCCTTCGCGCGCCACCTCGGTCAGGTCGCGGCCGTACTTCGCCAGGGCCTCGAATGAGCCCTCGGGGTCAGCCGTCGTGATCGGGTCGGGTCGCAGCTGTGCGAGAGCCTGCGTGAGCGCGTCGACTTGGGCTCCCCCCTGGGTCAGGATGCGCCCCGCCTCCGTGTCGGATGCGGCCAGCGCGATGAGCAGGTGCTCGGTGGAGATGTACTGGTCTCCCGCCGCCTGGGCGCGCTCCTCCGCGTCCTGGACGACGGCGAGCAGCGCGCGCGAGGCCTGGGCTGAGCCAGCGGATGCCCCCTGGGTACTCGGCAGGGACACCAAGGCGTTGCGGGTGCGCGCGCCGATCGAGCGGGCGTCCGCGCCGACGGCCTGGAGCAGGGACAGGGCAATGCCCTCGCGCTGCTCGATGAGTGCCTGGAGCAAGTGGATGGGCTCCACCTGCGGATTGCCGGCCGCCGATGCGGCCTGGAGCGCGGAGGCGATGGCCTCCTGCGCCTTCGTGGTCATCTCACGTGCCATGAGATCGTTCCTCCAAATAGTTCGAATGTGTCGCGCCGACGGTTCTCGGCGCATCTGATAGACATAACGAAGCTAAAGTTGAGTCTATTCCACTCAACTTGAAAATGGAGACAGGACGAGGCCGGGGCTCAGTCCTCCGGAAGCCAGGCGGGTCCGCCGAAGCCGCGCTGATGCCCGCCCGACGGGCCAGAATTGTCCGCATCCTCGATGCCATAGCGCTCCGCGAGCGCACGGAAGAGCTGGAGCGTTGTGGCCAGAGCGCACATGACCTGCTGGACCAGCTGAGCATCCGTGGCGCCATACTCGTAGTCGCCGTTCACCTCGGCGACGACGCGGTCGCCTTCCAGTTGCTCGGCCACGTAGGCCTTGGGCCACAGGAACTCCCCGTGCCAGGCCTGCAGAAAGTCACGCAGGTCCTCCCCATACTCAAGAGGAACGAGCTGCTTCATGAACGCAACGATCGACAGCACTTCGCGCGAATCGCCGAGGAAACGGAAGCAGAACAGATGCCCCTCCCAGAATCCACACAGGTCACCATCGTCATCGATGCGCCACGCCCAGCCTTCAGAGTCGAAAAGGAGCCCCAGGCGCTCTTGCGTGATGGGACGAACCATGTCAAAGCGATTAGCTTCAAACTCCGAGTTACCCGTGGCGATTCCTTCCGCCGATACCGCGTTACCTTCCTCCCATTGTCCCATATCAGAGGGCATACCGTCCGCCGATTCGGCGCGGCGAGGCGTGCCCTCACCGTCGGTCCCGCCGTCGGCATCAGCCCGCCATAGCCAGCTCATGATGACTCCCCTACTCGTCTCTTTCGATCGTGACGCGCCACTGCGTCGTTGACTCGGGGGCGTGAGCGCGTCGGCCGCCCCAGTGCGCCATGTCCACATGCACACCCATTGAGCACCTCCTCCACTCACCGCATCTCGTCATCAGTGCGTGTATCTCGACACCTTCACAGTAGCGCAGAATCCGCGAAATACCAATGGCCGCAGGGTCTTTTCAACCCTGCGGCCAGTGATGGGACGAGCGACGAGGAACCATCGTTGCAGCTCACCCGGGAGGCGAGAAGAACAGAGCAGCCTTTTGTCTAGTCGCTCACATTTGCGCGCAGCTCTTGCGAGAAGAGCAACTTTCAGCTATTTGCGCCCGTGGCGCCATCGCCCGAGTGAGGACTCGAGGCCCCCTCAGCGCGCAGCGTGGCCGAACCCGTCGACATCGCGGGATTCGTCGGCCCAGTCGGCCCAGTCGGCCCAGTCGGCCCAGTCGGCCCTGTCTGCCCAGTCGGCCCAGTCGGCACCGGGCCAGCGTAGATCGTCGGCGGCAGCGCGGGCAGCGCAAGCGCGAACGCACTGCGTGCGACGAGCCAGCGCAGCAGACGCTCAGCCGGGCCTCGCGTCGCACCAACGGCGTCGGAAATAACGCAGCCCACACCGATGAGCGCCCAGACGCCCAGCGCAATCAACCCACACACGGCCACGCCCAGCACGCGCACGCCAGCGGCACCAATCGCCGCAAACACGAGGGCAAAGACCACGGTCTGAGCCAGGTAGGCGGTCATCGAGCGGCGACCGATAGCGCTCAGGAACGAGCGCACCGCGCCCAGCTCCTCGTCACTGTCTTCACCCACCTCGCGAGGACCGCCCCCCAGCACAGCCAGCAGGGCGAGCCAGCCGCAGGCACCCGCCACGCCCGTGGCGTGATAGAGAGGGAAGGACCAGGCGGCGCTGCCTGACAGCGCCCAGTCCAGCTGACTCATCGCGTGGGGGACAGCGCCCATCGCGCCGATCGCCAGGCCACCGAGCGCAATCGCGAGGAGAACACCCCGGTACGCCCGCGGATCCTGCAAAGCACCCCAGCGCTCAAGCCCCACACCCATCATGACGCAGGGAACGACCAAGGCCGTGAAAACCGTGAACGGAGTGGACACGAGCCATCCGGCAAAGGACCACAGGGGCGTGGTCGGCTCCAGCGTCATCGCCGAGTGATACTCCAGCGTCATCGGATGACCGCCCATCGTCGCTGCCCCCGCGGTTAACAACAGAAGGCTCAGAGCTGCAAACGACACCCCGATCGCCACACGCGGCCACACGCGCCTCATGACGATAACCTCGGCGAACATCACCGCGGTCAGGCCGTACGCGCCAATGATGTCACCCTGAAAGATCAGGGCATGCACGCCGCCAAAAAGCAGCATCCACCAGCCGCGCCGACGAATCAAACGCGAAGCGGCGCGACGAGCGCGACGCTCCACGGCCTCGTGAAAAAACTGCCACTGGAGGGGAATCCAGCCCGCGCTCAGCTCGGCGGGCAGCGCCTCCAAGGCAACACGGCGCTCACGCTCGATCGTGCGCCGGGCCATAATCGCCATACCAAAACCAAACAGGATCGAAAACAGAGGGTACGCGCGGCGATCGACGAACATGGCACGCACGAGGTACCACCACTGATCGATATCCGTCATAGCACTCAGCGCCGCCTGGCCGGCGGCGGGATGGTCGGGCAAGAAACGCGCCCACACCGGCACATTCGCCAGAGCAATCAAGGCCAGCATGAAGCCGCGCGCGACGTCAGGAGCCGGGTAACGCACCTGGCGAGTGCCGGTGAAAGACAGGGTAGACACACACATTCCTCTCGCTGGGGGACGCGATTGTGAGAGACGAGGAAGGGGGTGAAGTCGGGTAAAACCCGGCCTCACCCCCTCGCGCTATCAGTCAGCGAACAGCTGCCATCATAGCCTCCTGCATCATGCGGCGACGCTTGCCGTTGACCTTAACGAGGAGCACAATACCGACGATCAGCAGGATCAGGCCGCTCACTCCGACGACGGAGCCCCACACGAAGGGAATCACGAAGGTCTTGGTCACGGCATCCGGCGTGGCATTGACAGCGTAGAAAGACGAGCCATTGGTCAGGCCAGCGCAGTAAATCCTGTACGGGCCCGCGGGCACACCCGATGCCGTGTAGGTGTCGTCGGCGTCCGCAGAGGGATGCAGCGCATACATCGCGCCGGAGGAGTCGACGAGCGAGCAGGCGGGATCCGTATCCACGCGCACCTGGACCGTGAAGTCTCCAGACGCGGTCACGGTCACGGAATCGCCGTTGTTTGTGGTGCCACCGTGGATCGAGTTCGCGCCGGTCTGACTCACACCGTAAATCATCATTCCGAAGAACACGGCCGGCGCAATGAAGAGCATCAGGACGATGCCGAGGACCAGCGTGGTGATGCCAGCCCCACGGCCGGGCATCTTCGGCATCGGCACCGGGGAGGGAGCCACCGGGGCGGAACCATAGGAAGGAGTGGACATGTCTATACCTTTCTGAAAATAATGTCGGCTCAGCATAACACCGGTCGACTCAACCGATCACACTTGACGCTCCGAGCATGTTGCGTCACCGCAGCAAGACAACATGCGCCACAAAAGGCGTGAGGCCGGGATTCTCTCCCGGCCTCACGCCTTGCGCGACATACTTGTCAGCGGATGGCTGACATCATCGCTTGCTGAACGAGGCGGCGCCGCTTTCCGTTCGCCTTGACAAGGAGAACGATACCGACGATCAGCAGGATCAGGCCGATGACTCCGACCACCGTCGCCCACACGAAGGGCATGACGAACATCTGGATGACCGCATCCTCAGCATTCCCGTTGAAACCGAAGATATCGGCGCCCGACGTGACGAGGTCGCAGTCAATCTTGTACGTGCCACTGGACAGGTTCGAGGCCGTGTACAGGTTGTTCTGGTCGTCGTAGGACTGCATACGGTGGGACACGCCGCTCGAGTCAACCAGCGAGCAGGACCTAGCGCCAGCCTCACCGACCATCAGCGTGTACTGTCCCTCCGACGTGACGGTCACGCTGTCGCCGTTTCGCAGGATGGCCTCGTTACCGACCGACTCTGCGGCCGAGGTGATGCCCATTCCCATCATCATAATGAGAACGATGGGGGCGACAATGATCATCAGCAGCACACCAATGACCAGCGTGACCACGCCGGGAGCTCGGCTGGGCATATCCGGCATCACAACGGCGGTGGGGCCAGCGTAGCCACCGCCGTAAGCGGCGCCGGAATATCCCTGGGGCGCGGCGGTACGCGCGTTTTCGCCGTACTGGGGCCAGGGCGTGTTCTGCCCGCCCTGAGAATCGTAAGGGGACGGATTCGACATGAGTGTGCCTTCCTGATGGGAAACTTGTGTAAGCATAACAACGCGGCCGCCCCTCTGAACAGGGTTGTGCGACCATTGGGACATCTCCGATCCCCGTGTGGATCGGAGACGTCCATCTGTGAGAGGAGGCAGGCCCTAGGGCAGCTGGACCCCGCTCAAGCGCTGCGCGCGCAACTCGGCCACGCCGGGCACCTCGAGAGGTTCGAGCGCCATGCCGGTCGCTCGCGCCAGCAGCAGGTCGGCCAGCTCGGGGTTACGCGCCAGCGCCGGTCCGTGCATGTAGGTGGCGATGATGGGCCCCTGGACGGCGCCGTCGTAGGCGACCTCGGCGGGCTGGCGTCCCTGGGGAGTGCCATTACCAACGCCGGAGACGACGCGCCCAAGAGGTGCCGCGTCGGGGCCCAGAACGGTTCCGCCGCCGTGATTCTCAAAGCCGCTCAGGGGCTGGGTGAGCCCCTCGACGAGGGGCATCGTCACAAGCTCTCCGATGGCGCGGTGTCCCTGCGGCTCGGTCGTGATGTCCAGGACACCCATGCCGGACACGCGTATGCCTCGCGCGTCTTCGTACCAGTGACCCAAGACCTGCAGCGACGCGCAGATCGCCAGGAGCGGACGCCCGGCGTCGAGCGCGCGGGACAGGCCGGAGGTGCCGCGAAACTTGTCGGCCGCGAGCGCCTGGGCGGTGTCTTCTCCCCCGCCCAGGGTGTAGATGTCGAGGCTGTCGGGGATCTCCTCGGTCAGACCGACATGGACGATCTCCGCTTCGATGCCGCGCCTGCGGGCGCGTTCGGCCAGGATCAGGGCGTTGCCCGTGTCCCCGTAGGTGCCCAAGACCTCGGGCATGAGGACGCCGATTCGCAGCGTGGAAATGCTCACCGCTTGCCTTCCTTTCGGTCGAGCAGGACCTTGAAGTCGCGCATTGCCGTGTAGTTGAGGAGGACCTCGACGCGCCCGGGCTCGCACGCGGCCAGCGCATCCATCGGCAGGTCGACGAGGTCACAGTGGATGCCGGCGTATTCGAGGCGTACGGCCAGGTCGGCACCTCGCTCGCCGCAGGCGATGACGCGCCTGCCGGGCTGGTTGACGCGAGAGAAGTCGACGTCCCATAGCCACGAGAGGTCCTGGCCGTCGGGCACCTGGCCGTTGACGCCGATGACGACTTGATCGACACGCGGGTCGACCATGGTCATGGCTTCCTGCCAGCCGGCGGGGTTCTTCGCGAGCATCAGGCGTGCGCGACGCCCGTTGACGTCGTGGACGGAGTAGCGTCCCGCGACCTCGGTCACGGAGCTGACGGCCTTGGCTGCGGTGGCCGGGTCAATGCCCATGGCGACGGCGGCGGCCACGGCCTGCGCGGCGTTACCGAGGTTCGCGCGGCCGGGGAGCTTGAGTTCGAGGGGGACGGCGACATCTCCGGGTCCGTGGAGCGTGGCGCGCGGGCCCTCGGGGGCCAGCTCGACGTCGCTGAGCCACCAGTGGGGCTGCGGGCGGCTGCGCAGCGCGGGCAGCTCCTCCCCCTCGAAGGCGGGGATCAGGTGCCAGCTATCGGCGTCGCGCACGACGCGGCCCCCGCGCGGGTAGGCCGCGGAGTCACCGCCCCAACCAGCACCGGCGGCGACCCACACGACGTTCGGGTTGTCGGCGGCAGCGGAGACGATGAGCGGGTCGTCGCAGTTGGCGACGACGGCGGCGTTCGGATGAGCGGACGCACCCTCACGCAGACGCTTTTCGACCGAGCCGATCTCGCCGACGCGGTCGAGCTGGTCGCGCGAGAGGTTGAGGTACACGAAGA
>ERZ772966.286-NODE-286-length-20274-cov-4.195064_pt1 | contig 20274 bp, 14 predicted proteins | sample MGYA00580680_ERZ772966 | MGnify/ENA primary metagenome ERZ772966 (study PRJEB29015, sample SAMEA2738055) | human oral metagenome | biome: human oral; feature: human-associated habitat; material: saliva | place: China | collected 2225 ...
CGCCTCCGCCCGTCGTTGCCGTGGAAGCGAAAACTTTCACCAGCGCAATCAAGGCGATAAACAGCAACAAGTAGTTGTTGTGTCCGTAGAAAATGGAGTTGTTGAGCACAGAAGTCGGTTCGGCCGCGCCTTCATTTCCGATCAAGATGCCCACTATGTTGTAGCCTTCGCCGTAGAGTGGCGGAAAGAGGAAGATGAGCAGCGCCAACACGGCCGCTCCGAGGGCATAACGCGCCAAGTAGTTTTTGAAAGAGGAACACCCCTTCAAAAGCATTCATGGTGCGCGTGAAATAGAGCGCGGATATGCCGCAGACCAAGCCCAACAAAATGGTGCCCGGCACACGAGAAACGACGAAAGGATCGTTGAGTGCCACTTGAAACATGGTGGTTCCGCCCGAAACGAAGTAGGTTACGCACGCCGCCGTGGCACAAGAGATGAGCAAGGGCACAAGTGACGACATGGTCAAGTCAATCATCAGCACCTCGATGGTGAAAACCAATCCGGCGATGGGGGCTTTGTAAATGCCGGCGATGGCTCCCGACGCACCGCAGCCCACTAAAATCATCAATGTGCGGTAATCTTGATGAAACCAGCGGCCGATGCGGCTCCCGATGGCTGATCCCGTCAAAACCACGGGCGATTCTGCGCCGACCGAGCCACCGAAACCGATCGTTATGCCCGAGGCCACAATTGAAGACCACGTGTTGTGCGATTTAATGAAGCACTGATTGCGCGAAAGCGCGTAGAGAATCTTGGTAATACCGTGCCCGATGTTGTCACGCACTACATATCGGGTGAAAAGTGCGGAGAGAAGAATGCCCACCGCGGGGTAGACCAAATAGAGTGCGTTGGAACTGTCGACAGTAAAGTTGTGTGTGAGCCAATGTTCCACGAAATGGATGAACCATTTCAAGATATTGGCCGCAATGCCCGAAGCCAGTCCCACGCAGAAGCTGAGTATTAGCACAAAGTGCCGCTGGGTCAGTCGACCTCGCGAGAGGCGGAGCAGCCAACTCGGCAAACCGAAGGGCGAAGGTAGGTTGAGATTAGACAGAAAGTCTTTGGGATTTGCAGACATATTCGTCAATCTTAAAAGCAAGTTGGGGAGTTATCATTCGCGAATCACCGTCACTTCCGAAGAAGCCGTGAGCTTGATGATCGAAGAAGCCAAACCGTTGTCTTTTTCGTCGCGGCGCGAGGTGCAAACATAGTCCACCGCCTCGAGCAACTCGGCACTGATGTCCGAAAAGCGGCGCGGTGCCGGCTGTCCGCTGAGGTTGGCCGAGGTGCTCACCACCGCTCTTTTCATCCGCAGGCAGAGTTCTCGGCTAAACTCCTCACGCGTGATGCGCAAGGCGGCACTTCCGTCCTCCGCCATGAGGTTGGGTGCGAGATTTCGCACATTGTCGTAGATGATCGTCAGCGGGCGTTCGGCCACTTCGAGGAGTTGCCACGCCACATCGGGCACGTCGGGCACATAGAAGTCGATTTTCGCTTCGCTGTCCACCAAACTGATGAGTGCCTTGGCGTCTTCGCGCTGTTTGATGGCATAGATTTTCGCCACCGCCTCGGGATTCGTCGCGTCGCAGCCCAGTCCCCAAATGGTGTCGGTGGGATAGAGAATCACCCCGCCGCCGCGCATCGTTTCGACGGCGCGTTTGATGTCTTCTCTTTGTTCGTGAGTAAGCATAGAGCAGTATTTTTTAGGAACGTGCGCCTCTTTTTCGGTGAATTCTGCGCATGGCCGCCTGATAGAGCAGCGCCAATGCGAGAACGAGCACCAGATAGAGGCAAATCACGCCATAGAGTTGAACGTATTGATGATGTCTCACCGCATCGCAGGCGGGGAGAATGAGATAGTGGCGCACAATGGGATGAAAGGCAAAGACCGCCGCTGAAATCGCCCCGAGTGAGGCCAGCAGGTTGTAGAGTCCCGCGTGGCGGCGCAGGAGTTGGATCCAAGGCACCGTGCCCATGACGGCGAAGAGGGGCGAAAAGAACCACAACCACACGTTGAAGGCCGAAACCACTGTGAGCATCACGCCAACCGGCGCGATCCAGAGCGGAAACATCCATTCTCGTCGCGCCGCCTCAATGCCAAAGGCGAAAGCCAGCAGATGTCCGGGCGCATTGTAGCGGTAGTATTCAAAGGCATAGACCAAGGTGTTGTCCCAAGTGAAGTGCCAATCGGTGGCATACAGCCCCATTTGCACCACCAAACTCACGGCCGTCACGCCCCACAGCACCATTGAGGAACGGAATCGCGCAAAGACGAACCGATAGAGGAGGTAGCATTGCAAAATGAGCGAGAAGAACCACCAAGGGCCCAGGATCATGTTGACCGTCGGGAAGAGATTGGCCGTGAAGGTCACCAGTCGCAGCGCCCAGCTCCACTCCTTTTCAAAACTGCCGCGAAAGGCAAATTGCGTGATCACGAAGAGCAGCAGCGCCGGCAGCATCAGTTGCCACAATTTCACCATGTGAGTGCGCACAAAGCGCAGACCATCGGGCAGCGCGTGCACGGATGAGGCGCCGTCGGGCGAAGAATGGGTGGAGAGCAGGCCGTTCGAGCGCGAACGTTCGTATTTACAAACCAATCCGTAGCCACTCAGGAAGAGAAATACCGGCACGCCGTAGTGGCCGAAGTGCGAAAACACATTCAACAGCACTTGCGGATGCAGCATTTGCACATGGTGCAGCAGTTTCAAGCTGTCTTCCAATCGAAAGACGTATTCATTTTCGTGCACCGCCATGGGAAGCCAGTGACAGAAGTTGTGTATGGCGATACACAGGATGGCAATTCCTTTCAGTGCGCCGGTATCGTGTTTGTTGAGCATGTTTTTTTAGTCAGTCTTGTGCTATTGTCGTAATTGATTTTGCCTTCGCGCAACCATCGCTTGCGGACGACGAATTCGTCGGCGAGCGGATCGCGTGTGGGGGCGTAGTGCGGCGTGGCGATACCCGCCAAACCGAGGAGGAGATGCGGCAGGTCGTCGTGCGAGAACGGCCGATGTCGCGCTGCACGAATGCGCGCTGCCACTTCAGGGTGGCGACGTCGGAAAGTCGGCGACGTCCAAATCACGAAAGGCACTTCATATTCGTGGCGAATCACCTCGGCCGACGGCGTGTCGCTGTGCACACGTCCGTAGCGGTTCACCCCATCGTCATAGACCTCCTCGCCGTGGTCGGCAAAGTAGATGAGGAGGACATCGCGGCGGCGGAAGTGGCGCACGATGTCGGCCACGACGCCGTCGTTGTAGCGTGTGGCGTTGTCGTAGTGCGCAATGATCTGCCGTTGCAGGGCGTCCAAGTCCGGCCGGTCGTAGTCTTCGGGGTGGAAGAAGGCAAATTTGGCAGGATAGCGCCGATCGTATTCCATATGTTGCCCCCAAAGGTGGAGCAAATAAAGGTTGCGCCGCCCCGGGGTGTAGTCTTTGAGCAACTGGGTGATGCTCCGGTCGTCGCGACTGCGGAAGGTGTTGCGGAAATCGAAGCAAAGGCTGTCGAGATGCGGATCGTTGAGAAAGAACGAACCGTTGAAGTCAATCGAACCCTGCGAAAGGCTCTTGTAAAATTGGTTGGTGACGAAAGCCACCTTGAAGCCGGCGCGCCGAAAGAGGAGGGGGAAGAGCACGCCGTCCGCCCATGTGCCCGGCGTGTCGGCACTGTGTGTCGAAAGGAAGGACTTGAAGGCGTTGCTGGTGAGGTTCCACGGCGTGACGACGTCGTCAAATACCGTCAACTCGCCCTTTCTGCGCAGCCGGTCGAGCTGTGGGGTGGTGCGCTTCCGATAGCCGTAAAGGCCGGCGTGGTGTTTGTTGTAACTCTCGCCAATCACCACCACAATATCGGTCGTGCCCGGCGCGACGCTGTCCACGCGTGCCGTGTCCATCACGTTTTTGAGGCGTTCGACCTCGCCGCGCGACATGCGCACCAGGTGAGTGGCGTGGAGCAAGCGATAGTGGGGAGCGAAGAAGTGGATTTCCGGCACTTTCTCTGCGTAGCGACTTTGCGTGTTGGCGACAAAGCGCCAAAGGGCTTGTTTTTCGCCCCACCAATGCGGCACCCCGACGAGCAGCAGAGCGCACATCACCGCCGTAGCGCCCCATTGCAAGAGGCGAGGGCTGGAGTTGGCATGCCGGTCGGGCGTCTTTGGGGAATTTTTGCCCGCCTTGTCTCGACGCTTTCGCCACAAGGCAAGAGCACGTCGCCAAATTCCGCTGACCACCGCCAAATGAGTTCCTAAAATCGGCAGATAGATGGCCACCGTTTGCCAAAACGCATTGCTACGCACCATGCCCGAGAGAAATTCGCTCGACTCGTCGGCCGAAGTTTCGCTCAGCAGCGTGAGCACCGTGGGCGAGAGCAGGAGGTTGAAGCGCAGAAAGAGGAAAACCTCGACCGCCGAAAGCACATAAGCCACGGCAAAGACCACCACTTCCACCCATCGGGCGAAACGGCGCGGGAGGTTATCGACGAGCAACGTGAGGAAATAGAGGTCGATCGCCCAGCAAAGGAGATAATGTCCCATTTGGGTGTGCGGACGATGCACCACCGCCACCGAAGCGATGGCCAACAGCGCCATGAAAACCACGAGGGGGGCTTGTCGCCACAGGGGGCGACCGATGCGCAGGAGGAATTGTTGGCCAAAGTGTGCGGGTGTGAAACTCATGAATCCGTAGATGGCGAATAGACAACGGTCTATTCTCTCGCAAAATTACAAATTTTGGGCGCGCCCCCCAACATCGGCGGCGGCTTTCTGCATTTTCGGCGGCTGTTTTTCCCGTTGTGCGTTCAAGAACGAACGGGACTTGACAAAAACGTGGGCAAGAAGTGGGGCGCGACGTTCGACGACGAAACGCGAAATGCCCCGATGTGCGTCCGCCTTCCGTCTGTTTTGTCCTCCGTCTTCCGTCTGTTTTGTCCTCCGTCTTCCGCCTTTTCACGGCGAAGTTTTACCTTTTCGCTCATGGTTCGCCGGATCGGTCAGAAAATGGACAAGTTTGGCGAAAAAACAGTGGAGTTTTCGCGAAAAGCAGCCGTGTTTTGCGCAAAAGTCCACCGTTTTTGGGGCGCAGTTGAGGGGTACGAACAGAAAAGATTAAGTATGTGCGAGAAAAGTGCGCTGTAAGGGACGAAAATCGTGAGCGACGTCGCACTTAGTCGGAGGGGCGGTGAGGAACGTGCGTGTTTTTGCCGCAAAAGGGAGCAAGTCGCGACGGAAAATCTCTTGTGAGATTCGCCACAAAAGTGTAATTTTGCCAAAAGGCCTCATCGCTTGTGTCGGTGTGGGGCGTTGTGGGGTGGAAATGCCCGCAACACCGCCGAACAGTGCGAAGCGGCCGAACGAAAATGCCCATTCTCATCGCATGTCCTATTTCCTTCAACACGTAGCGCACGATTTGCGCACCCATTTCACCGACCTCAGTCGCGTGGTCGTGCTTTTTCCCAACCGCCGTGCCGGTTTGTTTCTCAATGACTACCTCGTTGAGGACGCGCCCGACGATGCCCCGATTTGGGCGCCGCGCTATGTGACCATCAGCGAGCTGTTTCGCGAACTTTCAGACCTGACCCTCAACGATCCGGTGGACAGTGTGTGCCGTCTCTACGCGTTCTATGTGGAAATGCTGCGCAGCGGGGGCGATGTGGCGGCCGACGAGCTCACGCTCGACACCTTCTACGGTTGGGCCGATCGCATTTTGGCGGATTTCGACGATGTGGACAAGAACATGGCCGATGCCTCGCAGCTGTTTCGCAACCTTGAGGAACTCAAAGAGCTGGATGACACGGACTTTCTCAACGACGCGCAGAAAGAACTCATCGGGAGTTTCTTTTCCAACTTCGATCCCGATCGCAAAAGCGAGTTGCGCGAGCGTTTCCGCCGACTGTGGAACGCCCTGTTGCCGCTCTACCGTCGTCTCAACGCCGAACTGCTCGACGAGGGCAAGGCTTATGAGGGCGCACTCTACCGCCGTGTGGTCGAGGCGCTGGCCGAAGAAAAACTTGAATTGCCCACCGAGGTGGATTGCTATGCCGTGGTGGGTTTCAATGTGCTCGACAAAGCCGAACAACGGCTGTTTGAAATTATGCAGAAGGCGGGGAAAGCCCGCTTCTATTGGGACTACGATCAGTATTATGCCAACCCCTATCGCGCCGCCGACCGCAATACGAGTCGAGGCTTTGAGGCGGGGCTGTTCATCGAGGAGAATCTGCGCAATTTTCCCAACGCCTTACCGGCCGAATGCTTCGACAATTTTCGAAACATCGAGCAGATCGAAATGGTTTCGGCCACGAGCGAGGCGGCGCAGGCACAGAGTGTGAGCGGATGGCTCAACCGCCATTTGCCGGCCGACGAAACGGCGCATCGCCGCACGGCGGTGGTGCTGTGCAATGAGAATTTGCTCCAGCCGGTGCTGCGTGTCTTTCCGACACAGGTGCAGCAAGTCAATGTCACCAAGGGTTTTCCGCTCGCACACGCCGAGGTGAACACGTTGGTGGAGAAGACTTTTGCCGAATTCGAGCGAAGCGGTCAGTCGTTGCGCGCGATCGAAATGCTCAACCGCTTGTCGGAGAGCGTAGAAGAGAAGGCCAAGCAGCTTTGCGAACGGGAAGGCTTCGACACCACGCGGTTTGAAGATGTGTTGCAGTCCGAAGCCTTCTATCTCATGGCCACGTTGCTCAACCGCTTGCGCCTCATTGCCGCCGACGGCCGTTTGGAAGTGGGCGCCACGGCCTTGCGCCGTGTGGTACGCCAGATTGTGCGGCAAACCACTGTGCCCTTTCACGGCGAACCGGCGGTGGGACTGCAGGTGCTCGGCGTGCTCGAAACTCGATGCTTGGACTTTGACAACGTGCTCATGCTGTCGGTCAACGAAAACACACTGCCGCAGACACCCAACGACAATTCGTTCATCCCCTACATGCTGCGCAAAGCCTTCGGGCTCACCACTCCCGAACGGCGCACGGCAGTCTATGCTTACTACTTCTATCGTCTCATCCAGCGTGCTCGGCATTTGCGCATGACGTTCAACTGTTCGGCCGAAGGGTTGTCGTCGGGCGAGATGTCGCGCTTCATGACGCAGTTGCGGGTCGACACACGTTTGCCCATCAGTGACTTGGCTTTGCAGGTGGATCTCGATACCCGTTTGCACACGCCCGAGGCGGTGGAAAAACCGCACGACTTGGTCGACCGACTCTACCGTCGCGACAAGGAGGGGCGGGTGATCAGTGAGCATCCTGCGCTGTCGCCTTCGGCCATCAACACCTATTTGCGTTGCCAGTTGCGTTTCTACTACGAATATGTGTGTAAATTCCGCACGCCGCAGCCCACGCCCGAGGACGGGATTCAGCCGAATTTGCTCGGCACCATCTTCCATGCGGCGGCCGAAGCCATCTATCAGCGCATTATTCTGGAACATGGCGGTACCCCTCCGCCGGGCTATCTCAAAACGCTGGCTACCCCTCCGAAAGACGGCGCCCCCGGTTCGTTGCATCCTTACATCGAGGCCGCTTTCGTGAACGAAGGTTTCGACTCCGCCCACTTGCCGGTGCTCGAAGCCAGTGTGGTGGAGATGTATTTGCGCATCTTGCTCGAAGACGACGTGCAACTCGAGGACTTGCAGCTGTGTGAGTTGGAGCAACGTCACACGATGGATCTGCCTTTGCCTGCCGGTTCGCCGGCAACGCACGTGACGATCGGCGGTATCATCGACCGCGTGGATCGCGTGACGCACGGCGGTCGGCGACTGTTGCGCATTCTCGACTACAAAACGGGCGGTAGTCCCGAAACGGCCGCTGATGTGGCACAGCTTTTTGAGGAGCGCGGCGGCAAGCATCGGCACTACATGCTGCAGACCTTCATCTATGCTGAGATTTTGCGCCGCGAGGGGGTGGAACAAGGCCTGACCATCGCGCCGGCGCTCTATTTCGTGCACCATGCGCGCGGCAAGTCGGGGTTTACGCCCTATCTGAGCCTCGGCAAGCCGAAGGCGAAAACCGAAGTGCTCGATTTTGCGCAAGAAATTCCCGATTTCTCCGAACGACTCACGGCACTGGTGGCCGAAATGTTAGATTCCGACCGCCGTTTCACCCCATTGACCGACGAAGAAAAAACGTGCAAATCATGCCCGTTCTACGCCTTGTGCTACCGCTGACGGCGTCGGCGCTCAAAACTTCCGCGAGTTACAATCGGCAGCGCTCGATGTTTTTCGGCACGTGGTGCAACCGGCGCAAGGTAAAGCCGTAAAAAGCCTACTTTCTGTAAAGTAGCTTGGTTGAGCCGTTGCAAAATCGTACTTTTGCGCCTGAAATTAAAAAGACTATGGCTCGCAAGAAGAAACCACTTCCCCTGCTCGAAAAAATTCTCATCACCGATGTTGCCGCCGAAGGCAAGGCCTTGGCCAAGGTCGACGGCCTCGCCGTCTTTGTTCCCTACGTGGTGCCCGGTGATGTGGCGGATTTGCAAATTCGTCGCAAAAAACACAGTTATGCTGAGGCCGAAGCCGTGCATATTCACGAGTATTCGTCCGAACGCGCGGAGGCTTTCTGCCCACACTATGGCGTTTGCGGTGGATGCAAGTGGCAGATTCTCCCCTATGAGGCGCAGTTGCGCTACAAGCAGAAGCAGGTGATGGACCACCTGACGCGTATCGGCAAAATCGAGTTGCCGGAGTGCACTCCTATCTTGGGTTCGAAGAAAACGCGCGAGTATCGCAATAAATTGGAGTTTGGTTTCTCCAATAAGAAGTGGCTCACGCTCGAACAAGTGAAAAGCGGCGAAGTCTTCACGCAAATGAACGCGCTCGGGTTCCACATTTCGGGAGCATTCGACAAGATTCTCGACATCAACGAGTGCCACTTGATGAGCGACATCAACAACCGCATTCGCAACGACCTGCGTGATTATGCCATCGCTCGCGGTTTGGAATTCTACGACCTGCGCGCCAACCGCGGCTTGATGCGCAACATCATGCTGCGCACGGCTTCGACGGGCGAAATCATGCTCCTGGTGCAATTTTGCATCACGACGGATGAGGAACAGCAGGCCGCACTCGACGTGATGGCCCACTTGCACACCACCTTCCCCGAGATCACTTCTCTGCTCTATGTTAACAACACGAAGTGCAACGACACGATCGGCGATCTCGATGTGGTGACCTACGCCGGCACGGACTTCATTTACGAGTCGATGGAGGGACTGCGCTTCAAAGTGGGGCCGAAGAGCTTCTATCAAACCAACAGCGAGCAGGCTTACGAGCTGTATAAGGTGACACGCGACTTCGCCGAACTCACGGGCGACGAGTTGGTCTACGACTTGTACACCGGTACCGGGACGATTGCCAACTTTGTGGCGGGTAAGGCGCGCCACGTTGTGGGCATTGAGTATGTGCCCGAAGCCATTGAGGACGCGAAGGTGAATGCCGAACTGAATGGGCTGGACGGCAAGACGACGTTCTATGCCGGCGACATGAAAGACATTCTCACCGACGAGTTTATCGCCCGACATGGCCGCCCCGATGTGATCATCACCGACCCTCCGCGCGCCGGTATGCACACCGATGTGGTGAACGTGATCTTGAATGCCGCACCGCGCCGAATTGTCTACGTTTCGTGCAACCCCGCCACACAAGCTCGCGACCTGCAACTGCTCGATGTGAAATATCGCGTCACCGCGGTGCAACCCGTCGACATGTTCCCGCAAACGCATCATGTGGAAAACGTGGTGCGACTCGAACTGCGCGACTGACGAAGCCGACGTTCCACGCGGTGAGAACCGCCGGCCGCCGTCATCCGCGACAGCACTCCTTATTTATATATAGGAGTGTGGCATCTCTTTGTTTCTCCTTTTCCATTTTTACCGCTTAGTCCCTCACTTTCATGCCCGCTGTACCTCCGACTGCCGCCTTGCGCACCCGTTTGTCGTCGCATCTCGCGATGGGCAACTTCGAAGCGCTGCGCGATCATCTCGCGGCGCTGCGAACGGCCGAATTTCGTGCGGCAGGCGTGGTGTTGGCTGAGGCCAATTTCTGGTCGCCGCTCACCGATGAGGCGTTTTGGGCGGCTTTTCGCACCTTGTGTCGCGCCGACAGCCGAGCTTTTCTCGGCACGTTGCTCAAAGCCGCCGTCGGTCGACGGAAACGCGCGGGATTGCATTTCGGCGGCGCCGATTTTAGCACCTTCTGTCGCGAAGAAGCGACCGACATCGACCGGCGCAAGATGCTCGAAGCCTTTTTGCCGCTGGTTGCTGAGCCGGCTGAGGCCGAGTCGCTGTTAGAAATGCTCTGGCAGCGCGCGGACGGCGAAAAAGTGCGCGTGGCACACCTGTTTCGTGCCGCAACGCCCACGACTTACTTCTTGTTGTTCAAAGCGCTTCGGCATTTTGACGACGACAAACTCTATTTGCGCCGCGTCGCACTGGAACTGATGCGCCGCGGCGACAAGCAAGCATTTAATCTGGCGGGGATGTTGCGCGAATACTTTGCCCTCGGCAAACTGCCCGGCACTTTCGCACTGCAATTACCGCCTTACGAGCTGTCGAGATTGGACAGCCGCTACGACGCTTTTCTCAAAATTCTCAATCGATGATGAACGCATCGCGCCACCCCGAACACGACGATTTCGTGCAAGCGCTCTTGCACTATGTGAGTGCTGCGTTGCGCTCCACCGGCGAAGCGGCAGACTATTGTCAAGAAGCCGTGCGCGTCGTGGATGCGCGCAATCACTTGTTTGCCTCGGCCGGTGTGCACGCCACCGATGAAGAACGTGGCATTTATGCCCTGCGCGATCTCTGTGCCCTCGACGATGAGACCATGGAATGGCGCCCCGATGCCGCGCGCTGTGCTGCCGTGGCGCGGGACTTTGGACTATAAAACGAACGAAACTTCGTACTTTTTTATCTATTTCTTCCCCTCATGACTGAAATCTTTCGTCATCGCACCCCGATCCAAATTCGTTTCAACGATCTCGATGCGTATCAGCACGTGAACAACAACGTGTATTTCTCGTTTTACGATCTCGGAAAAGAAAATTATTTTTCGACGGTGCTCTGCCCTGATTTCCGTTTACAACCGGTGGTGCCGCTGGTGGCAAGCATCCATGCCGATTTTATCGAACCCATCCTCTACGAAGATCAAATTGTGATCGAAACGCGGGTAAGTCGTTTGGGCAATAAGAGTTTCACGCTGCAACAACGCGCCGTCAATCAGGTAACGCAGCGCGTGGTTTGCCAAGCCGAAACGGTGATGGTGTGTGTCGATCTGAAAAAGGGACACTCTGTGGAGATTCCCGACAGCTATCGCCACGCCATCGAACAATATGAATCCGGAGCCACGGTATAACCGGAGCATACAGTTACTTTTTGGAAGAATCACAACACACAACATGCAGACGATACTTTATTCACAGGACGCAGCGAGTGCGCTCCGCGCAATTATTGACACGCTTCCCGGCACGGATCGGGTGGTGTGGCTCGCCGATGAGCACACTGCGCCCATCGCCGTACAACTGAAAGCACAATGCCCCGTGCCTGCTCACCTCATTACGGTGCGCGCCGGCGACGACCATAAGAACCTCGAAACTCTCTCCACCGTTTGGCAAGAATTGCAACAGACCGGTGCCACGCGCCACTCGCTGCTGATCAATGTCGGCGGGGGCATGGTGACGGATCTCGGTGGATTTGCCGCCGCGACATTTAAGCGCGGCATCCGCTTTGTCAATGTGCCCACGACGCTTTTGGCCATGGTCGATGCCTCGGTCGGCGGCAAAACGGGAATCAACTTCGGGGATTATAAAAATGAGATTGGTGCATTTCAAGAAGCCAACTATGTGGTGATCAGCACGGAGTTCCTGCGTTCGCTCGACGAAGAGAACTTCCGTTCCGGTTATGCCGAGATGCTGAAACACGCCCTGCTCAAAGACAAACAAATGCTCGTGCAACATTTGCAGTTTGACATCGCCAATCCGGATTACGCCGCCTTGTTGCCGATGGTCAAAGAGAGCATCGAATTCAAATCGAGCATCGTTGAGCAAGATCCTACGGAGCGCGGATTACGCAAGGCGCTCAACCTCGGACACACTGTGGGGCATGCCATCGAAAGCCTCATGCTTCGCCGCAACACGCCCGTGTTGCATGGCTACGCTGTAGCCTGGGGATTGGTTTGCGAACTCTTTATCGCCGCCACGCGCCTTGGTTTCCCGACGGATCACCTCCACGCCGTCACGCGCTATGTGACGGAGCATTATGGTCGCCCGCCGATCACCTGCGATGACTACGATGCGCTCCGAGAAATTATGCTCCACGACAAGAAAAATACGGCCGGTGTGGTGAACTTCACGCAGTTGGGCGAGGTGGGTAAAATCATTCTCGACCAAACCGCGGAGTCCCAGCTCATCAACGAAGCCTTCGACTTTCTCCGCGAGGCCTAATTCCCAAACCATACCATGTTTAACTTCGACAAATCGAGAGTCGGTCTCTTTTTCGGCCTGATGGCCGCTGTGTGCTATGGGTTTATTCCCTTGTTCACGAAAGAACTCCAAGCGCCGGCCGTGGGACTGCCCTTGTCCTCATCCACCATTTTGTTCTATCGTTTCGGCATCGCCTCCCTCATCTTGGCGGCGATCATGTGCGTGCGACGCGAAAGTTTTCGCATCACCTACGCCGAATTCGTGCGTTTGGTGCAGTTGGCCTTTTTGAGCAACGGCGCCGCTTTGTTTCTCATCTCGGGCTATCGCTATTGCAGCAGCAGTGGGGTAGCGACAACGCTTCATTTCACCTATCCGATTCTCACGGCGCTCATCATGATGATCTTTTTTCGTGAGCGCAGTCGCCTTTCGACATGGATCGCCATCGGCCTTTCCATTGCCGGAGTCGCCTTACTCTCCGGCGTCGGTGGGGGGGCGCAGTGGTTGGGGATCGTGCTCGAAATCATCTCCGCACTGTGTTTTGCGCTTTATCTGATTCGCGTCAATCGTTCGCGCGTGTCGCAGATGCCGGTGGTGAAACTCACCTTCTACGTGATGGCTTTCGGTGCGCTCATCTTCGCCGCCTTCATCGCCTACGAACGTGCGGATTTTGACATCTCGGCGCATTATGCCCTCATCCCCTCCGCATCGGCCTGGCTCAACCTCTGTTTGCTCTCGGTTATTTGCACGGTGGTTACCAACCTCGCACTGGTCTACGCCACACAAAACGTCGGTCCTACAGTCGCTTCGATTCTCGGCGTGCTCGAACCCCTCACTGCGCTCGTACTCGGTATCCTCTTTTTGGGCGAAGAACTCACCCCCTCGATGGCAGCCGGCATCGGGTTGATTCTGCCTGCCGTACTCATTATTATATTGCGGCGCAAAGCATAATCTTTGCTCCGCTCTCCGCACCCTTACGCGGAAGAGTCGAGGCGATAAAGGTACTGCTTTGTGCAACGGAACAAGCAGCGAGAGGAATCGTGTGGCGTTTCCGTTCACATTTAACACGACGGCCGAGCCGTCGTGCCTTTTTTTATGTAATTTCGCCTCATATCCAAAATCATCACGAACATCATGGTCAAACAATGCACAATTCTTTTCGGTTGCATGGCACTCGGAGAACTACTCGTCGCCGTCACCGGCTTAAGTCTCCCCGGGAGCATCGTCGGAATGCTGTTGCTCGCCGCTTTTCTCGAGATGGGGTGGGTGAAACTCGAATGGGTAAAAGCGATTTCAGACTTCCTTTTGAGTAATCTCGGTTTCTTCTTCGTACCGCCCGGCGTTGCGCTCATGCTCAATTTCGACACCATCGCTCGCGACTTCTGGCCCATCACCATCGCCACCCTCGTCAGCACCGTGCTTGTTCTGTTATCCACCGGTTGGACTCACCAAATCGTACGTCGTTATGGCCCCTTCCACAAATAGTCTGCTCTTCTCGCTTTCCGATCGCTTTGCCCTGATCGGAAACCACTTTATCGACGCGCTCGACAACGAGTTTGTGCTGATCGGACTCACCTTCGCTATCTTCTTTTTGGCCAAGATGGTGCAGCGCCGCACGGGATGGGTGCTCTTCAATCCCATTCTCATCACGATTGGGGCGATGATCGCTTTTCTCAAACTCACCGGCATACAGTACGACACCTATCACAAGGCCGGTTCGCAAATTGAGTTTTGGCTCAAACCCGCCATTGTTGCCCTCGGTGTCCCCCTCTATCAGCAGTTGAAAGTCATTCGCAAACAGTTGATCCCCATTTTGCTTTCGCAAACGGTGGGCTGTGTGGTCGGTATTGTCTCGGCAGTGGTCACGGCGCAACTGCTCGGTGCTTCAAAACCTGTAGTCATTTCGCTCGCCCCGAAGAGTGTGACGACACCCATCGCCATGGAAGTGTGTCGCACCCTTGGCGGTATTCCCTCGCTCACGGCGGCCATTGTGGTAATCGTTGGTTTGCTCGGTGCTGTCACCGGTTTCCGCGTATTGCAAATCGGTCGTGTGAAAAGTCCGATCGCACAAGGTCTCAGCATGGGAGCCGCTTCCCACGCCGTAGGAACTTCGCGAGCGATGGAGAACGGGGCCAAATATGGTGCCTTCGCCAGCCTCGGCCTGATCGCCAACGGCGTACTCACGGCAATTCTCACGCCCATCGTCCTCCGCATCATGGGTTTGATCTAAAAAAACATCTCCCCCTTTTCGAAAACCCGAAAAGTGGGAGATGCCTTTTGAGGGAATAAGACCAGATCCCCCGCATTTAGTATATGTAAGCGCATTTTGTTTACAAACCGTCCGCATCTTCCGGTAGAGTATCCCGCGCATTGCTTCACCGCTACCGCAGTTACCGGCAGAAAATAGCTACGTTTTCGTCCGTTATGCAGGAAAATGCACGAGAAAATGCATTTTTCTGGCTTCAACTCTTGGCCAATTCTGAAACATGTAGTACTTTTGCAATCGCAAACGGGAAGCAAGCCCGATGCCACAACGCAAGACACAGCGAATTTACCCCCTCGCTGAACAAAATGTCAAGCGAATGTGAACCTGGAGAGGTGGCGGAATTGGTAGACGCGCTACTTTGAGGGGGTAGTGTCAATTGCGACGTGGGAGTTCGAGTCTCCTCCTCTTCACATTTGCGGAAATAGCTCAGTTGGTAGAGCACAACCTTGCCAAGGTTGGGGTCGCGAGTTCGAGTCTCGTTTTCCGCTCTCAAGGCGAATCAAGTTTTTACTTGGTTCGCTTCTTTTTTTGTGCAACAGCGGTTGCATCATTCCTCTACTTTTTCTCTTTTTGGACGATTGGCTTGTTAATGCGCAGGAGAATGCGTACTTTTGAAGCAAACCAATCTCCCTACACGATGAAACTCCGTTTCCACATCCCCTATTTTGCAGCCCCCGGAGAGATGCTTCGTCTCGAATGGGAAAACCTTTCTGCATCCGCACTTCCGCTTAGCGAAACAGCTCCCGGAGAGTGGGAGGGCGAAATTACCCTTACCGGCCTGCATGCGGCGCAGGTACCCACTTATCGCTATGCTGTATGGCAAGGCGACCGCTGCGTGCGCCGCGAGCAGGGCAACCTTACTCATCGTCTGCGCATCGAAAGTCGCCTTGACGACACCTATCTCGTCGACGACCGTTGGCGCGATCTCCCGCAGGAGAGTGCGCTGTTCTCTTCCGCCGTTACGCTGCCCACACAACCCGGAGCCCCCTCGCCTTCGTTGACACATTGCAGCGTGGCCTTTCGTGTTCTCGCTCCCGGCTTACGTAGAAAGGGGTTGCACCTCGCACTCCTCGGTTCCACGCCCTCGCTCGGCGCGTGGGATGAGTATGCCGCAGTGCCCTTCGACGAAATCGATCCCGGCGTGTGGCAGTTGACGCTCGACGCCGGTTTGCTCATCAACGGTTGCGAATACAAATTGGTTGCCGTGGACGAAGGCACGCGCCGCGTGGTGCATTGGGAGAGCGGCGACAACCGCCGTTGGGAAATCACAGCGCCTGAAAATGGTGTCCACCACATCCTGCCCGAAGTCGAAGTGTATTTCGAAGCCCTCGCGCCGCGCATGGCCGGTACCGCTATCCCCGTGTTCTCCTTGCGTAGTGAGGGCAGCCAAGGCGTGGGCGACTTTGGCGATCTCAAAACGATGGTCGACTGGATGGCCGCCACCGGACAGCGCGTGTTGCAGATACTCCCCATTCATGACACCACGCTCACAGGTGAGAACACCGATTCCTACCCCTACAACGCCATTTCGGTCTATGCCTTTCACCCGATGTATGTTGACCTGCGCGCCTTGCCGCCGTTGCCCGATGCGCAGAAACAAGCCGCTTTTGAACGCGAGTTTCGTGAACTCAACGCCTTGTCCGCAATTGATTATGCTCGTGTCAACAAACTTAAGCGCGATTACCTCCTGCTTTCTTTCCGTAGCCATGGGCGCGAACTCTTGAAATCGCAGGCTTTCGCCGCTTTTGCCGCGCATAGTGAGGAATGGTTACCGGCTTACGCCGCTTTCTCTGCCTTGCGCGACAAGTTTGGTACGCCCGATTTCAGCGCGTGGCCGCAACATAGTGCCTATGACGCGCAGTCCGTGGCCAAAACCTTCGCTCCGGACAGCCCCGACCGTGAATCCTACGATTATTATTGCTACGTCCAATATCTTTTGCACACGCAACTCAGTGATGTCGCTGCCCATGCGCGGCGGAGTGGGGTGGTGCTCAAGGGCGATATTCCCATCGGCATCTCCCGTTGTTCGGTCGAAGCGTGGACGGAACCGCATTATTTCAATCTCCGCGGTTCGGCAGGTGCCCCCCCCGATGCCTTCTCGCTCACGGGGCAGAACTGGGGCTTTCCCACGTACAACTGGGAGGCCATGGCCGCTGACGGTTATGCGTGGTGGAAGCGCCGATATATCAAGATGGCCGAACATTTCTCGGCCTACCGCATCGACCACATCTTGGGATTTTTCCGCATTTGGGAAATTCCCACCCACAGTGTCCGCGGACTCCTCGGGCGCTTTGTGCCGGCCATGCCCTATGCTGTGAGCGAGATCGAAGCAGCAGGGCTTACGTTCGATCGCGACTTCTTGACCCGTCCCTTCGTCAACGAGGCCTTGCTCGATCGTCTTTTCGGCGAACGTGCTGACTGGGTGCGCCGCACCTTCCTCACGCATTCGCACTACGACATTTGGCACTTCCGACCGGAGTTCGCCACCCAGCGCGCTGTCGATGATTTTCTCAAACGTGAATACCGTGGCCGTCCCGACGAAAACCAAGTCCGCGAGGGATTGTTCGCCCTGCTTGAGAACGTCCTCTTCATCGAAGACCCCTTGCAGCGCGATCACTACCACCCCCGCATTGAAGGCCATCACACCTATGTTTTCGAGCGTCTAAGTGCCGACGAACGCAAGACTTTTGAGCGCCTGCACCACAGCTTCTATTACGAGCGTCACAACGATTTCTGGTATGCTTCGGCCATGGCCAAACTCCCCGTACTGAGCAGTGCCACCGCCATGTTGCCCTGTGGAGAAGATTTGGGTATGGTGCCCGATTGTGTGCCTTGGGTGATGGAGCAACTTCAACTCCTCACCCTCGAGATTGAGCGCATGCCCAAAGCCTACGGTCGCGAATTTTCCGACGTCGAAGCCTATCCCCGTTGGTCGGTGTGCAGTACCGGCACGCACGACATGTCCACACTGCGCGGATGGTGGCAGGAAGACCCGATGCGTTCGGCACGCTACTTCTTCGAGGTGCTCGGCCACGGCGGTGATGCCCCCACTGATGCCCCGGCCTGGTTGTGCGAGGAAATCGTGCGTCGCCATGTCGACTGTCCCTCCATGCTCTGCATCCTCCCGTGGCAAGACTGGCTCGCCATCGACGAGCGCCTGCGCCTGCCCGATGTCGATGCCGAACGCATCAACGAACCTGCGAACCCTCACCACTACTGGCGTTATCGCATGCACATCAGTCTCGAAACGCTCATGCAGCAATCTGATTTCAACGCGCGACTCCGACAACTCCTGCTTGACGGACGACGGGCTTAAATGCGACGCTTTCGGCCGTTTCGAGTTTTTTCGGTTTGTTCGACTCGAGTCTATTGAGTTTCAACGCAACTCACGGCTATATAAACCGCTCGATCGCGTTACTAAATTTCGAAATTTCGCTTTTTGCCGATATCCCGATGCTCCCCGGTGGAGTATCGGGATTTTGCAATATGTCAAAGATCATTTGTGCTGAACCATAGGAGAATAGTCCATGGAGCTCGCACTATATCGATGTCGATTTACGACAGGAAAGGGGAAAGTTGTGTTTTGTCAAGCGCAAAGATAAAGTTTTTCTTTCGGATAATCGTGTAGTTTTGAAGAAAAAGTTTGGATTTTTCGAGTGTTGCCCTTTTGGATCAAAAAAGTAGTGGACTTTCTTTCGAAATCCCCCTTCTTTCACTTCCTACTTCCCTGTTTTTACTTCGCACCTCCCATCTTTCACTTCCTACATCCCTGTTTTCACTTCATACCTCCCAACTTTCTCGACAAACCTCCCGGTTTTCTCGCCCTACTTCCCCACTTTCATATCGTACCTCCCTCCCTCCCTTACCGAAAATGCAACGCACTTTTCTCTCTTGCTCATTTTGTCACCTCCTCCGCTGCGCGTATAGGTGCGTCTACGCGGACACGTGCCCCCACATCGCGCACTCACCGAGTTCTGAATTCTTGCCTTCACCCTTCACCTTCACCTTTAACCATTTGAAAACCTGAATGATATGTGTGAAGGTTTCGCCCATTTTTGCCTTCACCCGGTGAACAAAATTTTCCCTTTACCTTCACCCTCAATTTCTTGATCGTCAGTATTTTATCCTCATTAGGTGAAGAGGTGAAGGAAAAAAACGAAAAACGCCGGACGCGCGCCTATACGCGCGCGTTGCCCATCCGAATGTGAGAATGGATTGTGAGGTCGCTACTGTAAATTGACTTGTAAGATATGATTTCTAGTGCTGGTCTATTTCTTGATGATTGTAGTGTGGGTGACTCTACGTCTACGGACTGCCCTGTTTTCTTTTCAATCGTTTGGTTCTTCTTGTTGCCTAGTCAAAATATATTGCTATCTTTGCAAAATACCAATGTGCACGATTGTTTCTATATATAGTATTATCTCTCATGCGTGCTGTGCAAGTATTTGATTCTCAGATTAATAGGCTTAATTTGAGGAGCTTTTTTGTTCCCTGTAGAAACAAATCACTACTAGATTCAGTTACGGTTGAGTCACAATTCGTGTCCTATTGTGTCGTTTATCATTGCATTTGTGACCTCCAACCTTTATGTTAAGGGACAGGGAGCCAAATAGAATGGATAATCGAGAGAGCAAGAAGCGATTAGCAAAATTATAATGTCTTCAACAGCGAATAGAGTAATCAAGAATACCGGGTATTTGTATGCAAAGATGGCGATCACGATGTTTGTGTCGCTATATACAACTCGACTGATTTTGAACGCCCTTGGCGCCTCTGACTTTGGTATATATAACATTGTCGGGGGAGCAATCGCTATGTTGGGCTTCCTGAATGCTTCCATGGCAACTGCCACACAACGGTTTATGTCGTATGCGGAAGGTGAAGGCGACAAAGAAAAGCAGAAGTATATTTTCAATATCAGTGTCGTTCTTCATGCAGGTATTGCCGTCTTTGTTGCAGTGGTCCTGTTAGTTGCCGGCTATTTCTTCTTCAATGGCATTCTAAATATTCCTGCCGAAAGAATGGGGGCTGCCAAAGTGGTGTATCTCAGTTTGATCATCAGCACCCTTCTCACTGTTATGAATGTGCCTTATGATGCTGTGATGAATGCTCATGAAAATATGCGCTATTATGCTCTGGTTGGCATCTTGGAATCTTTCTTGAAACTAGCAGTAGCCTTTGCTTGTGTATATACTACTGGTGACAAACTTATCGTTTATGGCATCTTGATGGCGTGCATCCCTCTTTTGACGTTGAATGTGATGAAGGTCTATTGCCACAAACACTATGAGGAGTGCGTTATTGAACCGCGAAAGTATTGGAATCGAGGGCTGATGAAGGAAATGACCACGTTTGCAGGGTGGAATTTTTTCTCTGCTGCATCGAGCATGGTTTCGCAGTATGGCTTGGGTATCGTGTTAAATAACTTCTGGGGGGCGTTGTTAAATGCTGCTCAGGGGATTGCGAATCAATTGTCCGGGATGTTGATGGTCTTCTGCAATACGATGTTGAAGGCGTTGAATCCTGTTATTGCCAAAAGCAAGGGGCAAGGAGATGATGCTTTAATGTATAAAGCAACTTTTTCGGGTTGTAAATACTCGTATTTGTT
>ERZ772966.287-NODE-287-length-20260-cov-5.993912_pt1 | contig 20260 bp, 17 predicted proteins | sample MGYA00580680_ERZ772966 | MGnify/ENA primary metagenome ERZ772966 (study PRJEB29015, sample SAMEA2738055) | human oral metagenome | biome: human oral; feature: human-associated habitat; material: saliva | place: China | collected 2225 ...
CCTATAAAACCCCATGGAAAAATTATAGGGAAGGGATGATTTTGCCTGTATTTGTCTGTCTAACTCCATGTGATAATTACCCAATGACACCCTCTGTAATCCCCACTGACGGCGACAAACAAGCGCTGGTGGCCAGGCTTCGTCAGGAGCGTGCGGCGGGTGTGCGCGGCGGAATCTACCACCGCCTGCAGGTGGAGATGACCTACAACTCCAACCATATCGAGGGGTCCCAGCTCACCCAGGAACAGACGCGCCTCATTTTTGAAACCTCAACAGTTGGCGGGGACGGCCTGCGCGTAGATGACATCGTTGAGGCCCGCAACCACTTTCGCGCCATCGATCGCGTTATCGACGCCGTCGGTTCACCTATTAATGAAGCCTACGTAAAGGATCTGCACCGCATTCTCAAGCAGGGCACAACCCACTCTGACCTGGACTGGTTCGCCGTCGGGGACTATAAGCGGGTGCCCAACGAAGTGGCCATGCATGAGACCAGTGCCCCCGGCGACGTCGCCAAACACATGGCCCCCTTGTTCGACGCCGCCAACCGCCTTGCCACGCTGGAACAGATTCTGTACTGGCATGTGCGCTTTGAGCGCATCCACCCATTTCAAGACGGCAACGGACGCGTGGGGCGGCTGCTCATGCTGCATCAGTGCCTGGCGGCCGGGATCGTGCCGTTCATAATTACTGACGACCTCAAAGGTTTCTACTATCGCGGCCTGGAACGCTGGGGCGACGAAAATGGTTTCCTCACTGACACTTGCCTGAGTGCGCAGGATCGTTTTGTGGCCTACCTGGAGTACTTCCAGATTCCTGCCGGGATTTCTGGCATTGCCGGGGGCGCTGGTAGGGCTGGTAGTGCTGGTGCTTCTGGGGGTGCTGGTAGGGCTGGTAGTGCTGGTGCTGCCGGGAGCGCTGGCTGAAAGGGCCGACGTCGGTGTAGGAAGTAGCAGGAATAAGGGCCTGGCGGGGGTCGCCAAAGGAAATGCCTCACAAATACTGAGATTTCGTCCGTTGCCTATAAAACCCCATGGAAAAATTATAGGGAAGGGATGATTTTGCCTGTGACGTCGTCCACCCCCTGCCAACTGCGGGGACCTACTAGAACCGAAACCGAAGTGACAAATGGACTTTTATACCCTTGATTACATCATCTCGCAGCAGTCGACTGACTGGACCATGCGAGTGATTTCGATCCTGGCGCTACTACTAGTGTGCCTGGTTTTCAGCGTGCTTTACATGCGCGACAGGATGCGCACCCGCTGGCGGGATCTGGGTGTAGGTACCCTGATTCTTTCGCTGGTGCTGGTGGGGATTCAGACCGAGCAATATCTAGACCTGAGTGACCAAGCGGCCCAGTCAAAGCAGTTAGTGCTTTTCGTTAAGGGCGTTGCCCAGGATCAAAAAATCTCCACAGACGAAGTACTGGTAAATTCAACCAGTCTAAAAGACGGCATTATTGTGCGTTTTAAAGACGAGAATTACCGCGTTCACCTGAACGAAGACAACAACTCCTACACGCTTGAGCGTACGCACATTATTGACCACAACGTTTATGTGGATGGGAAGCACTGACATGGATTTCTATACGCTAACCGCAATTAAGTTTGTGCTTGGTATCCTCGTAATGATTATTCAGATTAACATTATGGGGAAATATGAGTTTTCGGTAAATACTCCGCTTAACCAGGGTCAGAACTTTGTGCTGGGTGGAATTATCGGCGGCGTCATTTACAACTCTTCAGTCTCCGTGCTGCAATTCCTGATCCTTGCGCTTATCTGGTCGCTTGTGGTGATCTCGGCAAAGCTATTGATAAGCAGTAACAAGACCTTTAGGCGGGCTATCTCAAGCCAGCCGGAAGTCATCATTTACGACGGCGAACTGAAAGTCGCCAATTGCGCCAGGGTTGGTTTGCGTGCCGAGCAGGTAAGCCGTTGCCTGCGTGAGGAGAACATCTCCAGCATTCGCGATGTGAAGGTTGGCATTATGGAGGCAAACGGTAATCTGATCATCCGTCAGCGTGGTGCACAAAGCAAGATTCCGCTGCTGCCGATCATTAGCGATGGCCAGATCATCAGCCTTGGTCTAGCGCTTGCCAACAAAGACAAGGCATGGGTGAAGCAGCAGCTCAAGGAGCAGGGCTACAGCTCGGCAAAGCACATTTACCTTGGGGAACTTGTAGAGGGCAAGCTTGAGGTTGTGCCCTACAAGTAATTAGTTGTGCCTACAAGTAAACACAGGCACAGCAGGCACAGCAGACAAATACAGGCTGGCATAAATACAGGCAAAATCATCCCTTCCCTATAAAAATTCCATGGGGTTTTATAGGGAAGGGATGAAATGTCAGTATCTGCAGACGCAGTGCACAACATGTAGGCTCCGTGCCGGCGTCGTGTAGATACCGTGCAGGCGCTGCGCAGATACTGTGCCCGTACTGCGATGGGTGCCTGCGATGAGTGCGCGGAAGGCGCTGATTAGTTAGCTTTAAACTGTAGTAGTTAGTAATCTACAACAGGCTATTCAGACTTTTGGTTGGGGTCTTCTGGGAGAGGTAAGAGCTTACTCCAAGACCCAACGGCACTCTCGTACATTGAGCCAGTCGCGTTTTCGTTAACTACCTGATATGGGTTGAAATCATAAGTTGGATTATCACCCTTTAACCATTCGTCAGCATACTTAGCGTGGTATGTGGCTGTATCCTTGATACTCTCCTTAACGGTGCCTTTGAGGGTATCTTTCGCAATGTCATCTACAGTATTCATTACTGCTTCTTTAGAAACACCTTGACTGAAGTTACGGAGATTGAACGTGTCGTGTGCTGTTTCTTTACCTATGAAATCAAGAGTGTTCTGTGCAGGAGTCTTAAGGGCATGCTCAAGATTTCCGCTAACGGTTTGCCCTGCCCCTGCGGCAGTGGGGGCTTTCGAAAGTCCCGATAATGATCCGCGCGCACCTGCAATGGAAATGCCGTCAATAACAGTGCTAACCCCAAACTCGGCCCAACCAATTTTGCCATTGTATAGGTCAATGCCGTTCGCGGCGATATCGGTTGATGCCGAAGCAATTGTTAACACTTGCCCAGCCGTAAACAGAGCAGCAGCTACCGGTGCACCAACACCAGTCAGGGCTAGCACTCCGGCGGCAATAGTGCAGACTGCAGATGCCTTTTCGGTCCAATAGCTGATGTCGTGCAGCTTGTCTTCAATCGGCTTATTCCACCAGTCAACAACGCTGTCCCCGACCTTCTCCCACCAATGCTTGGCCTTTTCAGCTGCGGGATCATTGTTCGCCGGCTGCGGGTTGGAAAGCCCGCTTTGAAGCGCCGAGCTGGCTCCCGCGATCGAGGAGGCCTGCTCCTGCTCATCCGCGTTGCGGTTTAGCGTGGCGGCGGCGTCGGAAAGCTGGGTCGCCGCGTTGTTGAGCTGACCCATGAGGTGACCGTGCCAGTCGGCCTTGAAGCTGTCGGCGTCTTCACCCACCCAGCCGCTGGAATTTAGCCGCGAATTGATCGTAGGAATTACGTCGCCGGTCAGTTTCGACGAGTTATCCGTAAACATTTGCGCCAGTTGACGTAGGGCTTCTACGTCTGCGCCCACTGTGGTCATGGGTCGTACCCTCTCTGTGGCAGGGCCCGGCGTCGTCGCAATGCGCCTGGGCCAAGTGACATTAACTGCCTACAGGGTATTTATGCTGCCGGCGGCGCGGGTATGGGGATTAAGCCCCGCGCGGGTGGTGAGGATGGCGGTTACGTGGTAAATGTGCAGGTTTTGGGGCCGACGACGGCGCTCGGCTGGGTGGGTCCACAAAAACTGAAATATCGTCCACAGAAACTGAAATATCGTCCGTTCCCTATAAAAATACACGTATTTTTTATAGGGAACGGACGATTTTGCCTGTACTTGTCTGTGTTTGTTTGTCAGGTGTGGGACTTGTTGCGGTTGGCGAAGAATGCCGACGCGATCAAGACCAGGCCGATCGTGCCCAGGGTGCTAGCCCCCACCGCAGTCCAGGAGAAGTGCACTCCCATGGCCAGCGCCCCCAAAATTGCGGCTGCGGCCAACATGATCAGGGAAGCCACCAGGGTGGACACGCGCGGACGCTTTAGCTCGGCAGGCTCTTTGCTGTCCTGGCCACGCCAAACAGCATCTTCCTTAGTGGAGTTGGAGGAGCCGGTGGGCTCGTAGGTATCGGTGGAGCTATATGCGCCAGTGGAGTTGTAGCCGGTTGAGCTGGCCGAAGTGGCACTGGCTCCCGTGGCGCTGGACAGCGGGCTGGCAGGCTCATCGTAGGAACTGTAGCCTCCGCTGAAGTTGTAGGAGTCAGCGGAACCATTGGAACTGCTGGACCCGTAGGGGGCGCCGGAGCTATCAGGGTTTAGGTAACTGCTGTTGATGCTCATTTGCTTGTTTCCTTAGTTGCTGGTGGGGGCCGATTCGATAGTGCGCACCTGGCCTACAGCCTGGCCCACCTTGACCGTGATGGTGCCCTTTGAGCTGCGTGCATTTGAGCTCTGTGCGCCTGCATCCTGCGCGTTTGCGCCCTTTGCATTCCCACCCTGCACGCTAGCTGGCGAAGAGAAGATCAGCTTGCTGCCAGAGCCTGAAGGCCAACCATTAACCGTGCTCTTTTCGTAGTAGTACATGGCGAACGGCTGAGAGCTGCCCGAATTGGTGCTATTGCCGCTGTTCACGTTGCCGTTGTCCCCATTGCTCGACGACGTGGCGCCGGGGCTGGCCACTGCGCTGCCAGGGGTTGCGCTTGCGGTGCCAGAGGGGGTAGCTACTGCTGTACTGGGGCTGGCCACGGCCGTACCAGAGGGGCTGGGGGAGGCGGTCACCCAGTTGCGCGGGGTGGGGGTGCTGGCGTCGTCATCGAAGTCGTCGGAGTTGTCACCGTCGATAGAGTTGTAGGTGTTGGTGGGCTGCAGGGTGTGCACGACGCCGTTCTCACTGACCTGCCAGGGGGAGTAGGCACTCAGCGTGGCCGCCTCTACACCCTTAGAGTGGTCCATCTCAATCCGCACGCTCTGGCCGTAGGCGGTTTTAATAGTCAGCTGGCCAACAAAAGAGTTCACCGTGATAGTGCGGTTTTCGCCGGCCGGAGCCTGGGTCAGGTCAAGGGTTGTTTCACCCACGAAGTTCGGGATCGAAGGAACCATGTAGTTGTAGTTGGACTTATCTACCCGAACATTTTGCCAATCAATATCCAGCGCGCTTTGCGGTGCCGCCGAAGTGATTGCAGCGATCGGCATGAAACCGAAAATCAGGGAAAACACTGCCATTACGCTGATCCAGCCGCCGTGACGGCCGCGCAGAGCACACACCGCCAGGGCCAGGCCCATCACGCCTGCCGCTAAGGCCGCCGAGATCACCAGCGAGCGCAGGCTCTGCTCAAGCACCATAGGAATTGCGCACATCACCAGCAAACCCAGGGTGATCAGGCTTAACATGCTACCCGGTCCGGGCACCCAGTTTTTGCGCTGGTAGGGCTGGTAGTTGGGGCGCGGGCCGCCCGCGTTGTAGTTGCCCTGCCAACGCGGAATGGGCTTACCGTTGCTGCCTACGGGCGGGGCGGAAAAAACCTGCTGGCCCTCGCCTCCGTTGTAAGCGCTGTTGGGGCTGTAGCCGCCGCTGTAAGTGCCGTTGGGGCCGTGGCCGACGCCGCCGTTGTAACCTCGGGTTGAGGCGTAAGCCCCGTTTGGGTCGTAGTTTTCTGAGCCGACGTCGCCGCTTCCGTTGCCGCCGTCAGTGCCGTCCCCGTTGTAAGCGGCGTCGGGACCATAGCCAGTGGCGCCGTCGTAACTGCCAGGGCCGTAGGGGTAGTCAGAGTAGTTTTGCGAGTTGCGCCGTGAGTTAGCGATGAGCAGCACCGCTACCACAGCGGCGATACCAATAAAGGTACTACTGGCAAAAAAACTAGGTAATAAATCTACCGAAATGCTCGCCGGGGCGCCACTAAAGAGCGCTAACACAATCGCGCCAGCCAGGCCGCCGGTGAAGTCGCCGTGCAGGGCCTGCTCCAGGTGGATGCGCCCATCTTCAACCTCGGGCAGGAAAGCCCAGGCCAGGGCGTAGAGGAAACCGCCAAAACCAAGCAGGGCGGCAACTATAAACAAGATGCGCACCAGGGTCATGTCGATGCCGTAGCGCTGGGAAATCCCCGAGCATACGCCACCAAGCGCGCGCGGCTGGGCGCGGTAGAGGTTCATGGCGCGGATCGAGTTAAAGAAGCGGTCCATGCCGCTTTGGCCGTAGGCGCCGGGGTTGCTGTGGTAGCCGGGGCCCTGGAATGCGGGGCCACTCTGGTAGCCAGGGGCCTGGTAGCCGGGGGTGCCCTGGCCACCGGGGGTGCTGTGTGTACCGGAGGTGCCCTGGAAAGTCTGGCCCGGGCGGCCCTGCGCGGTGCCAGCCTGGCCGTAAGCGTTCTGGCTGCCCTGCGCGGTGCCTTGTGTGGATTCACTTTGCGCCGAACCTGTAGAGTTCGCGGCGCCCTCGGCATCGTTGTTAAAGTCTTTGCTGTTCATGCTTCAAGTTTGCAGCTAACCGATGCTTTGGCGATATTGGGGACTACCCTGATATAACCCTGATTAATCCCCAGCTACCCCTAATGGCACCCCTGTGCGTGCAACTATATAAACGTGAGTGCCACCCCTAATCAGTCCTCTGACTTGCCGCAGCCTTCCCCAGGGCCGACGTCGTCACTGTCAGGTTCGACGCCACAGTCTGCGGGTTCGACGCCGCTGGCGGGCTCAGCGTCACCTATCCCAGATCCGACGTCGCCGCTCGCCCCAGCACCGGTCGCCTCAGCTCCGGCCGCGTCTGCCCCTGCTGGAGGACAGGGCGCCGAATCGGCCCCCGCTGCCGCACAGTCGGACCCTGCTGGCGCCCAGTCTGAGTTAACTGCGGGCCAACCCTGGCGCCCCGACTTCACCCCGCCGCCTAGTTGGCGCAGCCCCCGAGGTAGTAGTCGAGGGAGCGCCGGTTCGCAAGTAGACGGCGCGCGCAGTCACTATGGTCAGCAAAATTGGCCTTGGGGTAGTGCCTACGGGCAGCAAGGCGGTACCCGGGCGGCGTCGTCGCGCCCCCAACTTGTGCGCCTAAACCACAACCCCACCCCACTAGCTGACGGACAAATGCCCCCAGCAGCCCTAATGGGCGGGGTGTGCGCGGGCATAGCCACGCACCTGGGCGTAAACGTGTGGCTAGTGCGCGCTATTTTTGTGGGTCTGCTCTTCCTAAACGGGGTCGGCGCGCTGGCATATGCCCTGGCCATAGCTCTAATCCCAGCTGGAAACCCCGCCAGTTCGCAGCTAGCCGCCCCCACCCGCCTGGCTGCGCAGCTAAACCAGCTGCAAAGCAAAGACGGCAGAGATCAGGCCACCACCATATTTAGCGGCGTAGTGCTGCTAGCCCTGGCCGCAATCCTGGTGGCCTGGAGTCGAGGCTGGCTGGAAAGCAATGCCTACCTGCCGCTGCTGATAATCGGTTGCGGCGCTGCCCTGGCCTGGAGCCAAGCCGAAGAAGTAATGCATACCCCGCGTTCAATGGCGGCAATCGCGCGCTTAGCGGCCGGCCTGGCCCTAGCAGTTTTAGGGGTGTTGATTTGGCTCAGCGACCACACCGACATGTCAGGCATGCTGATCGGGGCGTTCGCGGCCCTAGTGATGCTAAGCGTGGTGGCCCTAGTGCTCGCCCCGCTGTGGCTGGGAGTAATCAGGCAACTATCCCAGACCCAAGCCGCCCAGGCACGCGCCTCCGAACGCGCCGACATTGCCGCCCACCTACACGACTCAGTGCTGCAAACCCTCACCCTGCTGCGCGCCCAAGCTGACGATCCCCAGCGCGTGGCCGCCCTGGCGCTAAGCCAAGAACGCGAACTGCGCGCCTGGCTTTACGGGGACAACCACCCCACCAACGAAAACCTTCGCAGCGAGGTAGAAAGCGTTTCACGTGAAATTGAGCAGCTTTACGGCGTGCCTGTAGATAGCGTGATTGTGGGAGACACCCCGGCCACCGCCAAAACCCGCGTGCTCACCTCGGCCCTGCGTGAAGCCCTAGCCAACGCGGTACGCCACGGCAAACCCCCAATCAGCCTATATGTGGAGGTCAGCGGCCAAGAAGTGGAAGCCTACGTGCGCGATCACGGCGCCGGCTTTGACCTAGAAGCCATAAACCCAGACCGCCACGGGGTGCGCGACTCCATCATCGGCCGGATGCAACGCCACGGCGGCAGTGCCACTATTCGCGCCCGCGAACCGGGTACAGAGGTGTGTTTGCGCCTGGCCTTGCAGTAGGTGGCTGGCCTTGCAGTAGCTCTGTAGGAGTTGGCTGGCAGGAGCTGGCTGGAGTTGGGGGCAGGAGTTGGCTGCACTGACGGCGCTGGGTGCACTGGCTGCACTGGCTGCAGAGCTGGCTGCACAAAAACTGACATTTCGTCCGTTGCCTATAAAACCCCATGTATTTTTTATAGGGAAGGGATGATTTTGGGTGTAGTGAAGCCAATACAATTAACTACATGGCTGAACCTCTAAGTGTCCTGCTCGTTGACGATCACGCCCTTATCCGCGCCGGGGTGCGCGCCCAACTAGAGCGCGTGCCACAGCGAATCACCGTAATGGGCGAGGCCGAGGACGTGCCCGGAGCAATCGCCGCCGTCCACGCCCTAAAACCAGATGTGGTGCTGCTAGACGTGCACCTGCCCGGCGGTAACGGCTCCGGTGGCGCCCAGGTGGTGCGCGAGTGTGCAGACGTTAGCTCCACCCGCTTTTTAGCCCTGAGCGTCTCTGACGCCGCCGACGACGTCGTAAGCGTTATCCGGGCCGGCGCTCGCGGGTATGTCACTAAAGCCATTGCCCCGTCTGACCTGGTGGCAGCCATTGAGCGGGTAGCTAGTGGCGACGCCGCGTTCTCCCCGCGCCTAGCCGGTTTTGTGCTGGATGCGTTCGGCTCCACCCCGGCAATGGTAGAAGACAGCGAACTGGACTTACTTTCCAACCGTGAACGCGAAGTTATGCGTCTAATTGCGCGCGGCTACACCTATAAAGAGGTAGCCAGTGAACTGTTCATCTCCATTAAAACTGTGGAAACCCACGTCTCTAAAGTGCTGCGCAAGCTGCAACTATCTAACCGCTATGAGCTAACCCGCTGGGCTAACGCCCGCAACCTGGTCTAAAGCCAGCCTGCCATCTGCCTGCTAAAGCGCCCACTTAAACGCAACCTGGTATGAAACATGGAAAGACAAATTCTTTACCCTAGCGGCCAAGCCGACTTTAGTGCCCGAGTGCCAGCGCTGGTACATCTGGGTTCAGGCCACTTGGTGCTAGTTCATGATCTACGCCCGCGTCCCAAAGGTGAACACTGGCGTTCCAGCGGCGGCGCGCTGCCTGACGACCTGCCCAACCCCAACTCGGTAGTGGTGCGCCACAGCTACAACCATGGATCCACCTGGGATGACGCCCAGATCCTGGCTGAGGGGGTCGCGCGCGGTTACAGCCTGGACGGTATCGGCTGCGGCTACTCTGACCCCTCCCTGATCTGGGATGGCAGCAAGCTACACCTATTTATTACAGCCTCACGACTAACTGGCCTGTTTGGGGCCAAGCCGGCCCTGCAAGCCCCCGCCTCGGGTTGGCATGAAACTCCCGCCGCCGCCCTAGCCAAACAGGGCGATGAGGAGCTAGCCCTGCTCTACGGGGTTAGCGAAGATAGCGGCTACACCTGGAGCTGGCGCCAAATCGATATGGCCGCCGCTGCGACTGGCGGCAAACGTAGTTGGCGCACCAATTTCAAGGTAGCTCCCTGCGGCTTTAGCGTCTCGGGTCATGGCGTCTGTCTAAATAGCGGCCGCCTGGTACAACCCCTAGTGCTGCGGGTAGAGGGCAGCAGTGAGGGGGCGCAGCAGTTGCAGGCCTGCTGTTTGCTTAGCGACGACGGCGGCCAAAGCTGGTTCCTGGGCCAACCTTGCCAGCAAACACAGGCAGGACAAACCGGCTCCCTGGCCGGCGGCACCGCCACCAGCGGCGTCGATGAATTTTGCATAGCCCAAGTAAACGCAGACGTCCTGCTGCTTTCCGCTCGCGACGGCGGCTATAGCGGCCAGCGCCTGTCTGCAGTCAGCTTAAACGGGGGAGTTAGCTGGTCTAAGGCTTCGCCCGATCCTGTGGCCGATCCGGGCTGTAACGCGGGCATGGTTAGCGTGCGCGCCAGTGAATTTGGGTTAGTGATTGTTTCTGACCAACCGCATGTATTTTTAATGCAATCTGAGCTTTACAACACTGTTTACGGCGGTAGGCATGCCGATGACCGGTTCGCACTGCTCACTAACGCCTTTGATGCGCGCCAACGCCGTAATGGCTGCCTGGAAGCCGTGCTGCTACCCCCGGGCGCAGACTATGGTTACACAGAGGGAGAAGAGTATGGGCCGGTGCGCTATCAGTTCCTAGCTGAGCTTGAGCCAGGTAGTTTTGGCTACAGCGATGTGGCCTGGACTGATCGCACCGTGGTGGTTGTTTATGAAAGTGAGGGCGGCCTCAAACAGGTAAGTTTAAGCGCGGGAGAGATACGTCAACGAGTGGTTTAAGTCCCAACGGGGTGGAATAGGTGGCCTGACGGGTGGCAGTATGGGAGAGTGACTATCCCCGTGCAAGCCGCAGTCAGCCATCTTCAGGCTGCCAAAGTGGCGATTATCCCTACCGACACCGTCTATGGAATCGGCGCGTTAGCAAGTGACGCCCGCGCCGTGGCGCAGGTGTTGGCAGCCAAAGGTCGGGGACGGCAAATGCCCCCGCCGGTACTAGTTAGCGACATCGCTCAGCTGGACGGCGTCGTCGCCAATATTCCCACCCCTGCCCGCGCCCTAATGGAAGCCTACTGGCCCGGGGCGCTCACCCTGATTCTTCCCGCCCACCCAGATCTAAGCTGGGACCTGGGCGAAACCGGCGGCACTGTAGCCGTACGCCAACCCAACTATCCGCTTACTTTGCAGCTGCTGAGCCAAACCGGTCCGCTGGCGGTTACCAGCGCTAACCTCACTGGCCAGCCGCCCGCCACCGACGCAGCCCAGGCGCGCACTTACTTTGGTCCTCAGATCGACTCGGGCGAGATTTATTTGCTCGACGATGGCGCCACCCCTGGCCCGGTACCCTCCACTATTGTTTCTTTCGCAGCCCCCCAGCCTAAGGTGCTGCGTGTAGGGGTGCTCAGCGTGGCGCAGATCGAAGCTGTTATCGGCAAGGTAAACGGATAGGGGTCGCCTGTGAAGGTTTACCTACTGATTTTGTTGGTGGCTGCGGCCATTACCTATGTGAGTGTGCCGGTGGTGCGCCATATCGCTTTGGTGACTCACACGCTCACCCCGGTGCGTTCGCGTGACGTGCATAAGGTGCCCGTGCCGCGTCTGGGCGGGGTGGCCATGTATATGGGTATGGTGGCTGCCATTGCGGTGGCCTCCCATATTCCCTACCTGGAAGGCGTGTTTGAAGGTGGTAGCGCCTGGGGGGTGGTGACCTCCGGCGGCCTGCTGTGCGCGCTGGGTGTGGTTGATGACCTCTTTGACCTGGAATGGTGGGCAAAGCTTGCCGGCCAAGCCCTGGCTGCCTCGATTTTGGCTTGGCAGGGTGTGCAACTGGTGTCTTTCCCAATTGCGGGGCTGACTATTGGTTCCTCCGGTTTTTCCATGGTCATGACGATTTTCGTGGTACTTACCGCCATTAACGCCGTTAACTTTGTTGATGGTTTGGACGGTTTGGCTGCGGGCACTGTGGCTATTGGCGCCATGGCGTTTTTTGGCTACACCTATGTGCTTACCCGTAACACTTCACCTGACTCTTACGCCTCACTAGCGGCCACGTTAGGTGCCGCCCTGATCGGTATCTGCCTGGGCTTTTTGCCGCACAACTTCAACCCGGCCACAATTTTCATGGGCGACTGTGGCTCTATGCTGCTGGGTCTAATGAGCGCGGCCACGGCAATTGTGGTTACCGGCCAGATTGACCCGATTTCAATTAGCTACGGGCGCGCGCTGCCGGCTTTCTTGCCGGTGCTGCTGCCCCTGGCCATGATGCTGTTGCCGCTAACGGACATGATGCTGGCTGTGGTGCGTCGCGTTAGCGCAGGTAAAAGCCCCTTCCATCCGGACCGTATGCACATCCACCACCGTCTGCTTTCGGCTGGTTTGACGCACCGACGCGTGGTGCTGGTGATGTATATGTGGACGGCGGCGGTGGTTTTCCCGCTGGCAGCTTGGGCCTTCATTGAGACTCGTCAGGCTATTTTGGCCCTGGGACTGTCCCTGATCGCGGCCTTCGTGTTCACCGGCTTTATGCGCAAAACTAAAGAGCCCGGGCAGAAGTCCGCAAAGAAAACTGCAAAGAAGCCTAAGAAGAGGCCTGCGCCTAAGCAGGATCTGCCTGATTCGGTGCATCCGACCAAGCTTCCCGACAAGACTGATGCCACTCCGGTGGTGCGTGTGCGTAGCGCCTCCACGCCCGTGGTTGATAGCTCCTCTCTCAGTGCAGCTAGCTCGGCCACTGCTAATGTGCCTGTTGTGGCTAGTTCTGCTGAGGCTGGCTCTGTTGCGCCCGCTGGCTCTGTTGCACCCGCTGGTTCTGCTGCGCCCGCTGGTTCTGTTGCGCCCGCTGGTTCTGCTGCTTCTAGTGCGACGACGGCGCCTAGGACCCGCCGCTCTAGGCTTAAGCCGCGCTCGACTACGCCGCCCTGGCTACAGTCAGATGAGCCGGCACCGGCTAGTGCGGCCTCTGCTGCTTCTAGCGTTAGCGCGGCCGCAACGGCTGCTTCAAGTGCTGCTTTGAATGCGCCTTCAAGCCTTAGCGCACCCTCAACACAATCTGCACCTTCATCTTATTTTGCGACCAATTCACCTGATGAGCTTGCCGCATCCAAGCTGAGCGAGCCTACGCGCAGCCAGCAGCTAGCTTCGGCCCAGCCGGCCCCAGCTCAGGCCCCGCTGAGCGCGCCTACGCAACCTGGGGCGCCTGCCCAGCCGGTGGCTCAGGTGAGCCAAGACGCTGCGGCGCAGGCTGCTTTGTCTGTGCCGGTTGCTCCAGCAACTCAAGCTGGGCAAACGCAGGGCGCAGAGCCTGCTGTGCAGACGCGACGACGTCGAGCTGGCCGCCACGCCGCTACTACGACAGAGCAGCCTACCCAGGCCACTCAGGCCGTCCCGGCGCTAACGCAGCCAGCAGTCACTCCGGCTGCACCAGCAGCTGCGTCCCAGCAGGCCGTCCAGGCCAGCGCGCCACAACCGAGCCCGCAGGCAGTCCAGGCCGGTGCACCGCAGCCGAGCCAGCAGCCCGCTGTGCCGGTGAGCCCGCAGCCCGCCGTGCCGTCGAGCCCGCTGCCTGGCCAGGTAACTGCGCCACCAAGCCAGCAAGGCCCTTATGTAGCCGGCACTAACAGCACCCCGGCATGGCAGCCCCCGCGCAACCCCAACATGCGCTACGACGTCGTGCCCAACCAATCCCTATGGGAAGACGAGGATGACGACGACACCAACCCCACCGGAGTGCCGGTAATTTAAAAGCGCCGGTAGCTAACCAATAAGCGAGCCAAATGAGCCATCTAAGCGCCACCCAGAACTTCCGCCGCACCGCCCGCCGCTGCCTAGCAGTTGGGCTGATCCTTGCCTGCCTAAGCCTGGGGATTTCCTTCGCGCTAGAGGGAGCCAAGGCGGCTGGACTGGCCTGGGGTGGGGGAGCGGGCCTATTGCTGAGCCTAGTGACTGCCGCGATCTTGTACATTCCCTGGGACCGCTACCCACAGCTGGCCGGCTCAGGGGTCATGATCGACTTTGCGCTCAAAGTGCTGGTGATGATCGGCTGCCTGATAGCGCTAAAAAGTTTGGGTGATAAAGCAGTTAACCCGCGCTACTTTGTACTGTCTTTAGCTGTAATTCTGGTGGGTTTAACCTTAACGCAAGTAGTGAGTTTAGCTACAGGTAATAGGGTATATGTAGAGACAATTGACTCAAAGTCGGGGCCAACGTCCTAAGTAATTCTGCTAAAAGAGTTGCTGCTGTGACTTAAGCGACTGTAGCTAGGTACTAAGGCGTGCTTTCAACGAAGCTTTAGGAGCACAATAGGTACTTAGGAATTGCTGTAAGGTGAATAGCCGAGACGCAGTAGTTTTATGAAACCTAAACCATCAACCAAAGGGGGGCCTCGGTGCTGGATGTAACCGCACCCGCTCAGCTGGTCACGGCTGTAGCCGCGAAAGGTGGATTTGTGCCACCAAGCATCGATGACTTCTTTCCTCCAGCGTTAGCATTCTTGAACACCCCGTTTGAGCTCAACCGCATCATGCTGGTACGCATCATCATGACGCTAGTGCTAGTGCTGGCATTTGGGATCGGGGCTGCGCGCGCCAAGCTGGTGCCTGGACGTTTCCAGAATATGCTGGAAATGCTGCTGGAATTCGTGCGCAAAAACGTAGCTGAAGACGTACTAGGTCCGCGTCGCGCTGTGCGCTACACGCCGGTACTGACCGTAGTTTTCCTAGGCATCTTGTTCATGAACCTAGCCGGAATTATCCCAGGCCTGCAGGTGGCAGGTACCTCGGTAATCGGTATGCCGCTAGTGTTCGCTATCTTCGCCTACGTCATCTTTGTGGCAGCAGGTATTAAGGCCTCGCACGGCAATCCGTTCAAGTTCTTCAAAGACCAAACCATGCCTAAAGGTGTGCCCGGGGTGCTCTACGTGCTGGTAACCCCCATCGAAATCTTCTCCACCTTCATCATGCGGCCAGTGACTTTGACACTACGTCTTTTGGCTAACATGGTTTCTGGACACATCCTGCTAGCCCTGTGCTTCCTGGCCACAAACGCTCTGTTCTTTGAGGCCAGCGGCTGGATTAAGGGCCTGGGTGTAGTCACTTTGGGGCTGGGCCTGGTGTTCATCCTGTTTGAAGCTTTCGTGGCTGTCTTGCAGGCATACATCTTCGCCCTGCTGACGGCGGTCTACATCGACACCTCGATCTCCGCCCACTGATCGCCTAGATACTTACTTAGGCAAATAAAGCTATCCTTAACTAACAAAGACCATCGGCTTAAACCTAAGCCGGTTTCAACCACAAGGAGAACAATTCCATGACTGGCTCCATCGCTACCATCGGTTACGGTCTGGCTACCCTAGGCCCCGGTATCGGCATCGGTATCGTCGTTGGTAAGACCCAGGAAGGTACTGCTCGTCAGCCCGAGGTTGCTGGTGCGCTGCGTACCAACATGTTCATCGGTGCGGCCCTGATTGAGGCTCTGGGTCTGCTCGGCTTCGCTGCTGGCTTCGCCTTCTGATCATCATGGCATCAGCCAGCGTATATACCGCTGTGCTCGCTGCCGCGCACTCTAGCGAACACAGCGAGCACTCCATCCTGCTGCCAGAGCCAGCTGACCTGATCTGGGGTTCGCTGTGCTTCGTTGTGATCGCCGTCGTGCTACTTAAGTACGCGCTGCCTAAGTTCACCGCGATCCTAGATGAGCGTACTGCCAAGATTCAGGCTGGTCTGGACTTCGCCGAACAGGCAAAATCTGACCGCACCCGCACCCAGAAAGAAGCTGCGGAACTGGTTGAAGGTGCCCGTCGCGACGCTGCTGCGCTGCGCGACAAGGCCCACAGTGAGGCTGAACATATCCTCACCCAGGCCCGCGTCAACGCTGAGGGAGAAGCTGATAAAGCCCTGGCGGCCTCCAAGCGCCAGCTTGAAGCTGAAACCGGTGCAGCCCGTGAAGCTCTACGCAGCGAAGTAGGCCTGCTGGCAACCGAAATTGCCGAAAAGCTACTGCGCGCCGAGCTATCGGACCCCAAGGCGGCAGCACGTCTAATCGACGAATCTATCGCTCAGCTTGAAACCGAAGCGAGTGTGCGTTGATGAGCGCCGAGCTCACAGCCAAAGTCTGGGCTAGACAGCTAGCTGCCGGTGGAAAGCGCTCCGTGGTGCTAGGTCGCCAGATGCTGGGCGTAGCCCACATCATTGCTGAAAATCGTCCGCTACTTAACTCACTTACCGACCCTGCCCGTTCCAATGCGGATAAGCAGAAACTGGCACGTGAAGTCTTTACCGGCACAGCGGATGCAGCAGTTGTGAAGCAGCTTTGTGAACTGGTGACCGGCCACTGGCTAGACCCCATCAAGCTACTGACACGTATGCACGATCTTGGTATCGAATCGGTTATTGCCGGCTCGGTCAGTGCCTCAGTGCCAGTTGAAGATGAGCTCTTCGCGGTAATCAACGTGCTAAAGCACGACCGGCAGCTACGTCAAGCTCTGGACCCCTCGCGCCTTAGCACCCCAGACCAGCGCGCGCAGCTAGCCACCAGGTTGTTTGAAAGCCAGCTTTCAGAAGCTGCGCTGACCCTCCTAGTGTGGTGCGCCCGCCACGAGGTGCGTGCCGGCATCACCTACAACCTGCGCCGTGTATGCGAGCTTGCTGCACGTCGTCGGGGCCTAGTGATTGCCAACGTGACCAGCGCCGTCGAGCTAACCCAAGCCCAGCAGCAGCGCCTGATCAAGGCCCTAGCCAAACGCACCGGGCACGACGTCGAACTGCACCTAGAGGTAGACCCTGAGGTAATCGGGGGCCTGCGCATCCTGGTCGACGAGCGTCTATACGACAACACCACCCGCAGCGCCCTCAAGGCACTGCGCACCCAAATCGCTTAAACATTCGTGCCGGCAACGGCAGTAAATGAGGTAAGGAACCGCAATATGGCTGAGCTGAGTATCTCTCCTGCAGAGATTCGCAGTGCTCTAAATGAGTTTGTTAGCTCCTACCGAGCCACCGATGTGGCCGGTGAAGAAGTCGGTCAGGTCGTGTTTGCTGCCGACGGTATCGCCCACGTGGAGGGGCTGGCCGGCACCATGGCCAACGAGCTGCTGTCTTTCGAAGACGGCACCCTAGGCATGGCCATGAACCTGGAAGAGCGCCAGATCGGCGTCGTCGTTCTAGGTGACTACACCGGCATTGAAGAAGGACAGGCTGTACGCCGTACCGGCGAGGTACTGTCCGTGCCGGTCGGTGACGGCTACCTGGGCCGTGTAGTAGACCCGCTGGGTAAGCCCATCGACGGTCTAGGCGACATCACCGATCTAGAAGGACGCCGCGCTCTGGAGCTACAGGCTCCCGGCGTTATGCAGCGTAAGAGTGTGCACGAGCCGCTGCAGACCGGTCTTAAGGCCATCGACTCCATGATCCCGATCGGTCGCGGCCAGCGCCAGCTGATCATTGGTGACCGTCAGACCGGTAAGACCGCTATCGCTCTGGACACCATCTTGAACCAGCGTGACAACTGGCTCAGCGGTGACCCCAACAAGCAGGTGCGCTGCATCTATGTAGCCATCGGCCAGAAGGGCTCTACCATCGCCTCGGTACGTCGCACCTTGGAAGAGGCCGGCGCGCTGGAATACACCACCATCGTGGCCTCGCCCGCTTCAGACCCGGCCGGCTTCAAGTACCTAGCTCCCTACACCGGTAGCGCTATCGGTCAGCACTGGATGTACAACTCCAAGCACGTGCTGATTGTTTTCGATGACCTATCCAAGCAGGCTGAAGCCTACCGTGCAGTGTCGCTGCTGCTGCGTCGTCCCCCGGGCCGTGAAGCCTACCCCGGTGACGTTTTCTACCTGCACTCTCGTCTGCTAGAGCGTTGCTCCAAGCTATCCGATGACCTCGGTGGCGGCTCCATGACCGGTCTGCCCATCATCGAGACCAAAGCCAACGACGTTTCGGCCTACATCCCCACCAACGTCATTTCTATTACCGACGGCCAGATCTTCCTGCAGTCCGACCTGTTCAACTCTGACCAGCGCCCGGCTGTTGACGTAGGTGTCTCGGTATCCCGTGTGGGTGGTGCCGCACAGATCAAGGCCATGAAGAAGGTCTCCGGTACCCTCAAGATCACCCTGGCCCAGTACCGCTCCATGCAGGCTTTCGCCATGTTCGCCTCCGACCTGGACGCCGCCACGCGTGCCCAGCTCACCCGTGGTGCTCGCCTGATGGAACTGCTAAAGCAGCCTCAGTACACCCCCTACAAGGTCCAGGACCAGGTAGCCAGTGTGTGGGCAGGTACCAACGGTTACCTCGACGACGTCGCCCTTAAGGACGTATCTCGTTTCGAGAAGGAGATGCTTAACTACCTGCACTCTGAAACCGATGTACTAGAGACCATCGCCACCACCGGTCAGCTGACCGATGAGACTGAAGACAAGCTGCGTAAGGCCGTTGAGGCTTTCCGTACCACCTTCATGGGCGACGGCGCACTGCTAGACGCCGAGGTGGCTGAGCTTGAGGATGCCCCTGCTGCTGAGCGCACCGTAGAGCAGATCGAAGTCAAGCGAGGCTGAGGTGGCTGGAGCACAACGCGTCTATAAGCAGAGGATTAACTCCACCCGCACCCTCAAAAAGGTGTTTAGGGCTATGGAGCTAATCGCTGCCTCGCGCATTGGCGCGGCCCGCGATGCCGCACAGAGCTCGGGTCCTTACAATGCGGCGCTATCTCGCGCAGTGGCGGCAGTAGCCTCCTACTCGGGCTTAGACCACCCCATTACCCGTGAACGCACCGACACCAATCGGGTAGCGGTGCTGGTGGTTACCTCTGACCGCGGTATGGCTGGGGCTTACTCGGCCACCATCCTGCGTGAAAGTGAACGACTCATCGAGCACCTGGTTGAAGAGGGCAAAGAGCCGGTGATCTACACCTGTGGTCGCCGCGCGCAAGGCTACTTCTCCTTCCGCGACCGTCCGGTAGAAAAATCTTGGGTGGGCGAGTCTGACCGTCCCAGCCCGCAAATGATTGACGATATTTCGGCAACTTTGCTCAGCACCTTCCTGGCTAAACCTGAAGACGGTGCCGTAAGCGAAGTGCACATCGTCTTTACGCGGTTCAAAACCATGGTTACCCAGGTGCCGGAAGTACGCCGTATGCTGCCGCTGCGCGTAGTGGATGTGGAAGGTCCCGGTGAACTGGTCCGTGAAGACGTGGCCGCCACCCAGGAGCGTTTCCACGCTGAAGAAACTACCGCCATGCCGCTGTATGAGTTTGAGCCTTCCAGCGCGGAAGTACTCAACGCCCTACTGCCACGCTATGTGGCCAGCCGCATCAATGACGCGCTGCTGCAAAGCGCCGCCAGTGAGCTGGCTAGCCGTCAGCGCGCCATGCACACGGCCACCGACAACGCCGAAGAACTCATCACTACTTACACCCGTCTGGCAAACGCCGCTCGACAGGGTGAAATCACCCAGGAAATCACCGAAATTGTTTCCGGTGCTGACGCCCTGGCGGGAAAGTAAACGCCCAGATAGAACACGGAAGAACGATAAATGGCTAATTACCCAAACACCGGGGCTACCGGGCGTATTACCCGCATCATCGGCCCCGTAGTAGACATTGAGTTCCCGCCGGACGGACTACCGGCGATGTACAACGCATTGCACACGGATCTAACCCTAGATGGGGTTACCTCCACCCTAACTTTGGAAGTAGCCCAGTACCTGGGTGACAACATTGTGCGTGCAATTTCGCTTAAGCCCACTGACGGTCTGGTGCGTGGCGCCCAGGTAATCGACACCGGCGCCCCTATCTCTGTGCCGGTAGGTGACATCACCAAGGGCCACGTGTTCAACGTGACCGGTGAGGTGCTAAACCTCAAGGAGGGCGAGCACTTCGAGGTTTCCCAGCGTTGGCCTATCCACCGTCAGCCCCCGGCCTTCGACGAGCTAGAGTCCAAGACTCAGATGTTCGAAACCGGCATTAAGGTAATCGACCTGCTAACCCCCTACGTGCAGGGTGGAAAGATTGGTCTATTCGGTGGTGCCGGTGTGGGTAAGACCGTGCTGATTCAGGAAATGATTCAGCGTGTGGCCCAGGATCATGGTGGTGTGTCCGTATTCGCCGGTGTGGGGGAGCGTACCCGTGAGGGTAACGACCTGATCGTCGAAATGGGTGAAGCTGGGGTGTTCGACAAGACCGCCCTGGTATTCGGCCAGATGGACGAGCCCCCGGGCACCCGTCTGCGCGTGGCTTTGACCGCTCTGACCATGGCGGAATACTTCCGCGATGTACAGCACCAGGACGTGCTGCTGTTCATCGACAACATCTTCCGTTTCACCCAGGCCGGTTCTGAGGTTTCCACCCTGCTGGGCCGTATGCCCTCCGCCGTGGGTTACCAGCCCAACCTGGCTGATGAAATGGGTCAGTTGCAAGAGCGTATCACCTCTGCAGGTGGTCACTCCATCACCTCGCTGCAGGCTA
>ERZ772966.291-NODE-291-length-20196-cov-25.240157_pt1 | contig 20196 bp, 17 predicted proteins | sample MGYA00580680_ERZ772966 | MGnify/ENA primary metagenome ERZ772966 (study PRJEB29015, sample SAMEA2738055) | human oral metagenome | biome: human oral; feature: human-associated habitat; material: saliva | place: China | collected 2225 ...
CGGCAGTGTCTTTAAACGGATAACCGACGTCAATCGCAGGCGATACTTTGTCTTTATATTCCACTTCGGCTTCGGCCAGCGAAGAGCCGCAGTCCAAACAGAATTGAACCGGTTTCGCTCCGCGGTAGAGATAGCCGGATTTGTAGATTTCGCCGAGCATACGCACAGTATCGGCTTCGGTTTTGAAATCCATGGTCAGATAAGGATTGTCCCAGTCGCCCAACACGCCCAAGCGGATAAAGTCTTTTTTCTGACGGGCAATCTGTTCGGCGGCATATTCGCGGCACAACTCGCGGAAACGGGCTTTAGGCATGTCTTTGCCGTGCAGTTTTTCTACCATCACTTCGATAGGCAAACCGTGGCAGTCCCAACCCGGTACATAAGGTGCGTCAAAACCGGCTTGGGTTTTGCTGCGGATAATGATGTCTTTGAGAATTTTATTGACGGCATGACCAATGTGGATGTCGCCGTTGGCATACGGAGGACCGTCGTGCAGAATGAATTTCGGACGGCCTTTGGCGATTTCGCGCAGTTTTTGGTAGCGTTTTTGCTCGTACCAGCTTTTCAGCCATGCAGGCTCGCGCTTGGCAAGATTGCCGCGCATTGGAAACGGGCTCTCGAGCAGGTTTACGGTTTTACTGTAATCGGTCATTTTTTGATCTCTATTGTTGCGGTATTTCGGTTTCAGACGGCCTGATTGCTCATTTTGAAAAGAACAGGCCGTCTGAAAAAATTCAAAGGACTTATTGTAGCCCAATTGTCTTGATTTTATAAGCTTCTAGAAGCGTTTCTATGCTTCCCAAACCCTCGCATCTTCCATATCTTGCAAAATTTGGGTTTTCAATGCTTCGATACTCTCAAATTTTTTCTCGTCACGCAGTTTGTGCAGGAAGCGGACAAAGATGCGTTGGCCGTACAAATCGCCGTTGAAATCGAACAGATGAACTTCCAGCTTCTGCGAACGGTTGTTGCTGACAGTGGGATTAAAACCAAAGCTGGCAACGCCTCGGCGCGTGCCGAATGTGCCGTCTGCTTCAACGACAAATACGCCGCTTAGCGCATAATGATACGGAGGAAGCTGGACATTGGCGGTAGGTGCGTTGATGGTGCGGCCGAGTTTTTGTCCGTGTTTGACCTTTCCACTTAAAACGTAATCATGGCCCAACAGTCTTTTGGCGTATTCCAACTTGCCGTCTGAAAGGGCTTGGCGGACGGCGGTACTACTGGTACGGATGTCTTCAACGATAACGGACGGCGTGCGTTCGGTTTGCATATCGGGCTGTTGAGCCAAGAGTTCAAAACAGCCTTCACGGCCGGCACCGAAACGGAAATCGTCGCCAATCAGCAGATACCGCGTGTTGAGTGTTTGGCGCAAAAGTTGGTCGATAAACGCTTGTGCGCTCATATCGGAGAAAGCTTGGTTAAAACGCAAGACCCAAACGGCATCCACACAGCCGGTTTCACGCAAAAGGCGCAATTTGGTACGCAGCGGACTGATGCGGTAAGGCAGCTTTTTCCCGGCTTTGCGCGCAAAAAATTCTTTGGGCTGAGGCTCAAAAACAACAACGACAACAGGCAGACCGCGCTGGTCTGCCTCTCGTTTGAGTTTTTGTAGAATGTGTTTGTGCCCGAGGTGTACGCCGTCGAAGTTGCCGATGGTTACGGCGGCTCCTTGCGGAAATTTGGGCGCGTGTCGCTGTCCAAGCCAGATGTTCATGGGTGGTGGTATTGTGTTTGAATAGGCGGCTATTGTAAACGTTATTGCCGTTTCAATAAACCTTAGGCCGTCTGAAACCAATAAATATATGCTTTCAGACGGCCCTAGAGTTTGTTAATACTTACCACCACCAAGGATAACGGCCAAACGGATAGCCCCAATCGTCATAATAGCGATAGTAGCGGGCTTCGCGCAGCTGTTCTTGGGAAATATAGTTTTGCCATGCCATTTTGTAGCAGGCTTGGAACATCGGATCGGAAACTTTGTCGATATATTTGAGGCGGAAGGCTTTTTGTTCCGCAGTTGCGACACCGGGTTTGCCTTCTTCGTCAAATTTGCGGCGGATCAGCGCGGCAGTCTCCTGATCGCATTGGGCGGCAAGATTGACTTGAAGATCCTGTTCATAGCGTTTCTGCGCTTGGGCGCGTGCGGCTTTTTGCTCAGGCGTGGTGGCGCAGGCGGCAAGCAATGCGATAGCACCAATCAATAAGGTCAGGCGGATAGGATTCATCAGATGTTTCCTTATACTCATGTATGGCTATTAATGTACGCCCTCATCTTGCAATGAGCAAGTGTGGCAACTTGGGGACACTTTATATTATTTGTTCTTGGCAGCAGGCAGTTGCATATAAAATACACCCAATATAAATGCTCGACCCTATCCTCAAATCAATGAACGACGACAAACGGCCCCACTCTTACCGACCGCGCCACCATAGGCAACACACGCCGCCGTTTTGGCAGGCAGACCGTCCGTACCTGCACGAACACAATATTTCCGATGCCCGTTTCAGACGGCTGGGCTACATCATGGCCTTTCTTGCCGGAGCGATTAATGCCGGCGGCTTCTTCGCATTCTCACGTTATACCTCCCACGTTACCGGCTCAATGTCGCTGTTGGCAGATGTTTTGTATCTTCAAGAGTGGAGTGTGGCCATTATTGCCACAATCAGCGTGTTGTGTTTTGTTGCCGGTGCCGCGCATTCGGGTTGGGTGATTTTGTGGACGCAGCAAATGCGCTTCCGTGGCAGCTTTGGATTTTCCATGTGGCTAGAAGCAGTTTATCTGTTGATATTCGGTTGGTTCGGTATTGCTGCGATGGAATGGGATTTTGGCGGCTCTGATTTTATTATGCCGTCTTTGGCATTGTTTTTATTGTGTTTTATTATGGGTATGCACAATACGGTTATCACGCTTCTTTCCGGCGGCGCCATCCGCTCCACCCACATGACCGGCACGGCGACCGACTTGGGCATTGAAATTTCACGCGCGCTTTATTACTCCAAACAGCATCATCCGCGCCTGCCGCACGTCCGCGTCAACAAACCGAAAATGTGGCTTTTAAGCGGCTTGATGCTGTCGTTTTTACTGGGCGGCATCGTTGGCGTATGGGGTTATCATTTGGTCGGCCATCATTTCGCCCTGCCCGTTTCCGCCGTTTTATTCATACTGGGCGCAGGCTCGGTGGGATACGATGTCAAAGTCAGATTGAAATGGGCATTTGTCAGCTGGTATCGCCGTAAAAAGGAAAAACGGAAGAAATCGTAAAGAAACTTACTTTTCATCTGACTACAAACGGCCAAACGGTCAGAAAAATGCAGAAATGTTTCAGTATTATGTTAACTGACAAATATTTGCGTAATATCGGGTTAAACCCATTCTTTTGCGTTTCGGATATTCGGTATCATTAATTCGTAATGACCCACGCGGTTTTTATTCATTTTTTTCAGACGGCCTGAGCCGTCATCTAAAAAGAGGATACGACATGAAATTCTTGAAACCCCTGACCGTTATTGCTACTGCCATTCCTTTGGCACTTACCGGCTGTGTGACCGATCCTGCTACCGGTCAACAATCCGCCAGCAAAACCGCTATGTACGGCTTGGGCGGTGCAGCTGTTTGCGGCATCGTTGGTGCGCTGACCCATGGCGGTAAAGGCGCGCGCAACTCCGCATTGGCTTGTGGTGCAGTAGGTGCCGGTATCGGCGGTTACATGGACTACCAAGAGAAAAAACTGCGTCAAAGCTTGGCCAACACCAACATCGAAGTTGAACGTCAAGGCAACCAAATCAAACTGGTTATGCCTGAAAACGTAACCTTCGCTACCGGCAGCGCTGCCCTGAGCGGCCATGCTCAAAGTGCCTTGTCTGCCGCTGCGCAAACTTTGGTTCAATATCCTGACACGACTTTGACCATCAACGGCCACACCGACAACACCGGTAACGACGCCATCAACGAGCCATTGTCTCGCAACCGCGCCGAATCTGTTGCCATCTTCCTGCAATCCCGTGGCGTAAGCAGCACCCGTTTGAGCACTTTCGGTTACGGCTCCCGTCAACCAATCGCCTCCAACGCTACTGTTGAAGGCCGCGCACAAAACCGCCGCGTTGAAATCTTGATCAACCCTGACCAACGCGCCATTGACGCCGCTAAAAAACAAATGTAATCCGACATCTGTCTGATTCCCATACTTAAGGCCGTCTGAAATTTCAGACGGCCTTTTTCTTTGTAGATTTTGTTTGCAATTTCTCCTCCTCAATTCAATCCATCACAAAATTTATTCCTTTATTAACAAGACTTTTCAATTTTTCCTTCAAAAAAACTGTATTAATACTCTAATTTTTACACTAACTTAGAGTATAATTCCTAAAATTTTAAAAACACGCCTCATGCCGTCTGAAAAACGGTGGCGAAAAACACACTTATTTATATACACATCAGTCCGTTATCCAATCCATTTCATAGGATTTCAGACGACGCCATCCAGAATCTATGAAGGAGCATTCATGCAAAACAACTTTGACCCATTGATTATCCGTGGCAAATCACTGATTCCCGTCGTACAAGGCGGTATGGGTGTAGGCGTTTCCGCATCAAAACTCTCCAGCGCGGTTGCACGCGAAAACGGCGTAGGTACCATCGCCAGCGTCGATTTGCGCCACTTGCACGAAGATTTGCTGGCCGAATCAAAAATCGATTCCAGCGAAGAAAAATACACCCGCCTCAACTGCATCGCGCTTGACCGTGAAATCAAAAAAGCCAAAGCCGATTCAGAAGGCAAAGGCATGATTGCCGTCAACGTCATGAAAGCCGTCAAAGACCATGCCGCCTACGTTCGTCAGGCCTGCGAATCTGGTGCAGACGCGATTGTGATGGGTGCAGGTTTGCCTTTGGATCTGCCGGAAATGGCAGAGGGCTACCACAAAGATGTCGCCCTTTTCCCTATTTTGTCCGAATCACGCGGTATCAACATCGTTTTGAAACGTTGGATGAAAAAAGGCATCTTGCCCGATGCCATCGTTATCGAACACCCTGCCCACGCAGCCGGCCATTTGGGCGCGGCGACCGTTGACGGCGTGAACGATGCTAAATTCGAGTTCAAACGCGTTATTGAAGAAACGTTTGAAGTATTCAAAAACTTGGGCTTGGAAAGCGAAAAAATCCCGTTGGTACTCGCCGGCGGCATGGCAAACTTTGAAAAAGTCAAAACAGCCTTGAAAAACTGGGGCGCGTCCGCCGTCCAAATCGGTACCGCGTTTGCCGTAACTGAAGAAGGCGATGCCCACATCAACTTCAAAAAAACGCTGACCGGTGCGGAAACCGAACAAGTGGTTGAATTCATGTCTGTTGCCGGTTTGCCTGCTCGCGGTGTGCGCACCAAATTCCTCGACAGCTACATCAAACGCGAAGCCAAATTGCAAGCCAATGCCAAAAACGATCCTCGCCGTTGCACCCAAGGCCTGAACTGCCTGACCAGCTGCGGCTTGCGCGATGGTTTGGCCAAAGCCGGCCAATTCTGTATCGACATCCAACTTTCCGCAGCATTCCGCGGCGAAGTCGATAAAGGTCTGTTTTTCCGAGGCAAAGACCCGCTGCCGTTTGGCAACGCCATCCGTACGGTTCAAGAAACCATTCATTATCTCTTGAACGGTTCCCTGCCCGCCGTCCCTGCCAAATAAACGCATCAATATTTAAAAGGCCGTCTGAAAAACATTTAAACCCTGTTTCAGACGGCCTTTTTGTCCCAATCCATCTAAAAAATGCTAAGATTATTGCCTGAATTTATCCGACAGAAACATCATGAACCCATTATTAAACCATCTCAAACCCTATCCTTTCGCCCGCCTGCGTGAAGCCATGCAAGGCATTGATGCACCCGAAGGCGTAACGCCCATTCATCTGCAAATCGGCGAGCCGAAACACCCGACGCCCAAAGTCATCACCGATGCGCTGACCGCTTCCCTGCACGAACTGGAAAAATATCCGCTGACCGCAGGCCTGCCCGAACTGCGCCAAGCCTGCGCCGAATGGGTTGCCCGCCGTTATGATGGTTTGAGCCTCAATCCCGACAATGAAATCCTGCCCGTATTAGGCAGCCGGGAAGCTTTGTTCTCTTTTATCCAAACCGTTTTAAATCCGGCTTCAGACGTCCCCAAACCGGTCGTTATCAGCCCTAATCCTTTCTATCAAATTTACGAAGGCGCGACTATTTTGGGCGGCGGCGAAATCCATTTTGCCAACTGTCCTGCGCCCAGCTTCAACCCCGATTGGAGCAGCCTGTCCGAAGACGTATGGCAGCGCACCAAAGTCCTGATCGTCTGCTCGCCCAATAACCCGAGCGGCAGCGTCCTGCAATTAGAAGACTGGAAAGAAATTTTTGATTTGCAAGACAAATACGGTTTCGTTATTGCCTCTGACGAATGCTATTCCGAAATCTATTTTGACGGCAACAAACCGATCGGCGGCCTGCAGGCTGCGGCGCAATTAGGACGCGGCACGCGCAACATTATTATGTTTACCAGCCTGTCCAAACGCTCCAATGTCCCCGGTTTGCGTTCCGGCTTTGTCGCAGGCGATGCCGAGTTGCTCAAAAACTTCCTACTCTACCGCACCTACCACGGCAGCGCGATGAGCATTCCCGTCCAACGCGCCAGCATTGCCGCTTGGAACGATGAAGAACACGTCATTGACAACCGCCGCCTCTACCAAGAAAAATTCGACCGCGTCATCCCTATTTTGCAACAGGCATTCGATGTCAAACTGCCTGACGCATCGTTCTACATTTGGCTGAAAGTTCCCAATGGCGACGACTTGGCATTTACGCGCAACCTGTGGCAGAAAGCTGCTATCCAAGTATTGCCCGGCCGCTTCCTCGCCCGCGATACCGAACAAGGCAATCCGGGCGAAGGCTACGTCCGCATCGCTTTGGTTGCCGATGTGGAAAGCTGCGTTAAAGCGGCTGAAACCATGGTTGCTTTATACCGCCGATAAAACAAAGGCCGTCTGAAATTTCAGACGGCCTTTTTAAATCAATCAAGTTATATCGCGAAATCCAACAGATAAAAATCTTCTTTGCCTACGCCGCACTCAGGGCATTTCCAGTCGTCGGGAATATCCTCAAACTTGGTTCCGGCAGGCAGGCCGTGCTCGGGGTCGCCGAGGTCTTCGTCGTAAATCCAGCCGCAAGGGCCGCACATATATTGAGCCATTTTGTGTTCTTTCTATTTTAAAAGGCCGTCTGAAACCGTATTTTCAAACGGCCTTTCGTGTGTTTTATTGTTGATATTTTGAATTTATTGCGCTGCTTCCAAAGCGGCGATTTCTTTACGCAGGTGTTTGATGGCCGGTGTTACGATGGCGACAAACATGGCCTCGCGGACGCGGCGTTGCGCCGGACTGCGCATCAGATAACCTTTCGCGCCTGCATGCAATGCGGCAGATTGAGTGGCGTTCAGTGCCAACACAGCAGCCGCTTCACGCAGTTTCAAGGTTGCCAGCGTATCAGGTTTGTTGTTCCACGCATCATCGGCAAGGCGTTCGGTTTCCGCCCATGCGCCGTCCAACGCGGCTTTCAAATCATCGTAACTGTGGTCGAGGTAAGCGTTCACTTCCGCATTCACCACGTTGGCCATACGAATAATGCCGAGCGCACCGTCAATCACACCGGCGCCGATACCTATTTGCAGCAAGATGAAACCGGCTTTAATGGTCGGAATATAAGACTGGAACTGCTCAGGCGCAGCAATCACATCTTCATCGGGAATAAACACATCTTTAAAATTCAGGCTGTAAGTGCGCGTGCCTTCCAAACCGCAGAACTCAGGGCAATCTTGCAGGGTAACGCCTTCCCATTGGCCGCCGGTAATAAACATCACATAGCTGTCGCCGATTTGGGCGGTATTCGCCCAAATATGGTCTTCGCCGATATTGGATACCCAAGGCAAAGCGCCATTGACTTTGTAGCCGCCCTCGACGCGCTCGGCTTGTAGGTTGTGTTTTTCAATGCCGGCAAGGTGTTTGACGGTATTGGACATACCCGTACCTGCCAAAACTTTGCCCTGCAGAATATCGGCCAAATATTTGTCTTTGACCGCTTGGTTGGGGGATTGATGCAGATACCACGCGCAAGCTGCCTGACACCATGCGCTGAACGAAGTCGCGCCGCATTCTTTACCGATTTCGCGCAATACGGCGATTTGCGTTGCCAAACCCAAACCGTTGCCGCCTTCTTCAACCGTACCGGTCGCGGCAAAACCGCCGATTTTGCCCAATTCCAGCATAAATTCTTTCGGATACAGGCCTTTGCGGTCGATGTCGTCCACCAATGGTTTTAATTTGCTTTTAACGAGTTCGGCAACATTGTTCAGTAAAGCTTCGCGTGTCATGATTTTTTCCTCTGAATAAGGTTTGAAGCGTAGATGGTTCTACTCATGAATTATTCTTGGCAACAAGGATATCCTTGCTTTTTACTAAAAGGCCGTCTGAATTTTCAGACGGCCTTTGATGAGATTAGGCAAATGCCTGCAATTCAGGGTTGATTTCAGTTTTGGCAAGGTTGTTGACGTAGTTGCACAAGGTTGCCAAAGCAACGCCCATAACTACTTCAACGGCTTGCTGTTGGTTGTAACCGGCATCGAAGAATGCTTTCAGCTCGTCGTCGGATACCGCGCCTTTTTTCGCCATAACGGCTTGGGTGAATGTCGCCAAAGCACTCAGTTTGGCATCGTCAAACTCACCCGCAGCCAACGCACGGGCGGCTTTAATAGATTGTTCGGACAACAGTTTTTTCAGGGTAGCCAGTTTGGTGTGGCCGGCAACGCAGAAACCGCATTCGTTGGTACGGGCGGCAATGATTTGGACAACTTCAACTTCGCCGTCAGTCAGGCTGTTGGCCGCATTCAGCTTGCCAACTTCTTGGTAAAACGCCAAAGCTTCGGGCGCATTGGCCAAAACGCCGATCAGGTTAGGAATAAAGCCGTTGTTTTTCAATACGGCTTCAATGCGTGGTTTAGCAGCTTCAGGAGCGGTTTCAACTGTGTGTATGGTCAGGCGGGACATGTGTATAACCTTCTTATTTGGTGAAATGAAGCGCCCATCATAAGCCATCTGCCTCCATCAGAAAAAGACTTATTGGTTATTTACCGCGAACCAAAAGTTATAAGGCCGTCTGAACGGATTCAGACGGCCTTATCAAATGATTCAACTCATTATTTGATAAAGTTTTTCAGCAGCATAGAAGCGATATCGTCCAAGCCGAAGCCATCCGCATCTTGAGCCGTGCCGTTAGGCGTGGCTTTATCGACCAAGTCAGGCAATACTTTTGCCAACAAATCGCCTGCTTGACCGGCATCCACGCCGAATTTTTGCGCGATTTGGTTTACCGTATCGCTGCCCAACGCATTTTGCAGGTCGCTGCCGGACACAGGCAGGTTGCTGGATTGGTTGGAAACCCAGCTGCTCAGGGCATCGCCCAAACCGCCTTGTTGCAGTTGGTTGATCAGGTTGCCCACGCCGCCTTGCTGTTTCACCAAATCCATCGCCATATCGGTCAGAGAACCTTGTGCACCGTTTTCGCTGTTGCCACCCAACATTTGAGTAGCCGCATTCAAAAGATTGTCCATGAGTGCCATGACTTTTTCCTTATATTTGTGTCTAAAAAAGAAAACGGAGTGTAGCAAAATTTGTACTGAAAAAAATCAGGCTTAACTAAACTTCTTTTATCCCAAATCCGTAACAAAACAAAGGCCGTCTGAAACTGGATTTCAAACGGCCTTCATAATGAATAATGCTATTCTTCGCGGCCATTGAAATACTCGGCCGCGCCACCTTCAAAAAACCCTTGCAAAATCGCCTGCGCCGCCACTTGGTCAAGTACAGATTTTTGTTTTCGGCCAAACACTTGAGCTTCAGTAAGCAGGCTTTCCGCGTATAGGGAAGACATCCTTTCGTCCACCCAATAAACCGGCAAGTTAAAACGTCCGTGCAAACGGCGGCCAAACTTGCGGCTCAAACGGGTCAGCTCATGCTCCGTGCCGTCGGTATGCGTCGGCAGGCCGACCACAAAATACTTGGGCTGCCATTCTTTGACCAGCTTGGCAATGGCCTCGAATTTTTCATCATTGCTGTTGCCGGTTACCGTCGCCAGCGGATGAGTCATACCCAACTCGGCATCACCCTGCGCCACGCCGATACGTGCCTCGCCGAAATCAAAGGCCAAAACCGTGCCTTTTGGTGCATCAGGCATGGCCGACTCCCGAAACCAAGGCGTTCGGATTGACACCCAATTTTTCAAAAGCGGCGGCATAACGAAGTTCATAAGGCACATCAAACAGAATATGCTCGTCCGCAGGGACGGTCAGCCAAACATTTTCTGCCAGCTCGCGCTCCAACTGCCCTTTGCCCCATTTCGAATAACCAATGCTGATCAAAGCCTTGTCCACCGCACCCTCTTTAGACAAGTTTTCAATCACATCGCGTGAAGAAGTCAGCGCCACGTTATCGGTTACCACCATGCTGTTTTGCCAGCGTCCGATCGGCGTATGCACGACATAGCCGCGCTCAATTTGAACCGGCCCGCCCATCATCACGTTTTCATGTTGTAGGCGCAACGGGATATTGCGGTCGGCGGCGGCGAAAATCATGTCCATGGTAATCGGCGAAGGCTTGTTGATGATGATGCCCAGCGCACCTTCTTCATCGTGTTCGCACACATAAATGACCGTATCCGTAAAAAACGGATCGTCCATATGAGGCATGGCAATCAGGAAATGGTTGGCTAAATTCATATTCTTTTAATCTATAAGCTGATTTTATTATTTTTGTCCGTCGGCAACCGGCGCGTCCACCACGCACGCACCGTAAACCGCGCCGCCTGCCGGTACCGGCGTATCGGTTTTCGCATGGGCAAAACACGATACCGCGCTCAAAGAGTTTTTCGGCGAGCCTTGAACGATTTTATCGCTGTACACCAAATAAGCGAAAGACTTACGTTTCGGGTCGTAATAGCGGATAATCTGCTGGCTCTTAAATGCTATGCTGGCGCTGCGTTTGAACACTTGTCGCGGTTTCAAAACCGCAGCCTCGTTATAACGGATGACTTCCGCACTTTGCACGCAGGAAACCGATGCGTCGCTGGCATCCTCTTCCAAATTGACCGTTTCTTTCAAACCGCCTTTTTTCGCGTACGAAATATAACAGGCAACCCCCTGCACATCAGGATCGTCAAAACCTTCCACTTCAATACGGTCGTTTTTACCCAGCATATGAAACACCGTACTGGCGCGTCCGATTTTATCGGTATTGTCACCGCAAGCCGCCAAAACCATGGCGCCCAACACTACTAATAAATATTTTTTCATAATATCCTGTCAATGCAGACTGTCAGTTTCCAGGCAGACTTAAATCCCGTCCGCCTACTCTATCGTTACTATATAAGACCGTTCGTCCATATTGCAACCCGATATTATTTTCAGACGGCCTGACAGACAGTATAATCCGTCCTATTGTTCCTACTTTGATAGCAAGATCGAACCATGCGTTACAAACCCCTCATTCTCGCCCTGTTGCTCAGTTTCTCCCTGCCAACCTATGCTGCCAAAGACGCGCCGAAAGAAAAAGCGGCTGCCGTCAAAAAAGCTGCGCCCGTAAAAAAAGAGAAAGAAGCTGCTAAGGCAGATGTAAAAAAAGAAACCTCAAAAAAACAAGCGGTAAAAGCCAAAGCTGCCAAAGAGAAGGAAACCGCCGACAACAACGAACGTGCTTCAGCCAAAAACAAAACGGCTAAAGCCGCCGAATCCACTGCCGACAATAAAAAGGCCAGCCGTAAAACCGAAGAGCCTAAAGAAACGGCAAAAGACAAAAAAGCTGCAACCGAAAAATCCGGCAAAGCCAAAGAACAAGACAAAAAACCTGTTGAAGATAAAAAAGACAGCAAAGCCAAAGAGCCTGCTAAAAAAGCGGCCGAGGATAAAAAAGACAGCAAAAAAACCAAAGAGCCCGTAAAAAAAGCAGCCGAAGACAAAAAGGCCGAAGCTAAAGAAGCCAAAGAACCTGCAAAAAAAGCTGTTGACGACAAAAAAGACGCTAAAAAAGACACAAAAGCCAAAGAACAAAACAAAAAAGCCGAGCCTAAAGTTGAGCCTAAAGCCGCTTCTTCAGCCGAAAACGATTTCAAAGCAGCCGTAACTGCCGCCGCCAACGATATGGAAACCAAGAAATCCTTTGCAAAACGCAACGAGGGTTTCATTATCCATGTCAATGCCACGCTCAAACAGCTGCAACAAACACGCAACAACCTCTCCGGCATCAACCGCAAACAACGCGACGCATGGGAAAAATTCCAAAAACTCAATGCCGATGCCAACCAGTTGAAAGCCGAAGTTTCCAACACGCACGCCCAAATTTCGCGCTTTGTGTCCGGCAACTATAAAAACAGCCAGCCCAACGCGGTTGCCCTCTTCCTGAAAAACGCCGATGCCGGTCAAAAAACCCGCTTCCTGCGTTACACGCGTTATATCAACAACGCCAACGACCAAGTCATGAGAGACTTGGAAAAACAACAGAAAGAGCTGGCAGCGCAAGAGCAAAAAATCAACAATGAATTGGCTTACCTGAAAAAACTGCAAGCCAATATCCAAGCTTCGTTGCGCCAACAAGGCGTAACCAATACCGCCGAACAAGCCGAAAGCCGTCGTCAAAACGCGCAAATGGCCAAAGAAGCGCAAAAGAAAATCAACCACAGAGAAAACGAGCAACGCCTCAACAATCTCTTGAAAGATTTGGAAAAACGCAAAGCCGAGCAACGCAAAGCCGAAGCCGAAGCGCGTAAAAAAGCCGCCGAAGCCCGTTTGGCCGCTGCCGAAAAAACCCGCAAAGAGCAGGCTGCCGCCCAACAAAAAGCCGAAGCCGAACGCGCCGCCATGTCCACACTGACTGACGAAGACATGAAACTGCAAGCCCCCAACACCCAAGGCTTTACCGTCAGCAACGCCAACAGCTTCAGCCGTATGCAAGGCCGTCTGAAAAAACCGGTCAACGGCACACTGGCAGGCCTGTTCGGTCAAGACCGCGGCGATGGCGAAGTTTGGAAAGGCGTGTTCTATAATACCGTTCCTGCTCCGGTCAGCAGTATTGCCTCAGGCACGGTTACTTTTGCCGGCGAACTTGACGGCTACGGCAAAGTAGTCGTCCTCGACCACGGCGACGGCTATGTCAGCATTTACTCCGGCCTGAACGAAATCGACACCGCCCAAAACTACGCCGTCAATGCCGGCAGCAAGATTGGCACCAGCGGCACTTTGCCGTCGGGCGAAACCGGTCTTTACCTTGAAGTCCGCTACAACGGACAAGTCATGAATCCGCTTTCCTGGATTAACTGATGTTTCAGACGGCCTGAGTGAGTTTTCCCCTTCAGGCCGTCTGAATTTCATCATAAACTACAATAAAACACGATTTTCACGCCTGTTCAGCACATTAAACAACAAACTTTTACCTTAAACTTATTGTTCCAAGCGTTTAAATCACATAAAGTCAACGGGTTCAGAGAAAACAAAAAACACTTTGCTTACCGTACACAAAAAGAAAGTCAAACGAATGTCAACAAAATCTACTTTGAAAAAAGTTGCAATCTACACTCTCGGCGCGTTTAGCGGCATCGCCCTCAGTCTGAGTGTACAAAGTTTTGCCGCCGAAAAAGACAAAAAAGACAACGAGGCCCTGCCCGTGCAAACCATCCGCACCATGGCAGAAGTGTACGGCCAAATCAAAGCCAACTATTACCAAGACAAACCCGATGCCGAGCTCTTTGAAGGCGCAATGAAAGGCATGGTGTCCGACCTCGATCCGCATTCCGAGTATATGGACAAAAAAGGCTATGCCGAAATGAAAGAGTCCACCAGCGGCGAATTCGGCGGCTTGGGCATGGAAATCGGACAAGAAGACGGCTTCGTCAAAGTCGTTGCCCCGATTGAAGACACTCCGGCAGAACGCGCCGGCGTGAAAAGCGGCGACTTCATCGTTAAAATCGACAATACCTCTACCCGCGGCCTGACTGTCAGCGAAGCCGTCAAAAAAATGCGCGGCAAACCGGGTACCAAAATCACCCTGACGCTTTCACGCAAAAATGCCGACAAACCCATCGTCGTCAACCTGACCCGCGCCATCATCAAAGTCAAAAGCGTGCGCCATCACTTGCTTGAAAAAGACTACGGCTACATCCGCGTCTCCCAATTCCAAGAGCGCACTGTTGCCGCGCTCAATGAAGCCGCACAAGCCCTTGTCAAAGAAAACAAAGGCCCGCTCAAAGGCATCATTCTCGACTTGCGCGACGACCCGGGCGGCCTGCTCAATGGCGCAGTCGGCGTATCCGCAGCCTTCCTGCAACCTGACGTAACCGTTGTCAGCACCAAAGGCCGCAACAAAAAAGAAGGCATGGTACTGAAAGCAACTGCCGAAGACTACATCACCACCAGCGGCAAAGACCCGTTGGCCGGATTGCCTGCCGAACTGAAAACCATTCCCATGACTGTCCTGATTAACGCAGGCTCGGCCTCCGCTTCCGAAATCGTTGCCGGTGCATTGCAAGACCACAAACGCGCCGTCGTCGTCGGCACACAAAGTTTCGGCAAAGGCTCCGTGCAAACCCTGATTCCGCTTTCCGGCGGCAGCGCAGTCAAACTGACCACTGCCCTTTACTACACGCCAAACGACCGCTCGATTCAGGCGCAAGGCATTGTTCCTGACGTTGAAGTCAAAGACAAAGACCGCGCCTTTGAAAGCCGCGAAGCCGATTTGGTCGGCCATATCGGCAATCCGTTGGGCGGCCAAGACGTCAACAGCAGCACTGAAACGCCTGCCAACGCCGAAACCAAAGCCGATAAAGACAAGTCTAAAAAAGACAAAGACAAAGACGAAGACATCTCCAGCCGCCGCATTCCAAATCCGGCCAAAGACGATCAGCTCCGCAAAGCCTTGGAATTGGTGAAAAATCCAGCCGAATGGCAAAAATCTTTAGGTTTGGCAGCGAAAAAACCTGCACCGAAAAAAGATGCTGATAAAGACAGCAAAAAATAAATCTGTTATTTCTCAATAAAAAAGGTCGTCTGAAAACGATATGATTGTTTTCAGACGACTTTTTTTATGTTATTTCACCCCCCAATACACCAGTCCCTTATATGGCAACTTAATATTAGGCAACCAAAAATTTTCGCCCTGCCAACCTTTATCTTTATTTCCTACTACTTGATAAAGTGTAAGGAATAAATCATTGGGATATTTTTCTCCTAATTTACGGTCGTCTTCCGAAAGCATTGTGCCAGTTGCTCGAGAAAGTTTACGTCCGGTTTTGATCAAAACATAGGTTTTAAAACTTGGACGTTGTGCCTTTAATGCTTCTACACCAGCAATAAATTTTTCCTTATTCCAGTCATCTGGAACATAATGACCCAATTTATCTAGAACCAAGAATAAATCCTCTATATCTATTTGATATAAATCAGATTGAACTTCATCTTTTAAAATAGAAGGCAAAATCTTGTTAATCTCCGACAAATTATCCTCGTTTGGGTGAAGTGGAAAATAATTCACACCACCCACAATTTGATTAATACTATCGAATTTCAATACATTTTTTCGAGTCGGATTGATATTTTTCGGATAAATAACCTGAATATTGCCGTCTGAATTTTTTGCCTGCTCAATAATCAGATTATTTGCTTGATTGAGTTGTACAAAGAAGTAATAAACATCAAACGGAATATAAAGCCGTAATAATGATTTATCACGGTCATATCCAAAAATACGCGAATGTTGCCAGAAAGTATCTGCATTCGGTTTTTTGGCAGTGCGACTATAATAAACCGTTTGTAGTTTCGGAATAGTTAAGCCTCGTCCAATCACATTCCCACCAATAATAATATTAAAGCCTCTTTCCAAATCAAAATCTGATTCTGTCTGCGAGTTGACGACGAGAGTATAAATTTGCTTATTTTCTAAAAGTTCTGTTAGTTTTTCATAAATTTCCTCAAAATGATGAATATCAGGCTTAGTCTTTTGCAAATCCAAATAATCTTCTTTAAAGCTGTCTGCAAAATTCTCCCCACTATTAATCGTTTGTACCAAATCATTCAAAAAGGCTTGGATTTTTTGAGAAAAGGCTTGATGATCTTGGATTTTATAACTTGGATGTAAAGCAAAATTACAATTGGTTTTACCGCATAAAGCAAACTCTGCACAAGTAAGCAGAAAACTATGCAATGCCTGTTTTACTCCTTCGGTAATTTCACCACTAGCATCTTTCATATCGTCCAATTCACTGTCAATAAAGCGAACGATATAGCTTGGAGGATCAGAGAAGACAAAGTTGCCACCGATGTATTTTTCACCAGCTTCAAAGAAATGGATAAATTCAGGTTGCCAATCAGATTCTTCATGTTGCAATAAAAGCGATTGAGGTGTGGCGGTCAACTGAATAAATAGGCTTTGACAACAGGAATTCTTAATGTCATTTAGCAGTTTATTGATAGTACTGGCATCTTTATCCGGCTTATCAGTATTAGTATTTAGACTGGCCGCATCGGCTTCATCATCCACAATAACCAAAGGATAGCCTTTCAGACTACTTTGGCTGGCAAACAAATTACGCCAACGTTTCAATACACGGGCATTCTTTTTAATCACGACCAAGATGGGATTATTTGCCTTCATTACCTGCATAAAACTTCGGTCATCATTTTCAGACAATACAATAAAATTTTTCAGATTAGCTTCGGCACGCTTGACTGTTTGTTCCTGTAAATCTACGCTGTCAGTAGTAAGATACAAAAAAACTTTGTGGTCACCATCATCAGCCAGCGCACTTAATATACCCAAAACCTGTGCCGTTTTGCCACTTTGAACATTGCCTAGCAATAAAACGTTTTGAGCGATTTTCGGCTCGGTTTGTGATAATTTCTCCATAAAACCATTAACAGTATTTTCAACAGAATCAGCTAATTCGGGAGGGGTTAATTGATTCAAGTAGGTTTGCAACATTTAGTTTTTCCCCTTAAATGAGAGTAGCCAAACATCAGGATTGTCGGTTGAACGAAACTCAAAATGATCGTTACCGTATTTATGCAGAGTCTCTTCTGTGACAGGTTCCCCCGTTCTTAAACAATCAGCCGCCTCTAAACGTCCTTTAACCCATTTACCAAATATGGTTTGATCACCTTTTGAACTGAAATTTTTACCATTTTGTCCTGTGGTATTACATTCAAATTTCCAGCCATCATCCGTGATGACGGTAAACTCTTTTTGTTTTGGGTATCCTTCTGTACCTAAAAATTTTGTTGATACAATCAACTCTGCTTCATACCATGGCCTAGGTAAATAAAATCCACGTTTATTTTTACGGCCTTTGGCAAAAAATCGGTTTAAACTGCTTTCTGGGAAGGTTTTAACTGGTAAATCAAAGTGATAAGTCGATATTTGTGAAAAAAGCTGCTCAAGCATAGAATCATTCACTTTTTCGACTCCCAGACAATTCTCTAAATGAACATTATGTTCTTTAAAATCAGTTGGTTTTGCTACTTGACTAATAGTCACACCCAATTGCTGGATAACCTGATCTATATTTTTATGTAATTTAGATGCCGTCTGAACATCATTCAAATGAACCATCGTTTCATAGGTGCGCTCAGTATTATCCCAAAAGCAAGTAAGATTAGCAGAACCAATCAATCCATGAGTTTCATTCTGATTCTTAAACGAATACATTTTTCCATGAAATTTCACACGTGGAGAAACATATACTGCCCCACGTTGCTTATCTTGCAAAAAATAATTTAATTCACAAAGACTGTTGTATTGAGGACGACTAAACCCTTCTAAATAATGCATACCAACTAATAATTTTATTTTCTGGTTATGTTCGCTATCTTCTAAAATTTTATGTAACTCTTTGACTGCATCATTAGAAACATAGCCTGTTGCCATTAAAATTTCATTGGCAGACATAAATAAATCCATCCAAACTTTATTTAATGGCTTATCTGTAATTCGTGCATTAGCAATATTAGAAAAAACAGTATTCATCGTTTTCCCCCTCGAATTTTGCTTAGTCGGTCATGAAATAAAACGTCCTTCTCTGCTTTCAACTTCTTATGCAAATCTACTTTTTTATAGTTGCCTGAAAAAATTGGTAAGAGGGTTCTTGCCAATTCAACCACGCCTTGAGGTGGTACCGCATTGCCAATTTGACGACGAACTTCTGTCGTTGAGCCAACAAACTCAAAGTCATCAGGAAAGCTTTGTAATCTTGCACGTTCACGATTGGTAAAGGCTCGGGGTTCAGGAAAATGATAGCCCCAAGTACCACCGCCACCCGCAGCAATAATCGTTGTAGAAGGTCTATTACGGTGCATTCGGCGATAAACAAGGCTTAACATACTTTTTACATATAAAGGATGTTCTTTAGGAATATCACTATAGTTTCCTCCCTCTGGGATTAGTTCTAAACGTTTACGGGTTTGCTCACTAATTTTCAACAATTCATTATTACTGGCATTCTTGGGAATATTAGATATCGCTTGACCAGCAGTTACATATGGTTTTAATCCATTTTCGCCAGTTTCATTGTGTGTCGGTTCTGGATGATGAAAATCAAATCCTGTATCCAAACGTACACCAACAATCAACACACGCTCACGAAATTGAGGTACACCAAATTCTGCAAAGTTATATAGCTTTGCCTGAACGTAATAACCGCAATTCTCAAAGTCAGTAATAATTTGCTGAATGGCTTTTTTCTTGTTGGCAGTCAACAAACCTTTTACGTTCTCAGCAACAAAGACTTTTGGTTTTTTTACATTTACAAAACGTAAAAAGCTTTTATAAAGATTGCCACGCTCACCCTCTAGGCCCGGCTGTTTCCAAATCATAGAAAAATCTTGGCAAGGGAATCCGCCTAAAATGATGTCGCAATCGGGAATAGTTGGATCGTTAGGATCTATTTGTTCAATATCGCCTTCTACGATGACATCGCCAATATTTTTACGGAAACTTTCGCAAGCCCAATGGGAAAAATCGTTCGCCCAAACAGTTTCGTAACCAGCTTGGTGAAAACCTAAATCTAAACCTCCACATCCTGAAAATAGAGATAGAATTCTGGGTTTCTTGTCAGATGAATTAAACTTTGAGATTTTTTTAGATGACATAGGATTTCACTCCTATGTATAGATTTGATAAAAACCCTTGAAGGGATTTTAATAGAGAACTAGGCAAGGCAAGGCAAGGCAAGGCAAGGCAAGGCAAGGCAAGGCAAGGCAAGCTTACCATCGTTTTTTTGAAATAAAATCATTTTTCTAAAACTTCCATGTAAATTTTTCCTATTATGCCGCAAAAAAACAGCAAATGCCGCTGCATTAAACCAGTTATGAATACTTGAAATTATAAATAAAGTATTCATAATCCCAAGGTCGTCTGAAAACGATATCAGTTTTCAGACGACCTTTTCACACATCAAATATTCCACAGGGAAAACATCATGGCAAAAGCCCCCAAAACCATCTACCAATGTTCCGAATGCGGCGGTACTTCCCCGAAATGGCAGGGTAAATGCCCGCATTGCGGCGAGTGGAACACGCTTCAGGAAAGCCTTGCCGCGCCCGAACCGAAAAACGCCCGTTTCCAATCTTGGGCGGCGGACACTTCGACCGTCCAATCACTCTCCGCCGTTACTGCCACAGAAGTGCCTCGCAATCCGACCGGCATGAGCGAGCTTGACCGCGTATTGGGCGGTGGCCTGGTCGATGGTGCGGTCATCCTGCTTGGTGGCGACCCCGGCATCGGCAAATCCACACTGCTGTTGCAAACCATCGCCAAAATGGCGCAAAGCCGCAAAGTGCTATACGTTTCCGGCGAAGAATCCGCACAACAAGTCGCCCTGCGCGCGCAACGTTTGGAACTACCCACCGAAGGCGTGAACCTGCTTGCCGAAATCCGCATGGAAGCGATTCAGACGGCCTTGAAACAACACCAGCCCGAAGTCGTTGTCATCGACTCCATCCAAACCATGTATTCCGGCCAAATCACCTCCGCCCCCGGTTCCGTGTCGCAGGTGCGCGAGTGTGCCGCCCAACTGACGCGTATGGCGAAACAGATGGGCATTGCCATGATACTGGTCGGACACGTTACCAAAGACGGCGCGATTGCCGGCCCGCGCG
>ERZ772966.294-NODE-294-length-20124-cov-21.649758_pt1 | contig 20124 bp, 18 predicted proteins | sample MGYA00580680_ERZ772966 | MGnify/ENA primary metagenome ERZ772966 (study PRJEB29015, sample SAMEA2738055) | human oral metagenome | biome: human oral; feature: human-associated habitat; material: saliva | place: China | collected 2225 ...
AAATCTTTGTTTAGGTTTCGGCTGTCGGGGAAAAAGGAATTTTGCAAAGGTCTCAAGCTTTCTTTTTGGAAACCGATTCGCAACCTTTTCCATTGGTCATTGCGGTTTTGAATTTATTGGCAGAATCAATATCAGTGCATTTGTAAGCATTGCCCAAACTATCCATCCAAACGGAAAGGGTATAGCCTGTTTTTGTGGGAATGGCTTTCAAACGATAGGCCCGGCTTTTACTGGCATTAATCATTTCAGCAGAGTATTGGTATTTGTCTGCCAAATCTTTATGGCCTTTGTATGAGGAAATAAAGTCATCCAACTGAGTTTTAATCTCATCAGTTTTCCACTTTGGATTTTTGACCATCTTATTTTTAAAAGCAGAATTGATGGCGACTAACTCAGCATGCGCTTGTGATTGGTAGCCGCGTTCAATGTAGCGGTTGTAAGATGGAATGGCAATGACGCTCAGGATGGCTAAGATGGCGACGGCAATCATCATCTCAACCAGCGTAAAGCCTAGTTGTTTGGTAGAGGTGGTATTCATTATATTATTCGCTGGCAACGTAAGACTGAAGAACGACTTGGGTATTGTCATTCTTACCCCATGCTTTGGCAGTAACGCGGTAAATAGTACGTTTGTCGGCAGAGTTAGTGCCTAGATATTCGATGATGTAGCGCGGACTTTTTTTGATGCCGCTATTTTCACCTAGAGAATATTTTTTGCCGTTGACATCAATACATTTTTTGGGTTTTTTCTTCTTTTTTTCATCTTTTTCATCTTTTTCTATACATTCAGGGAGTATACGATTCCAAGCATCTCCTTCCGGTTTGTCGTTTTCTGGTTTTTCAAAGTTACCATCATATATAACTTCTGGAGTAGAGCATAAACCGTTTTTACAATCTTTGGTAAAAGTAGTCTTTTTACCTTCAATATCAAAAATTTGATTTTCACCTTCACGCAGTGCCGCTTCGGCCAGGGTGGTTGCCAGTTTGCGGTCGGCATCGTTAGTGCTGATGCGTTGTTCGGTATTGTAGGACTGAGTGGCTGTAACCACGAGCAGGGCGATAACGACCATCATCATTAAGACGATAAACAAAGCATAGCCCTGCTGCCGTTCGGGTTTGTTTAGAGTGATCGGTCGGCGCATACGTTTCCTCCGCGGATGGTGGCATTAATATTATAGATATCGACTTTATTGTCTTGTTCTTTTGATGGGTCAATACTGCCGTTATTCAGTACGATTTGGATAGAAGCCGGAGACTTAGCCTCAATTGAGGTATCCAATTGATCTGCATACTTAAAGGTTTCCGCATTTGCTCCACTTGCTGATGCATTTTCAGAATCAGGACATTCTGCATAGATATAATGAAGATCCATGCTTGTAATGCCTTTAATTAGCAGCTGTGGATTACTCCATGAGCCATTATCAGACAATTGGAAACGGAATAAGCCGTTCTCTTTGTCAAGCGTACCAACGGCATAAGCAATCATTTCATGTTTCATGATGGCGATACTGCCGTTTTGATCAGAGTCGGTAATTTTCAAAGCCGATTTTGCCGCAGCCAAATCTTTAATTTCTGTGTGAGGTTTGGCAATTCCGAAGCAACTGCTGGCAATGGCGGTTTTTGCAACAGGATTTTTCTTGTCAATACCGTATTGAAACAGCAGGGCTTTTTTAAAGCCGGGATAGCTTAAATTGATTTCTTTAACCGGTAACAGATTATTCACATCGGCTGTTTTCAATGTGTATTCATTTGAGCTTTTGTCTTCTATCACTGCAGAGGCAGGAAAATTCGCCATATTGAAGCAGCCGAAATTACCTGCCATACGCGCATCGCGGACGATCATATTGGCGGCGTTGCGCAAGTCTTGTTGGATACCGATACGGGCGTTGGCAGACTTGTTTAATCCGCGCGCAGTAAAGTAAGTGGAGCTGACAGCCATTAAGACGATCATGCTGAGTAGGCTGGCAACCAGAAATTCAAGGATGCTAAAACCACGAATGGCGGTTTTATTGGTAATATGGTTGAGTAAGCGTTTATTGTTCATTATTAGTCTCTTACGCGTGATTGGTAGGTATAGACAACGTGATGCCCCGATGTGTTGAGATGTTTTGCGCTATTTTCTTCTTCAACATCTTGTAACCATAAAACTTTCACGATGGTTGTATCGCCTTTGCCATCGCATTTTGCGTTAAACCCATTTTCGTAAGTCGGCTCTGCTCCGGAAGAATCTTTGCAGATGGTTGAGAAGACTTGGGCTTCGGGGAGAGCTTTAGCTAAATCGGTTTTAAACTGTGCAATTTGAGCCTGTGCAAGTTGGGCTTTGGTCATTTTGGCTTCAAATTTTGCAGTTTGTTTAGAGTCGGATTTTAGGTAGGCATCATAGGACTTTTTATAACGGGAGGTTTTTTCCCCTGCAGGATCGGTTTCTGGAGAGAGCTTCGGATTAATGAGCATGCCTTCAATCAGATTTTGCGTAATTTGGGCGACGGCGGTTTGATTTTCAGACTCGCGCACGTTGGATACGGTACGCAATTGAACAGCCAGAAGGGCCAGTACGCCGATTGCAAGGACAAACATGGCAATCAAAACTTCAATCAGGGTCATACCTGATTGAAGTTTTGGGGTAAAGCTTGTTGGGCTGGTCTTCAGACGGCCTTTAAATGATCTGAGATGAGTAGGATTAGTAATGTTCATAAGATACCGTTGTTATTATCTGGAAGTGTATTCACACATTTTGCGCTCATCGTTTTTAGCACAGATTTCGACATGCCCATTGCCATTAATTAAAAGTACGGTAGCACGAGCTTTCTTGGTTTCAGCATCAGCAGCGGATTTATCTGTCAGGCTGATTTTGATGTGGCCGTCTGAAAATTGATAATTTTTCTTATCCTTATCATCATCCTTATCATCGATTAAATATTCAAATGTACCATTGGGAAGGAAACTCCACCGGACTTCTGAAGCGGAAGAGGAGAAGGTGGAACGTGAAGTACCGATGGGAATATAGTCGAAGCTGTATTCCACTTTTTCAGTGTCACCATTGAGAATGATGTAGCGGATAGATAAATCGACTCCATCATTTCGATAGCTGGTTTTTTTGTTTTGATTGGCGTAGGCCAACATACCAATACTGGTACTGGTACTGGTACTGTTTTTTTTGTGAATGCAACCATTATGCGAGCCATCGGATTTAATTTTGACCGGGCAGATGTAAACGGGAAGATTGAGACGGACGGCCTCATTACGCGCGAAGCGCAGCAGATTGGCAATTTGCTCTGCTTGCGATGCTACACGTCTGGAGGCAATCCATTGATTCATATTGGGAAGTGCGATGACGGCCATTACTGCTGCAATAGTAATGACAATCAGCAACTCAATTAGGGTGAAGCCTTTTTGTGTCTGATACATGAGTGATTTTTGGTAGTAATGTGTTGGGTAACTGACGTTTTCGCTTTTGCATTTGCTCGTGGCAATGCTTTTGCTTTTATTAGATTTATTTTAAACGATTTTGTAATGCGTGACTAATGAAATATGAAATTCGGTTAGTTTTTAAGACAATCTGTCTCAATCTTCCATCAACATAGATTCTGGAACATAGGCAGCATTATCAAATTTGGTAAATTGCCCCATCCAAGTGAGGAACACTTTCCCGACGGGACCGTTACGGTGTTTGCCGATAATACATTCCGCCAAGCCTTTTGCGGGTGAATCTGAGTTGTAGTATTCGTCGCGATACATAAACATAATCAAGTCGGCATCCTGCTCGATTGCGCCGGATTCACGTAAGTCGGACATCATCGGCCGTTTGTCGGTACGCTGCTCAACTGTACGGCTCAACTGCGACAGGGCAATGACGGGAACTTGCAATTCTTTAGCCAATGCTTTGAGGGAGCGGGAAATTTCGCCAAGCTCGGAAGCACGGTTGTCAGAACGGCCGGAGCCAGACATTAATTGCAGATAGTCGATAACGATCAAGCCCAATTTACCGTTGAACTGGCGCGCAAGACGGCGGGCGCGAGCGCGGAGTTCGAGCGCGGTCAAACCCGGAGTTTCATCGATATACATGGGTGCATCGGAGAGTTTAACGACCGCTTCGTTCAGACGGCCCCAATGTTCGTCTTGCAATCTGCCGGTTTTTAAAACGCTTTGATCCAAACGTCCGACTGAACCCAGCATACGCATGACCAGCTGCGCACCGCCCATCTCCATCGAAAATACGGCGACAGGTAATTTTTTTTCTACGGCAACGTGTTCCGCAATATTGATAGAAAAGGCAGTTTTACCCATGGAAGGACGGCCTGCGACGATGATCAAATCACCCGGTTGGAGGCCTGATGTTTTTTTGTCGAGGTCGATAAAACCTGTCGATATGCCGGTTACTTCATCAGGATTGTCGCGCGAATAAAGCATATCGATGCGTTCGACTACTTCTTTCAAAAGGTCGGGCATCTCAAGGAAGCCTTGTTTGGATTTGGCGGTACTTTCGGCGATTTGGAATACTTTGTTTTCCGCCTCGTCCAAAAGCTGGCCTGCATCGCGCCCTTGCGGATTGTATGCGTTGCGTGCAATTTCCGTGCCGACTTCGGCAAGCTGGCGCATGATGGAACGCTCACGCACGATTTCGGCGTAGCGGCGGATATTGGCAGCAGACGGCGTGTTTTGCGCCAGCGTAATCAGATAGTTGAATCCGCCTGCCGCTTCCAATTCTTCATTGCGTTCCAAACTTTCTTGAACGGTAATGACGTCGGCAGGACGGCTTTCATTAATCAGGTTGGCAATCGCACGAAAAATCAGGCGGTGTTCGTGGCGGTAAAAATCCTCGCCGGAAACGACATCGGCAATACGGTCCCAAGCAGAATTTTCCAGCATCAAGCCGCCCAAGACGGATTGCTCCGCTTCTGTGGAATGTGGCGGTAGTGACAATGCGCTGATTTCACGGTCTTCAGACGGCATATCGGAATAATTGCTCATAACGGGCATCTCTGGCTGGAAAATTGCAATCCACTATTATAACGCAGTGTAAGTTCAATTGGTTTGTTTAGGCTAAAGCAGGTAAAATAGCAATGTTGTCGATTTGACAACACACTACCAAAATATAAATATCAAGAATTAGGAGCATAAAAATGGAACACAAGCTGCCACAATTGCCTTATGAACTGGATGCGTTGTCCCCTCATCTGACCAAAGAAACTTTGGAGTTCCACTACGGCAAACACCATCAAACTTACATCACCAATTTGAACAATCAAATCAAAGGCACTGAGTTTGAAGAAATGCCTTTGGAAGAAATCGTGAAAAAATCTTCCGGCGGTATGTTCAACAACGCTGCCCAAACTTGGAACCACACTTTCTACTGGCTGGGCTTTACCCCTAAAGGTCAAGGCAAACCTGCCGGCGAATTGGCTGCGGCAATCGACGCCAAATGGGGTAGCTTCGAGAAATTCCAAGAAGCGTTCAATGCTTGCGCGGCCGGTACTTTCGGCTCCGGTTGGGCATGGTTGGTGAAAACGCCTGCCGGTGAATTGGATCTGGTTTCTACTTCCAATGCAGCTACTCTGCTGACTACTGAAAACACTCCGCTGTTGACTTGCGACGTATGGGAACACGCCTACTACATCGACTACCGCAACAGCCGTCCTAACTACCTGAAAGGTTTCTGGGAAATCGTTAACTGGGATGAAGTTGCCAAACGCTTCGCTGCATAAAACAATATAAATGAAAAGGCCGTCTGAAAAATTTTCAGACGGCCTTTTTGTCGATATGGGCGTGAAGAAATGATTTAGATGAATGTTTTTTCTGTCTGATGCGCAAAATTATCATGGAGCAGAAAAAAGGATAAACGGGAGATTATGCTAAAATATTGTCAACAATTTTTTGATTCCGCATGATATGGAATCAGCGTTTGACACATATAGACAAGAGGATTTTATGAAATTTCTAGACCGTGAGGCGACCATTGCCAAACCTGGCTTTAATCGTTGGCTGGTACCGCCCGCCGCTTTGGCAGTGCATCTTGCCATCGGGCAGATATACGCTTATTCCGTGTTCAATGCGCCGCTGACCAAGCTTATCGGTATTACTGAGTCGGCTGCAGGAGATTGGAAACTGACCACGGTCGGTTGGATTTTCAGTATTGCCTTGGCGATGTTGGGCGCGTCAGCGGCCATGTTCGGTACTTGGATGGAACGCGTTGGGCCGCGTAAAGCAATGTTTGTTGCTGCCTGCTGCTTTAGCTTGGGCTTTTTTGTGTCGGCGATCGGCGTCCATACGCACAATCTGTTTTTGCTTTATTTGGGCAACGGTGTGATTGGCGGGGTCGGTTTGGGTTTGGGCTATATCGGGCCTGTATCAACACTGATGAAATGGTTTCCCGATAAACCGGGTATGGCGACAGGTTTGGCGATTATGGGCTTTGGTGGCGGCGCGATGTTGGCCTCGCCTTTATCCGTGTCGCTGATGAATTTTTTCTCCAGTGAAACTTCAGTTGGCGTAGCGCAGGCTTTTGTCGTTTTAGGATTGTTTTATTTGGTGTTGATGATGTTCGGTGCGTTTACCATCCGCATACCTGCCAATGGCTGGAAACCTAAAGGTTATGTTGCGCCGAAAATCAAAAATAAATTGGTCAGCAGTAATCACGTCAATGTTTCCGAAGCCATGAAGACGCCACAGTTTTGGCTCTTGTTTTGGGTGTTGTGTCTGAACGTGACAGCGGGTATCGGCGTTTTGGGTCAGGCTTCCGTCATGATTCAGGAGCTGTTTTCTGAAACTTCTGTCGGTAAACAGGCTGCCATTGGCGCGGGTGCGGCGGCAGGTTTTGTGAGTCTGTTGAGCCTGTTTAATATGGGTGGCCGATTTTTGTGGTCCAGCGTGTCTGACAAAATCGGGCGTAAAAATACTTATACCATTTTCTTTGTACTCGGCTCGCTGTTGTATTTTGCCATTCCGTCGATTGGCGCGAGCGGTAACAAGGCTTTGTTTGTTATTGGGTTTTGCGTCATCATTTCCATGTATGGCGGTGGTTTCGCAGCGATTCCGGCGTATCTGAAGGATTTGTTCGGCACTTATCAAGTCGGTGCAATCCACGGCAGGATCTTGCTGGCATGGTCAACTGCGGCCGTTATTGGTCCGGTGTTGGTCAACTATATTCGCCAAAGCCAAATTGAAAGCGGCGTTCCGGCTGCTGAGGCTTATAGCATTACCATGTACATTATGGCAGGTTTGTTGATTGTCGGTTTGCTGTGTAATTTGAGTGTCCGTTCGGTTCACGAAAAGCATCACGAAAAAGACATTAAGGTCGCGGCACATAGCGGCAACCCCGATGATGAAACTGCTGTATCCGATGCCTATCTGATCAGTAAGAAAGTATCAGCGGGCGGTATCGGCGTATGGTGGCGCTGGGCTTTGGTCTGCATTCCTTTGGGCTATGGTGTCATTATGGTGTTTGTTAAAGCCTTAAGTTTGTTTAATTGATTGTTGAAAATTAAAGGCCGTCTGAAAGTTTCAGACGGCCTTTTTTCACATATTGAACAATTAATCTTTTGATACGCTGATGGTATGTTTGATGTGTTTTAAATTCGCAACGATGGTAAAAGTCATCATTACTAGTAATGCCCATGAACTCCATTTGCTGATGTGTACTGATGCCCACGCGCCGATTTGGTTTGGATAGCGCCAAACGCCGAATAGGGTTCCCAAATTTTCCGCCAGCCAAATAAAAAATCCGATCAGGACGAAAGCGAGCAGGAGCGGCATTTTGCGAGTGGTGTCATAGGGCGTGTATAAGACCGTTGTCCGGGCGTATAGGCCGAGAGCAAAAGCAGCGAGATACCAGCGATAGTCGCCGATATAATGATGGGTGAAGAAATTGATATAAATCGCCAGTGCACACAAAGTGCCCAACCAATATGGCGGATGGCTTTTGATTTTGAGGTCAAACAGCCGCCATGCTTGAATGATATAGCTGCCGACTGCAGCATACATAAAGCCCGCAAACAGCGGTACGCCGCCAATTTTGGTATAAGCCTCATCCGGATAGCTCCAAGATTGGATATCACCTGATGTCTTGAACCACTCTAAAGCAAAGCCTACCAAGTGAAACAGCGTAATCGATTTCACTTCATCCCAAGTTTCCAACTTGAAATACAGCATGGCTGCTTGTACGGAGACAGCAAAAATCAGCAGTAGGTCGTAGCGCGAAATTCCCAACCAGCCTGTTTTCGGAACGAGGAACATGGCAATGAAAAACAAGCCTGCAAATAAGCAGGCTCGTGCTTCTTTCAAACCAAAAAACCAAAATTCAACGATAAAGCGTCGCCAACCATGCAAATCCTTGCGTTTGGGATGCTCAGTCAGCCAAGTATCCAGTTTGCCCAACATATTTTCAGACGGCCTCTTTATCTTGAAAATGTTTTAGGCAGATTGAATCGGAATAACGCGGTTTTGCTTACGTTTTGCGCCACCCTCACAATAGTTGGTTTTGACATAATCTTCAACGATTTGTAAAAACTCGGCAGCGATATTGTCGCCTTTGAGGGTCACTTTCCGTTCGCCGTCTACATAAACTGGCGCAACCGGAGTTTCGCCTGTACCTGGCAGGCTGATACCGATATCGGCAAGCTTGCTTTCGCCCGGACCATTTACCACGCAACCCATCACGGCGACGTTCAATGATTCAACGCCTGGATATTCAGTGCGCCAAACAGCCATTTTCTGGCGTAAATAGTTTTGTACGTCTTGAGCCAACTCTTGGAATACGGTACTGGTGGTACGCCCGCAACCCGGGCAGGCTGTAACCATTGGCGTAAAGGAGCGCAAGCCCATGGTTTGCAGGATTTCCTGACCAACAATGACTTCTTGTGTGCGTGGGGAGCCGGGTTCGGGCGTAAGGGAAATTCGAATGGTGTCGCCGATGCCTTCTTGCAACAATACGGACAAAGCTGCGGTGGAAGCCACAATGCCCTTGCTACCCATACCTGCCTCAGTCAGACCAAGATGGAGCGGGTAACGGCAACGACTGCCTAATTCGCGGTAAACCTGAATCAAGTCTTGTACGGCGCTGACCTTGCACGACAAAATAATTTTGTCTTCAGGCAAGCCTAAAGCCACGGCTTTTTCTGCCGATTCCAGCGCCGAAACAATCAAAGCCTCTTTCATGATTTCTTCAGGCGGTTTTGGTGTGGCAGAAGCTAAGTTGGCATCCATCATGCGCTTGGCAAGGCTTTGATCAAGCGAACCCCAGTTCACACCGATGCGTACGGCTTTATTGTTTTCTGCGGCAGTACGAATCATAAAGGCAAATTTTTCATCGCCTTTTGCACCTTTGCCGACATTGCCCGGGTTAATCCGATATTTGGCCAAGGCTTTGCCGCACTCAGGAAATTCGGCCAATAAGCGTTCGCCATTAAAATGGAAATCACCAATCAGAGGCGTGGTATAGCCCATATCGTCTAAGCGGCTGCGGATTTCAGCTACTTTGGAAGCTGCTTCAGGAGTATTGACCGTGATGCGGACCATTTCCGAGCCGGCATCGCTCAATTCTTTGACCTGTTGGGCAGTTGCTGCGGCATCTGCCGTATCCGTATTGGTCATGGATTGAACAAGAACGGGCGCATCGGAGCCGATGATGAGGTGGTCAATTTTGACTTGATGTGTCTGACGGCGTTTAGGTGTGGTCATTTTAGTTTTTTCCTGCAACAAAAGAGGCTGATTTTTCACCGGCAACACGGTATTTCAAAGGTTCAATAGGTGTGCCGCCGTAATTGGCTTCCGAGCCGGCTGCAATACCGATCCAAACATTGTAGGGTGCGCCGCCTCTCAGACGTTGTTCGCTTCCAGCCGGAACGATACGGCTGAATACTACTTTTCCATCTTTGTCTGTAATAATCAGATTGCTTCGGTATTGGACTTTAATCCAAAGTTCGTCTTTCTCAACTTTGACGGCAGGCTTCTCTTCTTGTACGACGGCGGAAGCTGCTGAGGCAGCTTGATCATTAGCTACTTCAGGCTTATTGGTAATTTCTTTTTTGCCGTCTTCCGTCATTTCGCTAACGGCAACATTATCCGTTTTTAAGGCAGGCGTTTTCATCGTATCAGCAACATCTTTGCTGTTTTGAATGTTTGCCTGTTCGTTTTCAAAACTGGATTTACTTTGCCAAAAGTAAACGCCGCCTACAGCCAAAGCCAGTGCGGCTATCCCCAATATCCATTTTGGGAAACCTTGTTTTTCAGTGTCTTGGTAGCTTAAGCCGGCGTTGGTACTGCGTGTTACCGCGTATACATGGTCTTCAAGTTGCGGAGTAATGGAGAGCAAATGTTTGGCGATGGTTTGTTCGTCGATTTTCAAAAATCGTGCATATGAACGCAGATAGCCAGAAACAAAGACTAAACCAGGAAAGCCTGAATACTCCCCTTTTTCCAAAGCATCAATTTGTTCGGCAGACAGTTTCAAACGTGAAGCAACATCTTGAATATCGATTTTGGCATCAGTTCTGTGTTTGCGTAATTCATCCCCCAATGTTTTGGCGGCTTGTGTGTCGTAGTTGATTTTATCGTTATTTTCCATTTAGTGGCCTGTTGTGACAGTTTGTAGTTCGTCTGAATAGGGGAAGTTTGCCCTAAGTTGGGCTTCGTATTCGTATGCGGCGTGTTTATTGCCCAAAGCGGTAGCCAAACGCCAGCCTAAAAGCAAATCGTCAGCCTGCAGGACATCAACTTTGCTTTGGTATTGGCGGAAATAATAGTCGGCATCGTTCAGATTGCCTGCCATCATTTTGGTTCGGGCAAGTTCTTTGAAAGCAGGGAAGAATTGCGGATTTGCTGCTAAAGACCTTTCCAAATAGGCTTGGGCTAAAGAGTATTGGCCTAACCTTGCACTGCAAATGCCTTTATTCATATTGGCAATAAAGGGGCTTGGGTAGGTTGGGTCGGCCAGTGCTTTGTCAAAATAAGCCAAAGAATCGGCTGGTGCATTCATTTGATTGCACAAGAACCAACCGTAGTTGTTGTTGACTTCCGCGCTATCAGGTTTTAAAGACAATGCTTTAAGAAAGCTTTCCTGAGCTTTATCTTTGACTTTCAAATACTGATAAATCTCGGCGCGTACCAACCAAGCAAGGTCATTTTTTGAATTGAACTTAAGCGCCTCTTCGATACTTTCAGTGGCTTGGCGGTAGTTTTGGCCACGCATATATTCCACAGCCAGTTGAGTTTTGATATTAGAAACTTGAATGGCACGTTCTTTAGGGCTTGGGCCGGAAGAGGAAGCACAGGCAGAAAGAGTCAGTGCGGTAAGTAACGCAAATCCGAACTTGATTTTCATAATTAACCTTATTGTTCGACCAAAATCTGTTGCCATTTTTGTTGGCGGCGTGTTTTATCTTGTACTTGTCCGGCCAGTTGTCCGCAAGCGGCATCGATATCGTCGCCGCGGGTTTTGCGGACAGTAACGACAAAGCCGGCTTGTTGCAGAATATCGCGGAAGACACGGATATTTTCATTGGTAGAACGTTCGTAGCCGGAATTTGGGAAAGGATTGAACGGAATCAGATTGAATTTGCATGGTACGTCTTTAACCAACTCAATCAATTCGCGCGCATGTTGCGCTTTATCGTTGATACCGTCGAGCATAACGTATTCAAAGGTAATAAAGTCGCGGGGTGCTTTGACCAGATAGCGTTGACAGGCCGCCATCAATTCTTTAAGCGGGTATTTTTTGTTGAGTGGAACAATCTGATCACGCACTTCATCGTTGGATGCGTGTAAAGACACGGCCAAAGCAACAGGCATTGCATCACGCAGTCTGTCCATTTGTGGAACCATGCCCGAAGTGGAAACAGTTACGCGACGGCGGCTCAAGCCGTAGCCGTGATCATCCAGCATAATGCTTAAAGCGGTAACAACATTGTCAAAGTTTGCCATGGGTTCGCCCATGCCCATCATCACAACATTGGAGATAACGCGTTCATTTTTAGGGGTAACGCCCATGGCTTTATTGGCCCACCAAAGCTGGCCGATAATTTCAGCGGCAGTCAGGTTGCGGTTGAAACCTTGTCGTCCGGTAGAGCAGAAGGTGCATTCCAATGCACAACCTACTTGGGAAGAGATACACAAAGTACCGCGTTCAGCTTCGGGAATGAAGACGGTTTCTACACCGTTGCCCGTGCCGACATCCAGCAACCATTTGCGTGTGCCATCAGTAGATTCTTGTGCCATCATTAATTTAGGCACTTCGATTGTGGCTTGTTCATTTAACTTGGCGCGCAATGATTTGGCCAAGTCAGTCATTTCTTCAAAATTTTGTGCACCGGCTTGATGCATCCAACGCATTACTTGCTTGGCACGAAAAGGTTTTTCACCCATTTCGGCAAAGTGTTGCGTCAGTTCGTTTAAATCATAATTCAGTAGATTGGTTTTCATGTATTTTTATGTTTCTCAGTAAAGCTTTTAAAGCAAAGGGGCTTATTGGGCAGCTTTGCTTTAAAAGCCTTTGGGTTTTCAGACGGCCTTTAATTTGTAGGACATACAAAGCAGTTTTGCCGTCCGATATGAATCGGACGGCCGTAAAGCGGCTACAGGCTTTTATTCTTAGCGAGGGCAGATTTCGCTTTGGCTGAAGAAGTAAGCAATTTCAATCGCAGCATTTTCAACGCTGTCAGAACCATGTACGGCATTAACACTGACAGATTCTGCAAAGTCGGCACGGATTGTGCCCGGAGCTGCATCGACTGGATTGGTTGCACCCATCAGTTCACGATTTTTGGCAACGGCGTTTTCACCTTCCAATACTTGAATCATGACAGGATTGCGTGTCATGAATTTAACCAAGTCTTCATAAAAAGGGCGGCCTTTGTGTACGGCATAAAACTCTTTTGCTTCACGCTCAGAGAGATGTTTCATTTTTGCCGCAATAATGCGCAAGCCGTTTTCTTCAAAGCGGCTGTAAATCTTGCCGATGACGTTTTTTTCTACTGCATCGGGTTTGATGATGGAAATCGTACGTTCGATGGCCATGTTATGTCCTTGTTTTTATTGAAAGGTGGGTTATCGTAGCCAAGAGGCGAGGGAAGTGTATTCTACCAAATTTCGCCCCTTTTTGGGAAAGGCATTATTTGCTTAAAGTCAGGTGTGGTTGTTCCAAGTAGACTTCAGATTGCATTTCTATCATGCGGCTGGCTGTACGGGTAAATTCTTCGGCAAAATCGCCTTCAACGTAAATATCGTTTACGCCAACTGCGCTGGTTGCGCACAGCTTCACACGGAAGTCGTATAAAACGTCAATTAACCATGTCAGACGGCGTGCTTCTGCTTTTTCTTGAGGGGTTAGGCGTTCTAATCCTGAAAGGAAAACCATCTCGTAATGTTCGGCTAAATACAGATAGTCAGCTTGTGAGCGCGGGCCAAAACATAATGCGCGGAAATCAAACCAGATTGCGCGTTCTGACTGGGCTTTATGGGGAATTTCCCGTCCATGAATAATGCTGATACCTGGGTTTAATTCAGAGATTCCGCTCATTTCCTTAAATAAAGCGGCGAGTTTTTGCTCGTTTTCTTCATTATTGGGGACAAAGAAAATTTCGGCAGGACGCAGCGTACGCAAGCGGTAATCTTCGCCGCCATCCACATTTAAAACGGTCAGGTTGGACTCGATAAGGGCGATGGTTGGTAGAAAACTGCTGCGGTTTTGGCCTTGAGGATAGAGTTCGGATGGGGCGTAGTTGGAAGTGGCTACCAAGACTACACCTTCACCCAACAGATTTTCCAGCAAACGCCCCAAAATCATGGCATCGGCAATATCGCTGACGTGAAACTCGTCAAAACACAAAACTCGTGTTTCTTTGGCAATTTCTGTTGCAACGGCTTTTAAGGGATTGGCTTCGCTTTTCAAAACTTTAAGGCGTTGATGGATTTCGGCCATAAAGGCATGGAAATGCACGCGACGCTTGCGACGATAAGGGAGGCAGCCGAAAAAAGCATCCATCAAAAAGCTTTTACCGCGTCCTACGCCGCCATAAAAATAGAGTCCTTTAGGTACTTGGGGGGAACGCAAGCTACGGCCGAGAAAACGGTTGCGTTTGCGTTTGAACATCATCAGCTCGGTCCATAAACGATCCAAATATTCAATGGCTCGCGCTTGGGCTTCGTCGCGGATGAAGTTGGGTTGTTCGGCCGCAGCTTGATACCAAGTCAATGGGCTGTGGTTTTCAAATGGAGGTGGTGTGAATAGTTGGTCTCTATTGCTCATGTGTAACCTTTATTATGCTTTACTGTCGATAGTTGAAACATCATCCGCAATAGTTTGGACGGTAGTTGGAATGATGTTTTCATTACAGAATAGTCGGTCTATTATAAATGATTTCAGACGGCCTGCGTTTTTTGTAAAAGCATTGTAGTAAATATAGTTGAAATAGTGTGTGATTAAGGCATGCGTGAAAAGAGCTGGCTTTGGTATTTCTTGCGAAAACAAAAAAACGCCGCATTTCTGCGGCGTTTTGCTACTAAGTATTAATGAGCACTTTCTTGCAATGCCAAGTCTACACGCTCACGCAACTCTTTACCCGGTTTGAAGTGAGGAACATGCTTTTCAGGCACTTCCACGCGTTCGCCGGTTTTCGGGTTGCGCCCGATACGGGCAGGGCGGTGGTTCAAGTCGAAACTGCCGAAGCCGCGGATTTCGATACGTTGTCCACGAGCCAGTGAGCGGGTCATGGTATCAACCAAGACTTTTACACTGTATTCGACATCTTTAGCCAACAGTTGGTTGCCGTTTTTTTCGGCAAACACTTCTGCGAGGCGAACCATCAATTCAGACTTCGTCATGTCTGCAACCTTATTCTTGGTCGCCGGACAGTTTGGCTTTCAGCAAGTCGCCCAGGCTGGTAGTACCGGCATTGGCAGTTGCAGCGGCGTTAACTGAATTCAGCGCTTCGCGGTTTTCTTTGGCGTCTTTCGCTTTAACAGACAGACGGATGCTGCGGTTTTTGCGGTCAACAGTAACGATAACGGCTTCAACTTCGTCGCCTTCTTTCAGTTTGGTAGTCAGGTCTTCAACGCGGTCAGCGGCGAATTCAGAAGCAGGCAGGTAGCCTTCAACTTCTTCAGACAGAGCTACTACTGCACCTTTGGCGTCAACAGATTTCACAGAACCTTTAACCAAAGAACCTTTGTCGTTTACGCTGATAAAGTTGCCGAACGGATCACCTTCCAGTTGTTTGATACCCAAAGAGATGCGTTCTTTTTCAACGTCGATGGCCAATACAACGGCTTCAACTTCTTCGCCTTTTTTGTATTTGCGTACAGCTTCTTCGCCGGCTTCAGTCCAAGACAGGTCAGACAAGTGAACCAGACCGTCGATGCCGCCAGGCAGACCTACAAATACGCCGAAGTCAGTGATAGATTTAACTGCGCCGGAGATTTTGTCGCCTTTGTTGTGGTTGGCGGCAAATTCTTCCCAAGGGTTAGCTTGGCATTGTTTCATGCCCAAAGAGATACGGCGGCGGTCTTCGTCGATTTCCAGGATCATGACTTCAACTTCGTCACCCAGTTGAACAACTTTGCTTGGGTGTACGTTTTTGTTGGTCCAATCCATTTCGGAAACGTGTACCAAACCTTCGATGCCTTGTTCGATTTCAACGAACGCACCGTAGTCAGTCAGGTTGGATACTTTACCGAACAGGCGGGTACCTTGTGGGTAACGACGGGTCAGGCCGCTCCAAGGATCTTCGCCCAATTGTTTCATACCCAGAGAAACGCGTTGTTTGTCTTGGTCGAATTTCAGGACTTTGGCTTCTACTTCTTGACCAACTTCCAAAACTTCGCTTGGGTGTTTCACACGGCGCCATGCCAAGTCGGTGATGTGCAACAGACCGTCGATACCGCCCAAGTCAACGAATGCACCGTAATCAGTGATGTTTTTAACGATACCTTTGATAACTGAACCTTCTTGCAGGTTTTCCAGCAAGGCTTTGCGTTCTTCACCCAAAGTAGCTTCCAGAACAGCGCGGCGGGACACAACAACGTTGTTGCGTTTTTTGTCCAGTTTGATCACTTTGAATTCAATTTCTTTGCCTTCGAAGTGAGAAGTGTCTTTTACAGGACGTACGTCAACCAAAGAACCCGGCAGGAATGCGCGGATGCTGTTGATCATAACAGTCAGACCACCTTTGACTTTGCCATTGATAACGCCGGACAGGATGTCGCCGTTTTCCATAGCTTCTTCCAAAGCGATCCAGTCGGCAGCGCGTTTGGCTTTTTCGCGGGACAGTTTAGTTTCACCGAAGCCGTTTTCAACAGATTCGATGGTAACGGTAACGAAATCGCCAACTTTAACTTCAATCTCGCCCTGAGCGTTTTTGAATTCAGCAACATCAATCAGAGATTCTGATTTCAGACCTGCGTTAACGGTAACGAAGTTTTGATCGATGCCGACTACTTCGGCAGTAATCACTTCACCTGGGTTCATCTCTTGCAGGGTAAAGCTTTCTTCCAGCAGCTGGGCAAAATTTTCCATAGTCATATATACTCTTTTCGGTACACCGCCAAGGGGTGCGGGTTAGGTTTGAAATGACCTGCCGTCCTTGGCGCGGCAGGTTGGGAAATGTTTTCAGACGGCCTTGTTATAGGGTTAACAGGCCGTCTGAAATGAAAACTTCGCGATTATACTCCAAATTTTAAACTTTATGATACCAATCAAGCACTTTTTTTACAGCTTCTTCGATAGAAAGGTTATCAGTATCTAAAAGCAGGGCGTCGGGCAGCTGTTTCAACGGAGCAACAGGGCGGCGGCGGTCTGCTTCATCGCGCGCTTCAATGTCCGACAAAATACGCTCGAATGCAACGCCTCCGCATGGGATACCGAGTTGTTTGGCACGACGTTGGGCGCGGACATTGGCACTTGCGGTCAGGAAAATTTTTAATGCGGCATCAGGGAAAATAACCGAGCCGATATCGCGGCCGTCGGCGACCAAACCTTTTTCAGTTAGGAAGTCGCGTTGGCGTTGTAAAAGGGCGGCACGCACTTTAGGCAACTGCGCGACAGCAGATGCGCCCATACCGATCGCTTCGGTACGGATTTGCTCGGATACATCTTCGCCGTTTAATAATACGGCGCTGCCTTCAAATTGTGCGGGCAAAGTTTCTGCCAGTGTGCTAACGGCGTCTTCATCTGTCCAGGCAACATTTTGTTTTTGTGCGTAAAGTGCGGTCAGGCGGTAAAGCGCACCGGAGTCGAGGTAAAGAAAACCCAAGGCTTCGGCTACGCGTGAGGCAACTGTCCCTTTACCGGATGCGCTGGGGCCGTCGATGGCGATAACTTTTTGCTTGAGGCTCATGTATTCTCCTGAATGCGATAGGTATTTGAATTAACCGTTTATTATACGTTGCTTTGGTTGTCTGAAAACGAAAATTTTTGTGTGATTTAGATTTGAAGGAAAAGTGGCTCGGCCTTATCGGGTATAATGGCCAAAATCATAATTTAACCGCTTTATCTGATTGTTCGGGCCGTCTGAAATAACGGGTCGGGAACGGTCTTAGAATTTAGAAACATTATGTTACAAACCGATAATCTTACTTCTGCACAACCTCAGCGCATTATCACTGCTCAAAATATTTCCGCTCAGGAAGAATTGCTTGAACGCGCTTTACGTCCGAAAACTTTAGACGACTATATCGGGCAGGATAAAGCAAAAGAGCAGTTGGCCATTTTTATTCAGGCGGCGAAAAAACGTGGCGAAGCGCTTGACCACACTTTGTTATTTGGCCCTCCGGGTTTGGGCAAAACTACTTTGGCGCACATTATCGCCAAAGAGTTAGGCGTTAATTTGCGTCAAACCAGCGGCCCGGTTTTGGAACGTGCCGGCGACCTTGCAGCCTTGTTAACCAATCTTGAGCCGCATGATGTGCTGTTTATCGATGAAATCCACCGCTTAAGCCCAGTGGTTGAAGAAATCCTTTATCCTGCGCTTGAAGATTATCAGTTGGACATTATGATAGGCGAAGGGCCGGCCGCGCGTTCGGTCAAAATTGATTTGCCGCCGTTTACATTGGTGGGCGCGACGACCCGTGCCGGTATGCTGACCAATCCTTTGCGCGACCGTTTCGGTATCGTGTCCCGATTAGAGTTTTATCAGAATAAAGATTTGGCGACTATTGTTGCCCGTTCTGCACAATTGTTGCAGTTGGATATGGGCGACGAGGGCGCGATGGAAGTAGCCAAGCGTAGCCGAGGTACGCCGCGTATTGCCAACCGCCTTTTGCGACGTGTGCGCGATTATGCCGATGTGAAAAACAACGGTGTCATTGATGCGGACATTGCCGATGCGGCTTTGAGTATGCTGGATGTGGACGGGCAAGGTTTGGATGTGATGGACAGGAAATTCCTTGAGGCGATTCTGCACAAGTTCAGCGGCGGTCCTGTCGGTTTGGAAAACGTGGCTGCTGCGATTGGTGAATCGACCGATACCATCGAAGATGTGATTGAGCCTTATCTGATTCAGCAGGGCTTTTTGCAGCGTACACCGCGCGGACGCGTAGCAACCGAACGAGCCTATCTGCATTTCGGTTTGAAGGTCCAAGAATAATAATGAAGGCCGTCTGAAAACTGCTTTCAGACGGCCTGATACTTTCAATTTCATATGATTGTCGGCAAATATCTGCCGATAATCGGTTAAAATGTCCCCCCTTTTCTTTTTTGAAGTTTCCCCATGAATATCTTATCCGTAGAAAATGCTTCTTTTGCCGTCGGCCACGTCGCCTTGCTCGACAAAACTTCTTTTCAACTCGATAGCGGCGAGAAAATCGGTTTAATCGGTCGTAATGGTGCGGGTAAGTCTTCGTTTTTAAAAATTCTTGCAGGCGTACAAAAGCTCGATGACGGGCAGATTATTGTTCAAAACAACCTCAAAATCGTTTATGTACCGCAGGAATCTTTTTTTGATAAGGACGCAACCGTATTCGATACCGTTGCCGAAGGTTTGGGCGAAATTCGCGATTTATTGCGCCGTTATCATCATGTCAGCCATGAGTTGGAAAATGGTTCGAGTGAGACTTTGTTGAAAGAGCTCAACGAATTGCAACTTGAAATCGAAGCGAAGGACGGCTGGAAATTGGATGCGGCAGTCAAGCAGACTTTGGGGGAACTGGGTTTGCCGGAAAACGAAAAAATCGGCAACCTCTCCGGCGGTCAGAAAAAGCGCGTCGCCTTGGCGCAGGCTTGGGTGCAAAAGCCTGATGTATTGCTGCTGGACGAACCGACCAACCATTTGGACATTGACGCAATTATTTGGCTGGAAAATCTGCTCAAGGCGTTTGAAGGCAGCCTGGTTGTGATTACCCACGACCGCCGTTTTTTGGACAATATCGCCACGCGCATCGTTGAACTCGACCGCGGCATTCTGCGCTCCTATCCTGGCTCGTTCTCCAAATATAGCGAGAAAAAAGCGCAAGAGTTGGCAGTCGAGGCGGAACATAACCGCTTGTTTGATAAATTCCATGCCCAGGAAGAAGCATGGATACGCAAAGGCATCGAAGCGCGCCGTACCCGTAATGAAGGCCGCGTGCGTCGTTTGGAAGAGCTGCGCCGCCAGCGCGCCGAACGCCGCAATGTACAAGGGCAGGTCAACTTTAAGCTCGATAGCGGCGAAAAAAGCGGCAAAATCATCGCCGAATTGGAACATGCTTCGTTTGCCTATGGCGACAAAGTTATCATGGACAAATTCTCCGCCATTTTGCAGCGCGGCGACAAAATCGGCTTAATCGGTCCAAACGGCATCGGCAAAACCACCTTCCTTAAGCTGATTTTGGGCGAATTGCAGCCGACCTACGGCAGAATCCGTATCGGCAGTAAGCAGGAAGTTGCCTATTTCGACCAGTTCCGCAGCGCGTTGAACGAAAACGATACTGTGTTTTACACGCTTGGACAGGGCAATGATTACGTTGAAGTCGGCGGTAAGAAAAAGCATGTGATGAGCTATTTGGAAGATTTTCTGTTCCATCCAGCCCGCGCACAAAGTCCTGTTTCTTCACTCTCCGGCGGCGAACGCAACCGCCTTTTGCTGGCAAAACTCTTTACCCGTCCTGCCAATATCCTGGTCTTGGACGAACCGACCAACGACTTGGACATCGACACCCAAG
>ERZ772966.299-NODE-299-length-19999-cov-20.082030_pt1 | contig 19999 bp, 19 predicted proteins | sample MGYA00580680_ERZ772966 | MGnify/ENA primary metagenome ERZ772966 (study PRJEB29015, sample SAMEA2738055) | human oral metagenome | biome: human oral; feature: human-associated habitat; material: saliva | place: China | collected 2225 ...
TTAAAACGATACTTTCAAACTGCCGTAGAAAGCACGGCCATGCTCGTTATAAGTTTGTGCGCCGGCAGTTGTGCGATACAGTTTTTTGTCAAACAGATTGCTGATACCGCCACGGACGGCCACGCGTTTGTTCCAGTTGTAGCCTGCATTGATGCCCCAAATGCCGTAAGAGCCGACTTGGGTTTGGCTGTGTTCGGAAGACAACGCTGCCACGCCTGCACGAGGATTGCCGTCTCGTTCCAATCTATTAATCGCCACGCCGCGCGGCTTGGTGCGACCGTAGTGGGTAAAGGTCAGGTTGGCATCGAAGCGTTCGTTCGGTGTCCAAGACAATGTGCTGTTGATGGTGTGTTTTGGCACCAAAGACAATGGATTGCCTTGATAATCTTCGGATTTGTGCATGTAAGTGAAATTGTTGCTCCACTTAAGTGTGTCATGCAACGGAATCACCAAGTTGCCTTCGATACCCGAAATAGTCGCTTTCGGCGTATTTTCCCATTGCAGGAGCCAGTTGCCGATATTGCTGGTGGCAATAAGCTGGTCGCCAATTACGATTTTATTGCGGTACGCATTATGGAAATAAGTCGCGGAAGCCTGCCAGCCGTTTTTGTTGAACTCAAGACCAATCTCTTTATTGATACTGGTTTCAGGTTTCAAATTGTTGTTGCCCATGTAATAGCAACGCACACTGTTCGGCGCATTGAGCGGACAGCCTTGACCGCGTGTGTACAGGATAAAGTCAGGATTGGTTTGATACAGGTTTGGTGCTTTGTACGCACGGGCAACACCGCCTTTGACCAACCAGTTTTCGCCGATTTGATGCGAGAAGTTCAAAGCAGGACTCCAGTTGCTGCCACTGTCGCTGTTGTGGTCGAAGCGGATGGCCGGAATCAGATGGGTTTTGTCGGTCAACGAAATATTGTCTTCAACGTAGGCAGCCCAGTTGCGTTGCGAAGCCTTGCCGCCGCGCATTGCGGAGATACCGTTAAACGCATCGGTTTGGCCTTGGTCTTTAAATCCCTGAGTATTAGAAGCAGGATCATCCAATTTGCTGTCGGTAAATTCCGCACCAACCGTCAATACATTATCGACACCAAGTTTGAACGGAATATTGGCTTCGCTGCTGAAACGCAGGTTTTTCAGACGGCTTTGAACAAAATCCAAGCCTGTATAGCTGCCTTCTGGACCACCTGCCAAACCTTCAGGTAAGTGGCTGTTGACTGTACGCTCATAACTGATCACGTTTTTGGTATCGCCCCATTCCCATGCGCCATCATGCGTTAAAGAATAAGCGGAACGGTATAAGCGAGCAGTTTCCTTAATGCCGCTCTGGTAGATTTCGCGCAGGGTCGATTCGGTGTCGGAAATCACCGCGCCTGTGGCAGTATCGGTGATGACGGTCCGTGTATTGGTGGCATTAGAGTTTTGCGAATCGCCGTTGTAGATATTGCCCTGACGGCTGTAGCTGCTGTCTAAAATCAGGGTTTGTGACGGACTGATTTTCCATTGTAGGCGGCCGGCTATGTCTTTGTTCTTCACGCCTTCCACCCCTGCCGCTCCATAGGTGGTGTTGTTAACGGTGCGTGTTTGTCCGGCAGGAACAACGACACGTCCGCGTTCCCGTATCGGGCCGTTTTGCGTGGTAACGGTGGTGATGGAATCGCGGTTGATGTCAGTGGAGTCAGCATCGGTTTTGTTGAAATTGCCGTAAATGCGGAAGCCCAAAGTATCTTGGATAATCGGACCGCTCAAATTAAAGCCGATACGGCGGGTTGCGCCCTCTTTGCTGTCTTGCGGCTGATTAGCGTAAAGATTGACTTGGCCTTTAAATTCTTTAGACACTTTTTTGGTAACAATATTGACCACGCCGCCCATCGCGCCGGAGCCGTAACGGGTTGCCGCCGGACCGCGCAAGACGGTAATGGATTCGATTTCTTCAACCGGCACCCAGTTGCTGTCGCCACGCGTATTGCGTTCACCGCGCATACTGATACGCTCGGACTGGCGTGAATTAACCGGCTTGCCGTCAATCAAAATTAAAGTGTTTTCAGGACCCATACCGCGCAAGTCGATTTGGCGTTTGTTGCCACGCTGACCTGTTGCCGTATTGCCGGTCAGGTTGACACCCGGCATGGTACGGACAAATTCGGAAATATCATTGGCTACAGGGCGTTTGTCGATGTCGTCTTTAGAAATACGCGATACGCCGAGCGATTGTTGCAACTGCTTCTCGGCAGTAACGTAAACGGTATCGACTTCAGCCTGTTCAACGGCTTTCTCTTCAGCTGCGTGTGAGAATGCACTAATTAACGCCAAAGGCAAAATGGCGAGTGTGAATGTTTTCATTGCATTGTTTCTCTTGGTTTTGTTTGTTTAAAATTAAAATGAAAATTATTTTGGATTTTAAATAAACTTAACAGAGTTTTCAATGCAATTAAGAGTGATTTACAATTAAAAGTTAAATTGTGCCAATAGAAATAACAAACAACTAAAAAGGCCGTCTGAAACAGCATGAAACGAAATCCGAGATTTCCATCATACCGTTCAGACGGCCTTATTCAATTTTTAATTATTTGCCTGCTGCTTTTTGCAGAATAGCATACAATTCGTCTTTGAGTTTGAGTTTGGCTTTTTTCAGCTCTTCAATCTCTTCGGCACCGCTGGTAACAGGGTTGTTAACCAAACCGGTAATTTTATCGTCCAGCTCATTGTGCTCGTCAAACAAACGAGCAAAGTGTGCATCTTCTTGTTTCAGTTTAGAAATCAAATCGCGATATTCTGGAAACATTTTGTTTTCCTCTCTTGTTAATTAAATAAAAAAGTACTGCTGTCAAAAACTAGGACGAATCAATCTTTAGCTTCATTATAACAAACACGGGCGTTTTATCCAGTCTTTTTTAAGACGAAACTGTTTTACATCAAAATTAATAATATCAACATAAGTTAGCACCAAAATAGAAAAAAACGGCTTTATAGACGGCTTGCCGACTTGGGCATACAATCGGGCTTATGCGTTTACACAATGGCCGAACCACCCTATTCCGTCATATCAACGGCATGGACGGACAATTTATCCTGCTTGAAAACCATCCTTCATGGATGCCGGTCAATGATGGCGATTTCAACCATGCCGCGCCCCTGCCCGACGGTTTGGCCGTACACGAAGAATCGTTTTATCCATTTGAAAAAATAGATGTCGAATCGGCAGATAATATCAAAATCTTCAGCGAAGAAGCCCTACGGCTGGAGAAAGAACGATTAAATGCGATAACCTTGGTAGAACTGGCAAAAAATCTTAAAGCCGCCCAAGCCGAAGCCGATTTAGCCGCGCTTCTGGAAAAAATGGATTTTCATTTAAAACAAGATGATATTTTCAAATAAACCCTTCAATCACAGGCCGTCTGAAACCAAACACCAGACACAATTGTTGACAATGCAAGAAAAATAGTTCATCTTGAACCAATTCGCAGCACTCCATCCTATATTTTCAGCCCATCACAAAGGAATCGAGAACATGTTTTCAAAAAGCGTTACCCTCGCACAATATGACCCCGATTTGGCAGCAGCCATCGCCCAAGAAGACAAGCGCCAGCAAGACCACGTCGAGCTGATCGCCTCTGAAAACTACGTCAGCTGTGCCGTTATGGAAGCCCAAGGTTCGCAATTGACCAACAAATATGCTGAAGGCTATCCTGGCAAACGCTACTACGGTGGCTGTGAATACGTTGATATTGTTGAACAATTAGCAATTGACCGCGTAAAAGAACTGTTTGGCGCCGCTTATGCCAACGTTCAACCGCACTCCGGCTCGCAAGCCAACCAAGCCGTATATGCTTCTGTTTTGAAACCGGGCGACACCATTTTGGGTATGTCTCTGGCACACGGCGGCCACTTGACCCACGGCGCAAGCGTTAACATCTCCGGCAAACTCTACAACGCCATTACTTATGGTTTGGATGAAAATGAAGTTCTCGATTATGCCGAAGTAGAACGCTTGGCTCTTGAACACAAACCCAAAATGATTGTGGCCGGTGCATCTGCCTACGCGTTACAAATCGACTGGGCAAAATTCCGCGAAATCGCCGATAAAGTCGGCGCATACCTCTTTGTCGACATGGCGCACTATGCCGGTCTGATTGCCGGCGGCGAATATCCTAACCCGGTGCCATTCTGCGACTTCGTAACCACCACCACCCACAAAACCCTGCGCGGCCCTCGCGGCGGTGTGATTTTGTGCCGTGACAATACTCACGAAAAAGCTCTGAACTCTGCTATCTTCCCAAGCCTGCAAGGCGGACCGCTGATGCACGTTATCGCCGCCAAAGCCGTAGCATTTAAAGAAGCGTTGCAACCTGAGTTCAAACAATACGCAAAACAAGTGAAAATCAATGCTGCCGCCATGGCGGAAGAGTTGGTTAAACGCGGTTTGCGCATCGTTTCCGGCCGTACCGAAAGCCACGTTTTCCTCGTTGACCTGCAACCGATGAAAATCACCGGTAAAGCCGCCGAAGCCGCTTTGGGCAAAGCACACATCACCGTCAACAAAAACGCCATTCCGAATGATCCGGAAAAACCATTCGTTACCTCCGGCATCCGCATCGGCTCCGCCGCCATGACCACACGCGGCTTTAACGAAGCCGACGCGCGCGTATTGGCAAACTTGGTTGCCGACGTATTGGCCAACCCTGAAGACGAAGCCAACCTCGCCAAAGTCCGCGAACAAGTGACTGCTTTGTGCAATAAATATCCGGTTTACGGCGCATAAGCATTTCGCCTTGGATAAAATAACAGGCCGTCTGAAACTTCAGACGGCCTTTTTTATTGCAACTTTTCTTTTAAATTTCAAAACTGTTTGTTTCGCTGACTTTGCGTATCATGCCTGCCGCGACAGTATGGTTGGTGGCTTCGTCAATCAAAATAAACGCGCCTTGTGCATGGTTGTCTTCGTATGCGGCAGCGGCGAGCGGCTGCTGGGTTTTGAAGCTGACGCTGCCGATGTCGTTGAGCTTGAGCGTTTCGGCGGATTCGACCCGGCTGAGGGTGTTCACGTCCCAAACGTAGGCAATTTCGCTGATTTTTACGGGCGTGGTTTGGGTCGTGTGTTTCAGCAAATATTTGCGGCGCAGATTGAGCGGAATATCGTCAAACCAGCAAAGCGCGGCTTGGAATTGTTGCTCGGGAACAATGGCGCTGTCAGCTGAAACAATGCTGTTGCCGCGTGAAATATCGATGTCCGTATCCAAAACAACGGTCAACACTTCCCCTGCTTCGGCAGATTCGGTTTTACCGTTGGCATTGTAGATTTCGGCAACTTTGGCAACATGGCCGCTGGGCAAGACTTTGACTTTATCGCCTACTTTCAGACGGCCTGCTTCCAATCTGCCTTGATAGCCGCGGAAGTCGTCGCTGCTGCTGCCGTCTTGGCGCGCCACGCGTTGTACGGGAAAATGCGCGGCTTGGTCGGCGGCGTTTTGACGGTTAACGGGCAGGCTTTCGAGCAAAGGAAGAAGCGGCAAACCTTGATACCACGGGGTTTGGCTGCTGGCATTGACGATATTGTCGCCTTTTAAGGCGCTGATGGGCAGGAAGTAGATTTGGGCTTGGAGGCCGATTTGTTCCGCCAGTTTGCGGTAGGCTTCGGTAATGGCTTGATATTTGGCTTCGTCAAAGTCGAGCAGGTCGAGTTTGTTGACAGCGACGATGATGTTGGGGCAGCCCAAGAGCTTCAAAATTGCGCTGTGGCGTTTGGTTTGCGGCAGGAGGACAGGTTCGCTGCCGGAAAAATCGACGCGCGTGGCATCGACCAAAATAATGGCGGCATCAGCAGTTGATGCGCCTGTAACCATATTGCGCGTGTATTGCTCATGTCCCGGCGTATCGGCAATAATGAATTTGCGTTTGGGCGTGGCGAAATAACGGTAGGCCACGTCGATGGTAATGCCTTGTTCGCGCTCGGCGGCAAGGCCGTCTGTCAGGCTGGCAAAGTCGGGCGTTTCGCCGTTTTCGGCGGCGTGGTTGAGCTTGTCGAGCTGGTCGGTCAGCAAGGTTTTGCTGTCGTAGAGCAGGCGGCCGATGAGGGTGGATTTGCCGTCATCGACGCTGCCGGCGGTGATGAAGCGCAAAAGCGGGGCGGTGGTTGCGGTCATGGTTCTTTCCTATTTCTCGTGATTTCTCAAACTGGTCTCTACTTTAAACAGGCCGTCTGAAAATGGGAAAGAATGTTTGGTTGTTAAAAAAGATATTTTTGTTATATCGATTTTCGGCGCGTGGCCAACCAACAAACAACCGAACCTGCGCACACCATCCCTGCCCCCTGCCAAAACTGCACAGACAACGGCGCACTGATGACAAACGAAGACACCAGCGCGGAAAACACAGGGATAAAATAAGATGCGCCCGCCAATACCGTCATATTCCCGCGCGAAATACCGATGTTCCAAACCGCATAGCCCAAACCCATGCAAGACGCGGCGGCCAGGGCATAGCCGACGGACTCCGCATCAAAATTGAGACTGTGTGTCCCGCCGATAAAATATTCCGCCCATAAAAGCAGCGACACCAGCATAAAGAAAAAGCCCACGCTGCTTCCTTCCGCTTTCACGCGCGCCGTCAGCGTGCAATATGCCGCCCAAAAAAGTGCATCGGCCAATGCCATCAGATAACCGGCAGGATTGGTGCGGACATTGTGATAAATCCCCGAAAGCGATAATCCGCCGTCGCCGCCCAATACCGTGGCAATCCCGAAAAACGACAATACAAAGCCTATGCCTATCCACCATTTTGCCGGCTGCCCGTTGAAACAGACCGCGCCTAAAATAGTAAACGTCGGCCACAAATAATTGACCATGCCGATCTCAACCGTCTGTCGGGCATTTTGGGCAAAACCGACCGACAACGACAAACACAGTTCGCAACCGACAAAAAAAATGCTTGCCCAAAGCAAATAGCTGCGGTTGTAATTACGCAAATGCGGCCTGCCGAAAATCAACCAAATCAACACAGTGGACAGGGTGTACATCATTGCCGCGCCGCCCACTGCACCCATATGCAGGCTCAAAGAGCGTATCAGAGAAATGACGAAGCTCCACAAAGCAACGGCAAGCAACCCGATGGCAGTGGCTTGTTTGGAGGAGATGTTTTGAGATAAGAAATGAATCATGGCGTATGTGTTGAAAATGGTTTTATTAGGTTTATCGTAGTTTGAATATATCGTTTCTACATTAATTATTTTAACGGTTTCAAGGCCGTCTGAAAATGATTGTTTCAGACGGCCCTTTATTTGCAATTAGTCCTAAAAATGACTATAATTCGCACCCAATTAGTCAATATTGAGACCAATTTATGAATCAGCTCGACCAACTTGGTATGCGCATCAGCCACATAGACAGCGCGTTTGACCAATGGATTAAACAGCAAAACACCAACTACAATACCTTCGCCGTTCTCTACACCTTGGCCACTGAAGGCAGCCGCACTCAAAAATACATAGGCGAAGAATGGAGCCTGCCCAAGCAAACCGTTTCCGGCACATGCAAAACGCTGGCAGAACAAGGCTTGCTGACATTTCACGAAAGCGAACAAGACAAACGCGAACGCTTATTGTCGCTGACCGAACAAGGCAAGGAATCCGCCGCACCATTGGTGCAAAACATGCAGGAATTCAGCAAACGAATTTTTACCGCCTTCGGTGAAAAACGTGCAGCCCGACTGTTTGCCGATTTGGACGCGTTGGCCGAATTAATGGCGCAAACCCTCAATACTAAATAAGGAGGGCAACCATGTGGAAAATGTTGAAACACATCGGTCAAATACACCGCCGCAAACTCATCACAACCTTCTCTCTCGTCGGCTTGGATAATCTGCTCTTGCTGGTGTATCCCGTGTTTGGTGGCTGGGCAATTAATGCCGTTATGGAAGGCAACGTCTGGCAGGCAATATTGTATGGTGTGGTGGTTTTATTAATGTGGATAATCGGAGCCGCCCGCCGAGCAGCCGATATGCGTACGTTTACCCAAATCTATACCGAAATCGCCGTCCCGGTCGTTTTGGAACAGCGCAAACGAGAAGTACCGCATTCCGCCATTACCGCACGCGTTGCCCTATCGCGTGAGTTTGTCAGTTTTTTTGAAGAACACCTGCCCATCGCTACTACTTCGCTGGTCTCCATCTTCGGTGCATGTATGATGTTGCTGATATTGGAATTTTGGGTGGGCGTATTGGCTGTCGCGATACTTGCCCTGTTTTTATGGTTGCTGCCGCGTTTTGCCGCTATCAGCGAAAACCTATATTTCCGTTTAAACAACCGACTTGAACGCGACAACCACCTTATCCGCGACGGCAACGAGCATCAGCTCTACCGCCACTATGACTGGGTTGCCAAACTACGCGTGCTGATTTCCAACCGCGAAGCCTTAGGCTATCTCAGTATCGGCATAGCGATGAGCGTATTGTTCGGCTTTGCCTTTATACACATGACGCTTAAAGGCTATGGCAGCGCCGGCCATATCTATTCCGTCAGCACTTATTTATGGATGTTTGCAATGAGTTTGGACGATGTACCGCGCTTGGTCGAACAATACTCCAATCTAAAAGATATCGGACAACGCGTTGAACTTTCGGAAGAAAACAATTTTTCCAAGGCCGTCTGAAACCTTAACACACTATCAGGACATATTATGAGTTGGTTTTATTTAATCTTAGCCGGTATGCTGGAAATCGGCTGGCCATTGGGCTTAAAGCTGGCACAACAGGAAGGCTTCCGCTGGCATGGCTTTGCCGCCGCGCTTGCCTGCATCGCCGGTAGCGGATACTTCCTTTACCTTGCCCAAAAAAGTATTCCAATGGGTACGGCCTACGCCGTCTGGACAGGCATAGGCGCGGCAGGGGCGTTTTTGGTAGGTGTTGTATTTTTCAACGATGCCGCCAACATCGGCCGTTGGCTCGGCGCATTTCTCATCATCTCCGGCGTCGTAGTGATGAAACTCTCCAGTGGAAACTGAAAATCTTGTTTCTATTCAATACAAGGTCGTCTGAACGAGCATGTTCAGACGGCCTAATACCTTCCCGAATATAACGAAATCATCTTAAATTAAAACCAAGCATTCTTTCCTTTTTTCAGACGGCCTGTTTAAAGTGGCGACTGTCCATTATTCAAACAATCGGTTATAGCCGTCCAACAAAGGAATCCAAATGAGCCAAGTCAATCCGCTTCCACCCGAACTTTCCAACCAACTCTCCGCCCTATCCCCTATCCAACTTGCCTGGCTCTCCGGCTATTGCTGGGCGCAAAGCCAAGGCGTATCCGGTGCAGCAGCCGAACCATCTATCCTGCAAACAACCGCCTCGACCATCAACCGCCGCGTATTAGTCCTCTCCGCCTCACAAACCGGCAATGCCCGCAGCGTTGCCGAATCCTTACACGCCAAACTTCAAGCCGTCGGCGTAGAAGCCCGCCTCAGCAGCGCAGGCGATTTCAAAAGCAAAACCCTGCCTGACGAAGACATCGTGCTTTTGGTTACCTCCACCCAAGGCGAAGGCGAACCGCCCGAAGAAGCCCTGCCCCTGTACAAATTCATCTACGGCAAAAAGAAACCCGATCTCAGCAAACTGACCTTTGCCGTCTTGGGCCTTGGCGACTCCTCCTATCCCAACTTCTGCCAAGCAGGCAAAGACTTTGATGCCAAATTTGCCGAACTGGGTGCAGGCCGTCTGAACGACTTGGGCATTTGCGACTTAGAATTCCAAGCCGATGCCGACGCATGGATTGCCGCCGTCGTACCCAAAGTGGCCGAGTTAACCGTCCAAGCAACAAGCCCAAGTCCAACCGCTGCACCAAACGGCTCAGCAACACCAAACAGCGACACCGTCTACACCAAAGAAAAACCCTACACAGCCACCCTATCCGTGCGCCAAAAAATCACCTCGCGCGACGCGGAAAAAGACGTCGAACACATCGAAATCGACCTCAGCGGCTCCGGCCTACATTATCAGGCAGGCGACGCTCTCGGCGTATGGCCGCTTAATGCCGCCGACCTCGTTCAAGAAATCCTCGACCTCAACCAACTGAACGGCAACGAAACCGTCCAACTTTCAGACGGCCGTGAAACCGACATCCGCACAGCCCTGACTGAATCCGCAGACATTACCCAAAACACACCCGCCTTCGTCCAACAATACGCCGAATTAACAAACAACGAAGAACTCAAAAGCATAGCCGCAGATAAAGCCCAACTGGACGCCTACCTCGCCACCACACCACCCGTCGGCGTATTTGCCGCCCATCCACACCCACTGGACGCACAAACCCTATACAGCCTCTTCCGCCCACAAACCCCGCGCCTTTACTCCATCGCCTCCGCACAAGGCGAAGTCGGCGAAGAAGTCCACCTTACCGTAGGCGTCGTCCGTTTCAACCACCACGACCACACCTACACTGGCGCAGCATCCGGCTACTTGGGTGAACGCCTCGAAGAAGGCAGCGAAATCCGCGTCTTTGTCGAACCCAACCCCAACTTCCGCCTGCCCCAAAACGGCGATACACCCATCATCATGATCGGCGCAGGCACAGGTGTCGCCCCCTTCCGCTCCTTCATGCAACAACGCGCCGCCAATGGGGACAGCGGCAAAAACTGGCTCTTCTTCGGCAACCAACGCCTGGCCGACGACTTCCTCTACCAACTCGAATGGAGCGAATGGCGCAAAGACGGCCTCCTCACCCGCGCCGACCTCGCATGGAGCCGCCAAGGCGAACACAAAGTCTACGTCCAACACAAAATCGCCGAATGCGCCGCCGAAGTTTGGAACTGGCTGCAACAAGGCGCACACATCTACGTCTGCGGCGACGCCGCACGCATGGCGCGCGATGTCGAAAACACCCTGATCGAAGTCATCGAAACCCAAGGCAAACTCAGCCGCGACGAAGCCGAAGACTATCTCAACGACCTGCGCGAAGACAAACGCTACCAACGCGACGTTTATTGATTGGATAAGCCAAAATAAAGGCCGTCTGAAAGCTGAATTTCAGACGGCCTTTTAATCTTTATCGTTTTCCCGAAAACATCTTAAATAAACCTGACAACATATTACCTTGTTTTAGCTCCAAATTTTGACTTCCGCATTTGCCACATTGTCCAGGCTTGGGCAACAACATATCCGATCCCTTAGATGCCTCACGCTGCCAACCGCAAGACACACAAGTCCAATAAACATCTTGGCGGGGTTTAACTGCCATATCAATCCTCCTTTACAAACGGATAAAACGGCTTGCCCCAATCCTTATCGGCATTTTTCTGAATAATCGACAGCATTACCGGCAGGATGCTGCCCAAAATCTTACAGGCATCCTTTAATTGTTCGCGATTGGCGCTACTATTATAAGTCGCACCGCCATGCACCATCTGATTACGCAAAGTGTAAAGCCTGTCAAACAACACAAACAAGACCGTTGCCGTATCCTGCGCGGCCAAAGCCGCATTTACTTTACGCCGCTCTTTTTCAAAGCATTCCAAATAAACGGCTTCAGAAATATAGCCGTTATGGAAATCCCAAAATTCCTGAAACACATAGCGATTGCCCAATAAAGATCGAATCGCACCCGAAAATTCCTTCCACACCAAAGCATAAATCTGCTTATCCGTATCCAGCGCACAGACCTTATTTAAAAAAGTCTGAAATTTGTTTCGATCCGCAGGCATGGTTCGTCCGTCCAGCTCATAAGCATAAGCCGCATTAAACGCAATCCACATAGACTGGAAGGCAAAATCCCAATCCTGTACCGACCATCTTTCCTCCGCCTTTTCCAGCCAGCTCAAAGAACGGTGGATACGCAAGCGGAAGTGTTCCGAGTAAGTATTTTTATGGTCTTGATAATATGTCTTGATTCCAGATAAATTCATTGCCATTCCCTTTTAGCGTATCAATAAATTCACTTCATATGCACGAAATATCCTGCAATGGAATGAAGCAAATCATAATACACTCTTCATAATATTTTCTTAAAAATAATATATTACACTTACTGAGGCCGTCTGAATGTTCAGACGGCCCAGGCCATCAATTAAACAAATGAATAATAATCTTCATTTTCTTTCCGGATAACTCCTGCATTAATTAATCTCTCCAATGTCAAAACAGGAAAATCACCATTGTAATTTTTTGTCCAATCCTCAAAATCAAAATAGTGCTGTGATTCTATCAAAGCTTTTATTGCCTTAAGTTGTTCATCCGACAGATTAATATTATTGTGCCGTTGCAAAAACTGATTAAAAATTTCTTTATCCGGTAAAACAAATTGGTATGTTTTAATTGGATTACTTTCTACAAATAAACTATATAACATATTTCCAAAACCAAATTCATTTTTCTTGCTTCCATCATCAATACAACGGATTATTCCAGCTTCACAAAGTGCATTCAAAGCATCATCACAGCTGTAATTTTGATGAACATGAGGAAAGAAAGTATTATAAGCATCCTCCCATTCTTCAAATGTAAAGGTTTCTTTATTATCAACCAAAAGCATATTTATAGCTAATTCTATTTTAGAATTACTACCTATTAGCCTATTTCCCCAATACCCCCAAAATCTAGCACTTAATTCTGTTGAATATGTTTCCTTCTCATTTGAAGGCTGGTCATTTGAAGGCTGCTCATCCATCAATTCATCGGGCATTTGCTCTTCTTGGGTTAACCGAACAAATTTTTCATCCAACTCGATTTCGTCCTGCGTCCAATTCTTACGTTTAACCTTGCTTGGCTGACCAAATACCTGCTCAATTGCCGCCACAATTTTCATTGTGACTGTTTCCAATTGTTTCAGATGTTCTTCTTTTTGCTTGATGGTAAAGATAGAATTCATTTTACTGAGTTTTTCATACAAATCCGAACTCAGGTCATCAAAGCCGTTTTCTAACAAATCCAATTTGAAGCCGCTTAAAGTCGCATTGATTTGCTTGTTTTCTTTGATGGTACGCAAAATAGCACGTTGATATTTTTCATCTACGGCAAACAATCTTTGCATAAGCAAGGTTTGCTTTTCAGATGGCTGATCCAGGCTGGCAAGAAAAGCATGCAGCGACTGTTTGTGATACAAATACTCTTCTTTCGTAATAGAACTGTATGCAGAAATACCGGCAATCTCGATATCGTAATCGTCCAAAGTATCGGCAATTTCTGCCATAATTTCTTCAAGCTGGTCATATGGGCGCAAATCTGCTTTATTTAGAACGATATAGAGCGGTTTTTGGCTATATTGTCCTGCATGCTCTAAAAAGTCCAAATCGCTTTTTGAAATCGTACCGTTGGAATCCAAACCAATCAGCCACAACAAAGCCTCGGAATTTTGGACAAACTCTTGCGCCGTTTTTACATCTTCCGCGGTATGTCCGTCTGCCACATCAGACGGGTTGTATCCCGGCGTATCGATAAAGCACAAATGCTCAAACTTCATCGGCGTAGTCATAAACACAAAAGGCATGATGGTTTTAAGGTTGAAACCAAATGACCGGATAAAATTATGAGACAATTTTTGTTGAAAATCAGGATCGATCTTCAGCAAATCAATCACACCACCGTTCTGACTGCAACCGATCACGCCGTTTTCCTGACCGTTTAAAGCATAAGTCGGAATGGCAGTAGTCGGTTCGATGCCGATAGGCAGGCGGATATTGGGATCCTCAAACAAACTGCTGATAAATTCGGATTTACCGGCGCTGAAACCTCCGGCAATGGCAATCGAGCGTTTTTTGTAAAATTCCGGGTAGGCGCCAATGACTTTTAATTCATCACCAATTGCCTGCAATTCTAAAAATGCCGCCGCTTCATCTTTCAAGGAATCTTCCTGATTGGCAAATTCTAAAAAATCTCCTCCCCAAAGCTGAAAATACTGTCGTACACCGGGATTCAGATTATTGGCCGATAGAAGGTCTGCAATCAAAGTCTGACGCAATTCACTTTCCGACAAGTTTCTTTGTAATTGCTCTAATTTTTTTTGTGCCTGCTCAAGCTGTTTTTTCAATTCAGGCAGCTCTTGCTCTGCCTGATTCAATTGTTCTTGCATGATGTCTATGCTCTTAAGTTGCTGTTTGATTTGTTCAAGAATTTCCAAGGCTTGTTGTTTCTTACCAAACATCAAGCCCAAAGGAATGCTCGGACTGATCCATTCTTTCAATTTATCTACTGAATGATGAGACATATTTATTCCTTGCAGGCCGTCTGAATTTTTCAGACGGCCTGATTGATTTTGATTAAGCGGCGGACTGCATCAAGCCTGCCAATTCTTTTTGAATACCTCGATAATTAAATAAGCTTGCTTCTTTATTTTCAATTTCACTCAGCAGTTGTTTCAGGTTATTTTCCAGATCTGCGGTCAACTCTTTTGCCAAGTCAATTTTTTTAAGGTTGCTTAGCAAAGTTGTCATATAGGCAGAAATATCTTTATTAACCACGTCTTTAAGATTGGAAATATAATCTTCTGCATCATCAATAAATGATTCTGCCTCATAACCTGTTAACTTACCTGTCTTTTTCAGGCTTTTAGGTATATCGTCTTCTAATTTAAATGAAGCCTCAGGAATACGCGCCAAAACATTTTTTACCGCACGGGCAATAATATTGACATCCAACTCTCCGTCACCCATTGCCTCCCTCAACGCGCTGACGACTTGGCTGTAGATTTTCTTTTTCCAAGCCTGTAAATAGCTTTCGGACAAATGGCCCAATTCATCTTCCAAATTAGAACGGATTTCTTCAATTGCGCGACGAATCGGTTTGGCTTTTACCGTAGTGTAGGAATGAGAACGTGTTTTGGTAACAGTTTTTCCACCATCAAACCAATCAAGAGGAGCACCCCACCCACCACGCTTCTCTTTAACTTGATACTCTTCGTATTCGGTTTCTGAACCCTGAGCATCATCAGAAACACTGTCAAAACGGCGCATTTCACTTTTCAATTTGTCTTTTAATTGTTTGCTCAAATTCAGTTTGATATCCGAAATCAAATCATCATACACGCCGCCCACATTTGCATCGATTGTGGCTTGCTGATTTTTGAGTTCGGCTTCTTGCTTGCGCAATTCGTCCACATCGGCATGCTGAATCTGATGAATCTGCTCATTGATGCGGTCGGCCCATGCTTTTAAATAACCTTGTAATGCGGTACGTTTGCCATTTTCAAAATCAATGCGCCGTTGCGCCAAAATTTGTTCTTTATTGGCAGTTACTTCACTCACTATTTGATGTATCTGATGAATATTGGCCAATTGGTTTAATGCATTTTTAGCCAATTCTTCATGACTGAAAACATCAGGGAATTTTTGATTCAAATTGCGCCATACATGTTGCAAATTGGCATCCCAAGTATGTTGTTCATCAAAACGCTGCTGCAGTGAAAACGCTACGCTTGAAGAGCAAATAACGTTGTTTTTGCTCAACTTGTCCGCAGCCACTTTCATTGACGGATATTCTTGGACTTGTTTGGCCAAAACATTACGCGCATGCTTGGTCAAATTGTCAGAAATACGTTCCAAAACATGAATAGGATCGTTCAAGCCTTGACTTTCACTGCCAAACAATTGGTTATCCACCTGGCTGGCGATAAGATAAGCTTGCTGCGTCCCCTCTTTGGTCGTTACCCGATGCATCAAATCGGTATCCTCGCTGCTGAGGAATTGGCCCGAAGGAGACACAATCAATACGACGTCGCAGTCTTGCAGTAATTGCTCGGTGCGTTCGCCACGAGATGTCACTGGGTCATTAATTCCCGGGGTATCAATGATTTGCAAGCCCTGCAAACCTTTTTCCGGAATATGCAATGTAACGGACTTGGTAAACGGCATGAATGCACCGCTTGAACCAACAAATTGGTTCAATACGCCATTCATCAGCTCTTCCATACTACCCGCTGAAATCGTACGGTATTGCTCCAAATCACTTAATGATTTGCCTGATTCTTTAATACGGCAATATTGATCATATGAAGCAAAAGACGGATCGTCCTTCATCTCCCGCTCGGCTTGAGATTTGGCTTTATTGCGGCATTCTTGCTGCTCTTCAGCCGATAAAGAATTAACACCCTTTTTTCTCTTAATTCTTTCAGCATTTTCCAGCTCTTTTTCTTTAACTTTGCTATCTAACGCTTTTTGGAATAAATCATATTTGACTTTAATTTCATCAATGTCTTGTTGGGTAAAAAAGTCTACTTCTGCGCTGACATTTTCACTGTATTCCATAATGGTCAGCGCGGCTGTCATCGGTGTGGCGGCTTTAGGCAAAATATCATTACCATTGAAAAGCAAGGCATTGAGCATGGAGCTTTTCCCTGCCTTCACACGCCCGATAATACCGATACGCAACACACGGCCTTGTTCTGCAAAGCTATCTAAAACTCTCTGCCACTCTTCGCTTTTCTGAATTGCATGCTCCTGCTTCAATGCCAAGGCATCATGACTGAAATTATTTTTATTTACGAATTCTTCAATTTGGTTGTTTAACTGGATGATATCCATGAATAGATCCTTAATATTTTTGGGAATATCTATTTTTTCAGACGGCCTTCGATACCATTGAGGCCGTCTGAAAATGATTAGGCAAACAAATAACGGTTTGCCGCTGTAGTCAGCTGTTGCTTGCCGCTTTCCAACTCATTAATCGTGCTTTCCAACTCGGCGGCTTTTGCTGCTTTTTCTGCCTCTGCTGCTTCAATCTCATTGCGTTTTTGTTGCAGCTGCTCCTCAAACTGTTCGCTGACTTGATTAATCAGGGCCGTAATATTCTGATTCATTAAATCAGGCAGTACGCTATTAAGCTGCTGTTGAATTTGTGGAATGACATTATTGATAATTGCCTGTTCTACTTGTTCACGCTGTCTGCGCTCCTTCTCTCCTTTTGTAAATAAAGAAATAATTTCAGGCAGGAAGAGCAATACGGCACCTACAATACCAAATACACTACCAAGCAATGCTTTCAATGTTGTCGAAGTCACATTAACCATAATTGCTTTAGATATTGATTTTAATGCTGTATTAGCTACTTTTCCGAAAGCGTCTGCCCCGCTATTGGCCAATACATCCATTGCAATGCCAGCCAAACCGCCATCCGGTAAAGTAGCTAATTGTGCATTGATACCATTGCCCATTTCTTCTATCAAATCTTGGCTAATGGCTCGGAAGCGGGTCTGAACGGCGGAAAGCAGTGCATTTTTTGTAATGTCGTTCAGCTCGCGCTCAAATGCACCTTGGTTATTGATTGCCAAATCAACCAGTCGCATTTTTTGCTGCAAAATTGCAGATGTGACAGCCTGATTGATGACAGATACGCTATCTCGTGAATAACGTTGTTCGACATCATTGATTGCAGATTGTTTTTTGGCCTCAATACCTTGCAGGCTGTTTTGCAGGGCAGATAAAGTTTCTTCGATTTCTTTTCTATCTGATTTAAATGTAGAAATTTTGACGTTGATGCTTTGTATTAATCCTGTATAGTTTTCACGCAATTCATCAATAAACAAAAGTTTGAACAATTCATCAGGATTGACTGCAGTCAAAATATTTTTAAGGTTATTGCCGCCATCCATATCTAAAAGGGCAATTTGTCCCGTATAGTCAAAATCATCTTCCAGTTGCTCGGCAATTTTTTGTTGTACTGCGTTAACATCATCAGGTGCGCGCAAATTGGTTTTGCTGATACAGAATGCAAAGCCTTTTCCAATTTGTTGGAGATTGTCAATTTCACGCTTCATGCTCAATGTAATGTTTCCGTCTTCGATGCTGGTTAGGAATACAAAGAAAACGCCACGCTCCAGGTAATTCAAAATAGCTTGGTTATGGTTTTCAATCGGCGCATCAAATCCTGGCATATCAACCAATACCAAAGGTTGAATGGCTTTTAAATTTTCATTATTTAAATAAACACGCAGATTTTTGAAGTTTTGTGCATTGTCTTTTAAACGTGCAAAATCAGCCAATTGATGACGCTCAACCGCACCCGAAGCCGTTACTGCTTCAATATAGTTGCTATCGCTATAACGCAATTCTGTTGCTAATGCAGTTTCCGGAGTCACGGCAGTCGGCAAAATTTCATTGCCTAAAAAAGAATTGAGCAATGTACTTTTTCCCGCGCTAAATCCGCCAACCACCGGCACAATCAGCTCTGCATCCGTAATATTCCTTTGAATTTCCGATAATTTGTTATCTGAAATTTCCAAAGTGGAAATGATGTTCTTAACTTCACCGATATAATCTAAAAATTGCTTTTTGCTGTTCATAAAATAAATTTCTCCTGAATAAAAATTAAATGGAAATGACTACTTTCTGCTATTTGTGCCGATTAGTCCTTACTGAATGAACTCATTAGCAGACAAAAACCCATTAGACCAAAAATAAAACAAGAAATAAGTTCCAAGTTCCCCCTGTACGTTACGTTCCAATCAAGCCAAGATGTACTAGACATATAGATTAGCCCTATAATTGCCCTAATTCCGCCTCTTTGCATAAACGCAACAGGCAACATGATGAATCCAAGTATGATTTGCCACATGTTATTAGCCCTCCGTATGGTTATTGATATAGTTTTTTAATTTGCCAATTATCTTTTCCTGCAACTCTTGCGGACTGACAATTCTTGAATGCGGTATCCAATATTGGACGATGGGGATAACTTCAATTTCGTTAACATTTTTGCAGGCAATCAACAGACCGCCGTTATCGAGGCGGCGAATAACCTCCTGATTGGGTAACAGCTTGCGCCGCAAAAAGTAATGCGCAGCCTGTGGGCTGATTTGAATAATGATTTCACTGACTTGATTACCGTATGAGATGCTGTCGGTATTTTGAATTTTTTCTATAAATCCTACATCTGGAACATATGTCTTTGATGTCGTTTGCAACTGGGATGTTTGAGTAAAGCAATAGGTCTTTTCTCGACCATTTTCGAGTCCGATAAGATACCAAATACCGCTTTTATTAATGAGCCGGTAAGGATCTAAAGTACGATGGCTTTTACTGCCATCGGCTTTAGTGTAATTAAAGCTAATGGTTTGCTTTGCTTCTATAGAATGTGTTACCAAATCAAAATCTGATTGGCGATGACGAATATTTTCGTATTGATGACCTTTGATGATAATGCTTTGACGCAGACTTTCTTGAAAAAAGCGGCGGTCCGCTTCAGGGAAAAGGTCTTGTAAGCCTGCAAAATGACAAATACGGCGGATTTCGTCTTTATTCAGACGGCCATACTGGTTTTGATCAAGACGGTAATAACGTGTACCTGTAGTTTGCAATAAAGGGGCAAGACGATTGAGATCACGTTGGGCTGTACGCAATGAAATACCATAGCGTTCGGGCAAACTTTGAATATCAATCGTTTCCCCTTGATTTAGACGTGTCAGAATATCTGCCAAACGGATGCCTAGTGCTTCCTGTACTTTAGTACGCTGGCTCATAGTAGATAAATTTTCGTTTTCGTATGTAATGGCGGAATTTTATGTTGCAGTCACGACAGGTACTGTCGCTCTTTTTTGCTTTGCGTATTTTTATAATTCATTAATAAACTTTGGCAATTCTACCTTATTATTCGATATAGTAATTATTTAATTTACATTAAATTTACACTTTCTGTTTTAATGATGCAGTTATATCCTTTTTTTAATTTGCTGTTTCGTTGAGCAAATGCGATGGCCCAAGGCCGTCTGAAAGCTGAATTTCAGACGGCCTTTTTAAAGAGCCAGCTCGGATTGTTATCAATTTACCTGGTTTTGCATTATAATTGTGCAAATTTGACTTACTCGAAAGAAAATAAATTGGAAGAATTACAACAACTTGTAGATTTGTTGGTGGGTTTTGTCGATTGGATATTGAAATTACTGGCATTCTTGTTTTAAACTACGTTTCATTCTTTTATACATAAAGACGTATTTTCATCATGCAAACTGCGCAACGCTCTGCTACTTTCTTCTATTGGTACCACACAAACGTGCGGTACTTTTTTGCGCTTGTCTGAAACAGAC
>ERZ772966.312-NODE-312-length-19720-cov-17.990948_pt1 | contig 19720 bp, 14 predicted proteins | sample MGYA00580680_ERZ772966 | MGnify/ENA primary metagenome ERZ772966 (study PRJEB29015, sample SAMEA2738055) | human oral metagenome | biome: human oral; feature: human-associated habitat; material: saliva | place: China | collected 2225 ...
TCGAGCTCAAGGATTCGGGCGAGTTCATCATGACGGCGCGAACCGATCAGACCATCGAGGGTTACCGCCGGAATTTCGGCGTGACTCTCGTGATGACCTCCCTATCACTGAGCGTCGAGGGGGACGTGAAATCCTCGACGGCAGGGGCGGCTAACTCGTCGATGACCTACGAGAACCGCTCCTTTACCGTGGTCACGTGGGAAGACTCCGTCCCCGAGGTAATCACCGTTCGCGGAAACTTGGCCAGCGGCGGCGACCGCGCCGCTGCGGGCGGCACCCGCGCGTTGCGAGATCCGTGGGGCGTCACTCCTGCCCCGAGTCGTGCCGATGCCGCTGCGACGCAGAGCAGTAGCGACCCGTCGTCCTCGTCCTCCTCGTCGGGCCCATCGATCGGCCTGCTCATCGGATTGATCGTCGGCCTCATCCTCGTGGTACTCGTCGGCGTCTTCGTCGTCTACGCGAAGCGTTCGAAGAAGTCCCCCGCTCCCCCGAACACTCCAGCTGCCAAGGCGGGCCGCGCCCACGGCGCGCCGCCTGGGCGCCCACATGCACCGATCCCCAACGAACGTCGTTCCGAGGCCGCACCCGCGTCGCGCCAGCACACGTCCAACGCTCCTTCGCGCCAGCACACGTCCGACGCTCCTTCGCGCCAGCACACGTCCGACGCTCCTTCGCGCAGGGCTGCGCCTGAGGCGCCCGCACGCCAGGTTTCCGGTGCCCCTACCGCGCCGAGCCGACAGACTCCTCCCTCCGACTCCCCGCACACTGCGACGTCTGCTGCAGAAGCGACTCTCGCCCAGCCGACTCCTCGTGATACCGGATTCGTGTGGAACCGACAGTCGGGCCCCACGCTACCCCAGCAGGCAGCGTCGGGGGTGGCCGAGCGTTCCAACGAGCCCCCCAGGCGGAAGCGGTCGCGAGGCGGACACCGTCCCGCCGTATTCCCCGAGACCCGCCCGTCGGACGCCGCCTCCGCACCCTACCAGGCCACTGTCAGCCGTGGTCCGGTCGCACCTCAGGTGGGCTCCGGCGCAACCACTTCCCAGCCAGCTGTTCCGCCGCCTGGCCGCCGCGCTGACCGTCTACGCCCGCCTGCCGGGGATCAGCAGGCACCCGTTCCTGCTCCCGAGAGCAGCTTGCCGGCATCCCGCCGCCGCGCGGCGGCCGTGCCCGCGGCGCCCGAAGCGCTTGCCATCCCCCGGCCTGCGGACGTCCGCGCGCCCGAGCCTATTCCCGCGCCCGAGCCTATTCCCGCGCCCGACCGTATTCCCGCGCCCGAGCTACAGCCTGTGATCGTCCCGGAGCCCAAGCCGGTCGTCGCGCCCGAACCCGAACCGGTGGCCATGCCCGAACCCGAGCCGGTCGCCATGCCCGAACCCGTGGCCATGCCCAAACCCGAACCGGTGGCCATGCCCGAACCCGAACCCGTGGCCATGCCCGAACCCGAACCCGTGGCCATGCCCAAGCCCGAACCGGTCGCCGCGCCCGAACCCGAGCCGGTCGCCATGCCCGAACCCGAGCCGGTCGCCATGCCCGACCCCGAGCCGGTCGCCATGCCCGAACCCGAGCCGGTCGCCATGCCCGAACCCGAACCGGTGGCCATGCCCGAACCTGTCCTCACCTCGTTCGTCATGCCCGAGGAAGACGCCGACCTGGCTACCACGCAAATGCCCCAGGTCCGCAGGGTCGCATCCTTCGATTGGGATATGCCCGCGGCGCCGGAGGCAGCCCCCGAGCCCACGCCCGAGGCTCCTGAGCAGGTTCAGACGCAGGCTCCCGGTTATGTCGGCACCCACGCAGAAGGCTTCGCCGCCACACCCGTTCAGCCTGCGACTCCCGCCGCCGCTCCCGCGGCCCCCTCCGCGATTCAGGCTCCTCAGTCTCCGCAGATTCCGGCCGCATTCCAGAGCGATTGGAACACCGATTTCTCATGGAACGACGAGGCGCGCGAAGAACAGGAAGCCGAAACGAAGCGCCGGGGCCGCTGGCCCTGGAACAAGCGCCACAAGAAGCAGCGCGACGAGGAAAACAAGCCGACCCTGCCCGATGTCAATGAGCGCGACGCCGCCACTCGCATGCCGATCATCGCCGTCGACGCTCAAGAAGACGACTGGAACGACTGGCAGAACTGGAACTCGCAGAACTGACGCCGTCGCCGAGGGGTACTCGCTACCGCGAGTGCCCCTCGGATTTTGTGAGCTCGACGTAGTAGGCGATGTCTGCGCTGATCTCGTCAGCCAGGCTTGCGCTCACAACACCCGCGGAGTCCTCCCCCGCCTCGTCGATGTAGCCGTAGCGCTCCGCGAGGAAACGCTCCCGGTACAGGTGGTCGGCGGTGTCCCCGATGGTACGCATCAGGGAGGCGTTCACAAACGCACCGACGATAATGCCGATGAACGGCACGATCTGCGCGATCTTCAAACTCGCCAGGCGCGCTCCGAGGGAAGCGACCAGGGAGTTCATAGCCGCAGAGAACACGTTGTTTCCGACGCCACCCATCGGTCCGCGCTTGGCGACATCGCGCATCACCTTGTTGAAAGCGATCATCGTCGTCTGCTTCTCCACGACCGCGCCCTCTCCGGCGCTTTCAGGGTCGATCGCCTGCGAGAGCACCATCGTGGCAAAAAAATTCTCGGCGGGTTCGACCGTGTCGTAGCCGTAGTAGGCCGCCGTGTGGGACACGAGCCGCGTCGCGGCACCCAGGAAAGTCGCGATGTCGAGGGCAACCACCGACGCCGTGAGGGCGATTCCGGGGGCCGAGGCGATGCCCAGGCCGAGGACAGCGGCGACCGATCCGCCCGACGCGATGACGCCGCTCAACGCCCCCTCGACCGCTGCGGCACTCGAATACGCGATCTTCAGATGAGGCCTCACCGGGCGAATCTGATCGAGGCTGAGGCCGAGGCTGCGAATGTCCTCCAGGCATTCAACGTCGTAGCCTGCTTTGCGGTACGCCTTGAGGATGAGGCGTCGACGCACCGAGGCCTCGGACACCGAGGTCGTCTTCTCCATGAGGCGAAGCGCCGCCGATGACACTGCCCGGCTGATGGGTTCTCCCCCGGGCACCTTGCGGGCGAAAGAGACGACCTTCCCGAGGGGCGCCATCAGGTAGGAGCGCACGCGTTGGGAGATGACACGGGGACGCCTTGGACTGATCTGCGCTTCCTTCCAGCGCTGGATTTCCTCCCATTGGGCGGCGTCGCCCGCGCTCATGCGCGTAGGCACCTGCTGGTTGACAGACTCGTCATCCTTGGAGGTTTCTTTCACGGTTCCACCCTACACAACGCGGTGGTGCGACGGGGCGTGGAGGCGCGCATCACCCTGTTATGCTGGTGTCTCGGTCAGCACTCGTGGCCTCACGACGAAGGAATTACCGTGGATTCGCGCGCACAGCTCATTGATCGGGTCAACGCCCTGCACGACGAGGGCGAGCACCAGAAGATCATCGCTCTGGTCGAAGAGCTCCCTCCCTCTTCGATGGGCTACGAGCTCACGTGTCTGCTGGCGCGCGCCTACATTAACTACGCGCAGCCGTACATGGATTCCTTCCCCGAGCACATCAATCGCGCCGCAGAGCTGCTGCACAGCGTCGAAGCAGAGGGCCTGTCCGATCCGCTGTGGTACTACCGCATCGGCAGCGCCCTGTTTTGGCTGGATCGTGAAGAAACCGCCCTGACCTACCTCGAACAGTGCGTCGCCATGGACCCGGCGAACACCTATGCGCCCGAGCTGATCGAGCAGTGCAAGCACGCCCTCGATCGCCGCAGGATCGTCCGCCCCGTCGATCTGTCACGCCTCGTCAGCTTCTTTGAAGCGAGGGACTACGTCTACGAGGTGGAGGATCAGCGCCTCCTCACGGGCTTCCCGCACGGCTTGTTCATTTTCTCGATCGCCAACGACGGTACGGACCTGTGTATGTGGGGTGCCGTGCCAGAGGAAGTGTCGATGGAGCTGCGCACTCGTCTGCTTCAGGCGTGCAACGACTGGAATAGCTCCACAACCTGGCCCAAGGTTTACGTCGCCACGCTGGATGACGGCCGCCAGCGCCTATGTGCGGAGCAGTTCGTTCTTATTCGCCTGGGCATGACGGATGCGCAGCTTTTCGACAGCATGGACCGGTTTATTGCAGCGGCTGAGACTTTCTTCAAGGATCAGATCGAGCGTATCCCTGCCCTCGGCGGCACCGCTCAGTAGCCGCCCCCGCTCGCCGCGCGGCCCGCGTGAGGGCCGACGGCGCGGGCAGCCTCGGCCTCGCCGCGAGGACGAGGCCGGGGGTGCGTATCACTTTACCGCGCCTCACTCCACCACCTGACATACACTGTACATACAGAAGAGGTGGGTAACATGCCAACACAAACGACCGCAACAAAGTCCTCGCGCATCAATCTCCGACTGAGTCCAGTCCAGGAGGAGAAGCTGCGCTACGCCGCGGCCTCGTCACAGACATCATTGAGTGACTTCGTGCTCGCCTCCGCCTTGGATCGCGCAGATCGAGCGCTCGCCGACCGCACGGAATTCACAGCAGACGACGACACATTCGAGCGCTTGCTGGAGGCCCTTGATACGCCTCTGTCGGCTGCGAAGATCCACGCACTCACCTCCCGCCCCTCCCCCATCGGATCGACGCTGACATGGACGGAATAGGGCAGCCCACGCTGGAGGCCCCTCGCCGGCTAGAACGCCACGATCGGCGTGGGGATTTCACGTGCGGCAACGACGAGCTCGACCAGTGGTTCCACCGTTTCGCCTGGCAAAATCAGAGAGCGAATAACGCGGTGACATACGTAGCCCCTCAGGGCGGGCGTATCGCCGGATACTACGCACTTGCGGCAGCGACGATCCGGCGCGACTGGTCTCCAGCAAGCTTCGCCGCTCACCGACCCCAGTCCATTCCATGCATGCTTCTAGCCCGACTCGCGGTCGATCGGAGGGTACAGGGACAGGGGGTAGGGACGACGCTGCTGCTCGACGCGCTCCGCCGCACACTCGCGGCTTCCGACCACTTCGGCATCGCAGCACTTCTCATCCATTGTAAAGACGAGGACGCGCGCTGCTTCTACGTGCGTCACGTCGACGCTCTTGAGTCTCCGGTCAGCCCGTTGCAGCTGATCGTTCCAACACGAACAATTGCGTGTGCCCTCGGCGGCACCGCTCAGTAGCCGCCCCCGCTCGCCGCGCGGCCCGCGTGAGGGCCGACGGCGCGGGCAGCCACGGCCTCGCCGAGGGGACGAGGCCGTGGCCCGCTCCCAGTCAGATGCGCGGCACGTAGACGCTCAGTCCGCCGTCACTGACGACGCCCGTCAGCATCCCATCGTCGGTGATGCGCACGCAGGGGTGGTCGCCGATGAGGCACTCCCACTCCTCGCCCGCATGGTGGGCACCCACGTAGAGGGTCTTCTCGGCGGCGTGGCGGTCGGACAGGATCACGGCACAGCCCGTGCCGGGCACGTCCACCCTGCCTTCACGGGCGAAACCGACGACGTCCGGGTCGTCGAAGGCGTTGTGCTGCGGGCCGATCGCGGCACGGAATCGCACACTCATGAGGAGTGGGAGCTCACGCACGGCGGGCAGGTCGCCGGTCTCGGGGGTGCCCATGAGGTCACCCCAGAAGACGCAGGGCACCCCGGCCTCGTTGAGGAGAATGAGAGCGTAGGCGGCAGCCTTGAACCAGGAGGCGACCGTGGAGGCCAGGGACTGTCCGGGCTGTGTGTCGTGGTTTTCGACGAAGGTGACGGACAGCTCCGGGATTGATGCCGTCAGAGTGCCCTCCCACAGGCGCGACAGGTCGGCATTGCCGTCCGAGACCGAGGCCTGGTGCAGGTGGTAGTGCAGGGGCACGTCGAAGAGCATGGCGTTGGGAACCTCACGCAGGTACGCTTCGAGCTCACGCACGTCGCCGCTCCAGTACTCGCCGACGGCGGGCAGGAGGCGGCCCGTGGAGGTACGCAGATCATCAAGCCAGCGCGCGTAGAAGTCGGAGCCGACGTGCTTGACGGCGTCCAGGCGCAGCGCGTCCACGCCGGTTGTCTCGACGTACCAGCGGCCCCAGCGGTCCAGCTCCTCGCTGACCCGCGGGTCGGTGACGTGCACGTCGCAGCCCATGAGGTAGTCGAAGTTGCCGAACTCGGAGTTCACGGACTCGTTCCAGTGCTTGCCCTCGAAGAGCCACAGGCCCTTGCGCTGCGTGGCCGCGTCCCAGTCGATGCCGTGGAAGCAGGTCCAGTCCCACGTGAAGTCTGAGTAGGCGCCGGCGCGTCCCGGGAACGTGAAGCGGGTCCACGCCTCGATCGTTTCGGGCTCTCCGATGGCCTCATGACGGTTATGGGGGTTGATCGGGGTGGCGCGCACGGTCTCGGAGGCGTCCGCGCCCATGCGGTGGTTGAGGACGATGTCGGCCGCGACGGCGATCCCCGCCTCGTGCAGGGCGTCGATGGCGGCCAGGTATTCGTCCTTCGTGCCGTACTTGGTGGGCACGGACCCCTTCTGGTCAAATTCGCCCAGGTCGTACAGGTCGTAGACGCCGTAGCCCACGTCGTTCATGCCGCCGTGGCCCTTGTAGGCGGGCGGAAGCCAGATGATGGTGACGCCCAGGTCCGCGATCGCTTGCGCGTGCTCGGCGAGGTAGCGCCAATGGCTGGCGTCCGGTGCCATGTCCCAGGCGAAGGCCTGCAATATCAAGGGCCCTGCCTCTTGCATGGAGGAGCGCAGGGGGTTCTGTTTCGTGTCGCTCACCCGCATATGGTGGCAGGTTTACTCTCGGGCGTGTGCGCGGGGCGGGTAAACAGTGGTGCGTTAGACACCCGTGGGACGAGGCTGTGGCCGCCCTGAGCGGGTGCCCTCTCCCGGACGCTACCTCGCAGGAGGGCGACTACTTGCGCTTGCGGAAGCGCTGCTTCACGCCGGCCGAGATGCCGGAGGCGACGCTCGACGCCCCGGTGGCGACGCCCGAGGCGGCGCTCTTCGCACCGACCATCACGACCCGCGCCTTGCCTTTCGATGGTTTCCTGGACGCCGTCCGCCGCAACTCCCTTGCCGCCCACCGGGATTGTGTCGTTGACGTGCTGTGCCCAGGCCTCGGCGTCGATGCCGCGAGGCGGAAGCACGCGCAGATGGCCCTTGAGGCGGGAGGACTGGGCCTGAAGCGCCATGAAGGTCAGGCCGCTCGACACGAAGCCGCCGATGACGGGCACGACCTTCGACACGCTCTTGGTGAAGGTGCTCTTCGTGATATTGATACCGATGACGCGCAGGGAGTATTTCACGACCGGGTACCACGTGATGCCCATGAGGGCCTTCTTGGTCACGTGGTTCTGGTAGGCGGTCTGGGCCGCCAAGCGCGCAAAAGCCGTCAGCGACTGGGCGGCGCCGCCGACCCCCAGCATGACACCGAAGAACACCGCGAGGACGCCAATTGTGTCATCGTCCTCATCCGCGCCGATGACAAGGTCCTTCCACCCGTACAGGTAGGCGAGCTTTTGCATGATCCGCAGGGCGTGCGCGTAATACTGCGTCAGGTCTGCCGGGATCGCGGCGAGCATCGCGAAACCGCCGGGGATGCCCGCCGCGAAGGAAATAGCGGCTGACTTGTTGGTTTCGTAGGTGATCGTCTCCTCCGCGAGGGCGTCGAGCACCGCCAGTGGCACGCCCGCCGCCGCGGGGCTGGTGTTGAGGGCTCGTTCGATCACCTCGTCGCTTGCGTGAAGCTCGGCCAGCTCCTGGCGCAAGAACTCGTCGCGGTTGATGCGCACGCCGGGGAGGCGAACGATCTTCTTGAGGAAATCGAGTCCGTGATGCTCTGCCTCGAGCTCCTGCGCGTGGTTGAGTCCGTGCAGTTCGCTGCCCGCACCGATGGCCTCCTTCTTGCTGCGCATTGCGTTCCTCCACGTCTCGATGCGCGCCGGCGGCGCGCGGATGGCCCCCACTTTAGCGGGTTCCTGCTCCCCTCAGCCCGGGATTGACGAGGCCGGGGCTAGGCCACGCTGTCACGCATCCCCCGCCCCGGCCTCGTGACCGACGATCGTTACTTGCGCCGGCCGAAGAGGCCCTTGACGCCATCCGCAATGCCGGAGGCCGCGGTCATCGCGCCATCGGCGATGCCGGTAGCCGCAGTCTTTGCGCCACTCGTGACGGCCTTGGTCGTGCTCTCGAGCACCTGCTGGGCATTGTCCAGCACGCCCGGCTCCTCGTCGTCGGGAGTCGCGTCACTGACAGCCTGCTTCCAGACTTCGGCATCCACTCCGGGAGCCGGCAGCTCACGCAGGTGTTTCTTGGGCGGTGGGACTGGGACTGGAGCGACACGAAGGTCATGCCCCCTGAGACAGCACCACCGATGAGCGGGATCGCCTTGGAAACACCCTGTGCGAAGCCCTTCTTCGTGAGATTGATACCGATGAAACGCAGACACTGCTTCATGACCGGGTACCACGAGGTCTTCGTCAGGGCTTGCTTCGTCACCTGCTTTTGGAAGGCGGGCACTGCGACCGAACGCGCGAAGGCCGTCAGCGACTGTGCAGCTCCGCCCACTCCGAGCATGACTCCGAAGAACATCGCGAGAACACCGATCGTCTCGTCGTCGACCTCATCCATGTCGCTGAGAAGATCCCGCCACCCGTAGAGGTAGGCGAGCTTCTGCATGATCCTGAAGGCATGAACGTAGTACTGCGTCAGGTCCGCGGGGATCGTTCCGAGCATTGCGAAGCCACCGGGTAGGCCTGCAGCGAAGGACATGGCCGCGGACTTGTTCGTCTCGAAGGAGATGATGCTATCCGCGAGCTTGTCGAGATCAGTCAGGGAGACGCCAGCGAGCACAGGGTTCGAGTCGACGGCACTCGCGATCGCGTCGTCACTCATGTGGAGTTTGCGCAGCTCCTGACGGAGGAACTCGTCGCGGGCAATCCGTACACCGCGGATGCGCACGACCTTCTTAAGGAACTCGATCGCGTACTTTTCGGCCTCCGAGTCCTGCTGGGCAATCGTGTCACGCAGCTCGGCGACCCCCTCGGCTACACCGTCCGTGAGTTCCACTTCGCCGCTCGTGTCGAGCACGATCTCTCGGCCATCTTCTTCGAATTCACCGTTGACGCCAAGCTCGTCGAGGTTGTCGCTCATCTCGTTCCTTTACACTCCGTTGTCGCCTCACCACAAGGCCTAGATACACGACAACTATAACCTAGTTGTCCTCCGTGATGGCGCTCATGACACACCATCATTTTGCTCGGGTGCGAGGAGGTGCGGAACGGACATACTCTGGTCACATGTGGATCCTCGCTGCCTGCCTGTCAGCCCTGTTCGCGGGGTTGACGTCTGTCCTGGCGAAGGCGGGTGTCGCGTCGACGAGTTCGACAGTTGCGACGGCGCTGCGCACGGTTGTCGTGGCCGCGGGGACGTGGGGCATGGCGGCGCTGATGGGAACGGCTTCCGGCATTACGTCTATCGATGGGACTTCTGCGCTGTTCCTGATGCTGTCCGGGTTGGCGACGGGGGCCTCGTGGCTGTGCTACTTCGCAGCGCTGGCTCGAGGGGATGTGTCCCGCGTGGCACCGATCGATAAGCTGTCGACGGTCCTGGCGATCATTCTCGCGCTCATCCTGCTGGGCGAGCCGGTGAGCGCGTGGGGGACGGCCGGTATCGTTGCGATTACCGTGGGAACGCTCCTCATGGTCGAGCCTTCCGACCTGGCGGGCCTGCCTCGCGCGCTGCGCGGAGGCGGGAGCTGGCTGGTGTACGCGCTCGCCTCCGCGCTGTTCGCGGCGCTCACGTCGATTCTCGGGAAGGTCGGCATTTCGGGGGTTGATCCGACGCTGGGGACGGCTGTGCGCACGCTTGTGGTGCTGGCGATGGCGTGGGTGATCGTGGGCGCGCAGGGTCGCCTGGGCAAGGTGCGGTCGATTCCTGGCCGCGAGCTGGCGTTTATCGTCGCGTCGGGCGCTGCGACGTGCGCGTCGTGGCTGGCGTACTATCACGCACTGAAGGATGGGCCCGCCTCGGTCGTGGTGCCCATCGATAAGCTGTCGATCCTCGTGACTGTCGCCTTCTCGGCGGCGGTGTTTCACGAGCGTTTCACGCTTCGCTACCTGTCTGGCCTGGCCCTCATGTGCGCGGGCACGGCCGCCATGGTGGTGGCGTAGGGCGACTGGCCCCGATAAGCAGCATCTACTCGCAACGCGGCCACACGTGGGGTTTCTTCACCTGTTTCACGCGGGTTTCACACGGGATCGACGACCGGGCGCTCCGCTCGGTTAGTGGCCTTGTTTTTCTTCCCAGGTGTCGGTGTTGTTGATGACCAGGTGAGACAGGGGGAAGGGGCCGGTTGTTTCGGTGGTGGTGACCAGGCCGTTGATGGTCTGGGTCTGCCCGGTGAAAGGGTTCGTGGCCGTACCACTCCACGTCGTGGTCAGCGTGATTTCGCGGTCCTCGTGCGGGTATGGGCCATCCAGCATGGAGCGCCACCCCTGCGGGGGCGTGTAGTAGTGGCGAATAAGACGCGGATCATTGTTGGGGTCAATGCCCCTCTCCCACGCCAAGCCCGGGGATGTCGTGACCGTGCTGGGGGTGCCATCTCCCCAGTTGTATTCGTAGTTGGTTGCCCTCAGCGTGATCGTGATGTCCCGGCCGAGCAGGTTGATCACGTGGGTCTGGGTCGGATTGGTGACCGAGACGATGGTGGGCACAAACCGGTTCGTGTAGGAAACCCCATCGGGCCGCTTACGCAAACCAGCCCCATCGGCATGAATGGTGGTAGCGGCGTAGTAGAGGATTTCCTGGGTGGTGGGCAGCGTCGGCCTGGCGCCAGCCGGATTAGCAGCAGAGAAATACAGGCACGCGACCTCATCTGTAGTCCCGTCCGGCTTCTCATACATGCGCATCACACCATCACACACCTGCCCCACACCAGCCCCCTGAGCATCGGTGCTTGGTGCGGCATCATTTGAATAATGGGCGAGATCATCGGATGGAGTTGTTTGGGGAATCGTAGAAGAAGAGGGTGCTGAAGAATGTGCTCCCCACTTTTCTTGGTCGGTGACTTTAATTCCACTCGGTCCCTGGGTTTCTACGAGATGGTCCCAGCCGTAGCCAGTTGCATCAGAATCGTCATCTAGGTCATTCCAGTCATTCGCTGATGCTTGAGATGCGACCCCAATAGAGTAGATGTGCGACAGGAACAGGATGGCGCACATCTGGGCGACCAGGCTTCTAGTTTTCATTTCGATCGGCTTTTCCCTGCGTTTCCACCCAGCGACCATCTTTCCATGTCATGAAGATGGAAATGGTTGAGTGATATTCAATATCCCGAACAATTACGCGCTGACCGACACATTTCGTTCCATCGACTGCGATAGCACTGAACTTCACTCCGATGGTATTCGGTGGCACATCCGCGCCGTTAGGTGGAACCGGTTCTAGAAGCAGAATGTGCTCGATCCTGAGCGAGTGCCCGAACGTCCAGCCGTTCACATAGTCATTCTCAATCTTGCGTATCAGTGACTGTGCGAATCCGCTATCGCTATCGGAAAGTTCGGCAAGAGCCGAGGTGTCGCCCGTATTCCATGCATAGGTAGCAACAGCGAGGTAGTGCCTTGCTGCGGCTTCTGCGCCTCTTTCGGTGTTCTCCTTAGCTTCCTCTGGCAGCTCTGGTTTGGTGTAGGTGGATGCGGCGTGCTCGGCTGGGCGCACGAGGACGCCGTCTGGGCCGATCTGGTAGCCGCCCGACATCGCCGCTTCGCCCGAGGCAGACGCGGAGGCAGTGGGTGCTGGGTTCACGGGCGGCGTGGTCGTGGCTGCTACGGTGGGCCTCTCTCCCCAGGCTGGCCACCAGCCCTCGGCAACCCCGTTGATGTACACGGCAAAGACAGCGCCAGCGAAGAGAACAACGTAGGCAACGCGCATCCCCCAATAGAAAGGCTCGACGTGCAGCCACGCCCGGGCGCGGGCCCGCGCACCCTTGGGCCGCCGCTCTTTAACCTCGGCACGATAATCGGCCCAACGTTGGCGCAGCGTGTACCTGCGCGGCGCACACTCTTGACGGAAGCGCTCCTCGTCCTCCTCGGTCACGGGACGCTCAGACAACGGCGGAACCATCATGATCTATCAACCTCCACAACGAGGTGTCCTCCCACGCGCCCCCACCATCGGAGGCGCGCCCTTCACTCACCAGGCTACGCGCCGAATCGCGACAAAACATCCAGAATGCACGGTAACCACCGTGACGCATCCTCCCAACGTGTCCGAACGAACGTGCACACACCCGCACGAATCCGCCCCCACCTCGTCAAACGCGTGAGCGGCTTCAACGGTGACGACGAAACACGACCATCAAGAAGGGATGCCACGTAGATGCTATGCACCTCAGAGAAGCTTGTCTAACGCCTCCCTGATCCTGCGTTCCTCCCCCGACTCATTCGTCGCCAGACGCAGAACCGGCACGCCATACGCGGCCATGATCGAATCCTTGCGGGCGTCACGCTGCTGCTGTTCCTTGTTGTTGCCGTGGTATTCCCACCCGTCGACCTCGATGGCGAGGACAATACGCCCGGACACTCGCGAGTACACCCCGAAGTCGAGGGCGCTATCCGTGAACACGAAGTCACGCTGCTCTTCGCTCAGGAGGCGCGTATTCGGCAACGCCTCCCGAAGAGGGACCTCCGTGTAATACCCGAATGATGAATACTTCCGATCGGTGAGAACCTCCCGCAGACACAGGTCCGCGACATTCTCGGCCGGAGTCCGTTTCCAATTCGACCACTTCGCACGCGAATACCGCTCAAGTGACGCACTGTAGGCGCTGTAGAGCACATCGAAGATTGACACAATATCCGATTCAATAGAAACGCGCGGGTCGTACATCCTGATGTAATCGAGGAGGGCACTCACGTTCTTACTATACGGAACACCATTGTGAGCAGTGACGACAATCAACCGATCCTTCGCTCGGGACACACTGACGTTCGTCATGGCGTCGGCATCGTAGAAGCTGCGCCCCGCAGACTTATCGGTTGAATTCAAGACCGTCGACAAGATGATCGTTCCCGCGTCGCGCCCCTGGAACTTATGAACAGTCGCCGACAGCCAACGATCATGACCTTCCTGCCCAACCTCTTGGAGCACCTGCTGTCCAGCGCTCTGTGCCTGCACGCGGAAGGGCGTCACAATCCCCAGGAGGAAATCACCAACCCCATCCTTATCCTCGGGTTTAATTCCCTTTCGAATAAGCTCCTTGTCTTCCAGCTGCGTGATGATGCGGGCAATGATGTCGATCTCACGTTGGGAGTAGCTCCCACCCTCTTCCAGGCGGCGCGCATGATTCCCAGGAGCGGCACGAACGATCTTAAAGGGACTGGGCGACGCTTCATCGGCCACACGCATGGGGATGAGCTGCCCGTCGTAATACATGCGATTACAGAACTCGATGATGGCCGGATGGCAGCGGTAATGCTCCTTCAGGAGCGTGCTCACGACCCCCGAGTCCGGTTCCAACGCTTTGACTGACTCCAGCAGCGACAGCGAGCGGACGTCGACGCGCGGATCGGGCGGGTCACACTCGCTGTCGCACCAGCCGGCGAAAATTGGGCCAAGCTGCTTCGTATCACCGACGATGACAGCATTGCGCGCGACGCTAAGCGCCGCCAAACCCGGCGGCAGCAGCACCTGCGAGGCCTCGTCGACGATCACCCAATCCAGGAGGGTATTCCCATCCAGGTTGTTTCCGATTGAGTAGCACGACGAGGCCACGATCGGGTACGCAGAGAGGAGCGCGCGCGTCTGAGTGTTGACAGGCCTACCCAGGTCGGGGACCACGGCATCTGGACGGCCGAATCGCCGGGCGAGGATCGCGTCAAAAAGGCTCCGAGAACGGTGCTGATACGCTGCGCTCGCGTCGTCTACACCACTGTCTGCGACGCGCTGTGTCGCGGTGTCAACCTCCTGGGCGAGTTCCGCCTCGCGCGCCTGATAGAACAGCATCTGAATGGCGGACTGAACGTCTACATCCCTCAGGTCCAGGCCTTTGAGGGGACCGAAGGTGCGGTAGCGGCGCACGCGCTCGATGAGACCACCGATGCTCCACGACGGCCTCGGCGCGAAGCGAGCGGCTGCGCAGAGGCCGGCGATCGTCTCGGAGGGAGCGGCCGCGATGGGTAGGTCCCCCATGTTCGGGAGGACGCGACGGCTCTCCTTTACTTTCTCTTCGAAGAGCTTTCTCTCTCGCCGGGTGTTGTCCAGTTGGGTGCGAACGAGCGGCAGATCCCTGCTGGTCTTCCACAGATCTGCGAGGCGGTCTTCCTCCCCGTGGAGTGTCTCTAATTCGTCCTCAATCACCAGCCCCTCAGATGTGCGAGCGGCGCGGGCGCACCACTGTTTCCGCTGCTGTATGAGCTCGTCCTGTCGGCTTTGAAATTGTCGAACGCGCGTGACGTTCCCGAGGTTCGCGATGAGAAACCCGTAGCCTTCGTCCGAGAGTTTCTTCACGACGTTCTCGACGGCTGAGTTTGCCGACGCGACGACACCGACTGTTTTTCCCTGCGCGACCAACGTGGCGATCAGGTTGAGAATCGTCTGAGTCTTTCCCGTTCCAGGAGGGCCGTCTATCACCGATAGTTGGTGGGTGAGCGCGGCGCGTATGGCGTTGCGCTGATCGAGGTTGGAGTGGAAGGGCATCACGACGTGGTCGCTCGCGCCGGTGTCAGCGCTTGACCTGCCGGCGAGGAAGGCTTCGAGGGCGGAGCCTTGCGGCACGGATGTGATGTTTTCCCACACGTTGGCCAGGCTCGCGTACACGACCGAGACGTCTTGCCCCTTCCAGGGCTTGTCCGCCCCGGGGGCAACGCGCGAGGCTCCCTGGCGCTGCGCCGCCGAGAAAACCTCGGCGCGAATGTAGTCGAAGAGCGCCTCGACCCGCTCGCGCTCCTCTTGTGTTGGTTCTACGCCCACGTCAGCTCCTTTGCGACCCTCCACACGAGTTTGACGCTCAGCATAATCGACTTATCTAACTGTCGGTAGGTTGCTGGACACCTGCGGACCGCCCGCTGGACGCAGATGTGCGTGGCCCCTCGTATCGTGGCGCTATGGGTATGTCACTTGTTTTTCTCTTGGTTGGACTGGTCGTGGGCGCTGCGCTCGGGTACGTGGGGGCGGTGGCGCGCCGCGCGTCGCGCCCCGGAGATGAGGTGGGTGGCCTGCGCGCGGAGGCCGCACGGTGGCAGGCGCGCGCGGAGGAGCTCTCCCGGCGCGTCGAGTCCGCCGAGGCACGCTCCCGGGGGGACGCCTCCGTGTTGCAGGCCCTCGCCCCGGTTCGCGCGCAGTTGGAGCAGATGACACAGCGCGTCGACCAGATGGAGCAGACGCGGGCGCGCCAGCACGGGGCCCTCGCCGAGCAGTTGCGCGACGCCGCGCAGCGTGAGGCGGACTTGGCTCGCACGACCGCTTCCCTGGAGGGGGCCCTGCGCTCGCGTAGCGCGCGCGGCACGTGGGGTGAGGTCGAGCTCGCCCGTATCCTGGAGGCCTCGGGCATGATGGCGCACGTCGACTTCGCGGAGCAGCGCTCGATCGCTTCTCTCACTCAGGGACGAGGCCTGGGCGCGGGCGGCGCATCGACTGACCGCGGGCGCCCCGACGTGACGATTCACCTGCCGGGTCAGGGGTTCCTGGCCCTCGACGCGAAGGCTCCGATGGACGCGTACCTGCGGGCTTGCGGCATTGAGGACAGTGGGGAGGATGCGGAGGCTCGGCGCCGCGCGGAGCTCTCCGCGCACGCGAAGGCTTTGCGTTCTCACGTGGAGGCGCTCGCGTCGCGCGACTACGCGCGCGCTCTCGGTTCCTCGCCCGAGCTGGTGATCCTCTTCGTACCGTCGGAGGCGGCGCTGAGCGCAGCGCTTCGCTCGGACGCCGCACTCCTGGACGATGCGATGGCGCGCGGCGTGGCCTTGTGTTCCCCCGTCACCCTGCTGGCGGTGGCTCGCACGTGCGCCACGGCGTGGGCGCGCACGACGATTAACGAGCAGGCGGATCAGGTCATCGCCTTGGGCCGCGATCTCTACGAGCGGCTCGGCGTCGTCGCAGGCCACATGGACAACCTGGGGAAGAACCTGACGAAGAGCGTCGACTTCTACAACAAGGCCGTGTCCTCGATGGAGACCCGCCTCCTGTCGCGCGCCCGCACCGTCGCCGCCCTCGATTCCACCTCGAAGAAACCCATGACGGCCACCGACATCGACCCGGACGCCGCCCAGGTCCGCGCATTCACGAAGCCGGAGCTTGCAGGATGGAACTAACACAACTGACATGAGCTCAAATTCAACCGCTTATCAGCGCTACTGACGCTCAAGTTGCACATCGCACAATCGGCTTGATACGGCTCAGAATTGCAACTACCACTCTTGTTGCTCCCTGCCTACACGACTTGGCAAAAGGAGTAATATACCTCTAACGACAAACTACTTTCCGAAAGAAGGTCACCCCAATGCCGTGGAACGACAGCGAACGACGAGATAATTTCAGCAAAACGCTACTCAAGATGAAGACAGTGTTTGATGCAGACCCTGAAGCGGCTGTTCGCAGCCAGAATTTCATTCAAACATTTCACCGATTTATTGCAGAGGACCTGACCAGCCACTTAACCCTCAAAGCGAGGACACAAAACATTAGAGTCGTCCAAGAAGCGAAAGTCTTCGGATCATTCAAATCAAAAGATGTTGACGTCGCCGTGATACATCCAACCAACGGCCCTCTACTCTTGATCGGAGTCCGTAGTCAGATGAGCTCCGTTGGCAAAAATGTTCTCACATACTATCAAGACATTATCGGCGAAGCGATTTCTCTTCAAGAACGTTTCCCAATGTGCGCGACCGGTTACGCTTATCTACACCCACTCCAAGTCGTGCCCTGGCAGAAAAAGGATGGAAAATGGACCGGAGCCGAAAACCCGGATCACTCACGCTTCGCGCGAATGTACGCAGGAATCGGCAGCCGCGATGATCGCCTCTACAAACATCAACTCGGCTCATACGACCACTTTGCATACTCAGTCGTCGACTTCCAGGCCGCCGAACCTCAGCTACACGACGATATTGTGCGCCAAGCAGTCCCAGACCTTGACATGTCGATTCTCAGCTTTGTCCCACGCCTGGTCGATACCTTCAATAACAGAAACCTATGGGTGCAGGACATCTTCGAAAAACCTATTCGAGGATAGAAGGTAAGAGGGAGTATTGAGCGTGCCGGAGCAGCATCTTCCAAGCAAACCCAATATCCAAGTCACGACTGGGATTTACGCCAAGCTTCAAGCTCGCTCACACCGGCGTACACCAGCTCCAGACCTTCCGTGCCGACCAGGTCTATGATTGCTGATTCTCCCGTTCTATAAGCAGACAATACGTCGTTCGAGCGCAGTGCTGAATCCAGACCAGAATAGTTCAATTCTCCACTTGATTCTTCAGTAAGAATACGAACAGAGTCAGCTTCGCGAGGCACAGCGATCATTACACCACCACCAAGAGAATGAATCTGCAGCTCACTAGTCAACAGCGTCAACGGCGTGTACCAAGATGCCAACAGACGTAGAGCGGACTCGCCTTTCCGCAGATAACCACACAGGACACTATTGGAAGCAACCCAACTCGCATCATTGAGGTACAGACGCGGTCGATCGCTAAACGCAGTCAACAGCACGTCCGGACTTCGCACACCTGGAACACGATACCACGGAGAACGAATACGACATTTGTAAGCCATATCAACCCCCTGTCGTTCACCGTATGCGACATAGTCCCTCTCCGACTCCGTCAATTCTGCTTTAGGTGCCCACAGCTTTGCAGTCACGGGAATCGAGCTTGTGGCTACACCCGCACCGAAGAGCTGGCGAGAGGATTCCACCGTAGGAAGCAAAGACAGATCAGGAAGCCTATATGATTCCTGTTGCGCCAAACTCGGATGAAAATAGCTTTTATTCCCTGACACATAACCGATACTAAACTTGACACGTTTATCCGCTGTTTCCGAATGAGAAGTCAATTCATTAAGGACCCCAAGCGTATCACGCGAGAGTAGCGCACGCTGGAATACGCGTTCGCCCGCAACCACATCTGCGACAGAAACCGCTACATTCGGAGCACCGTCAACATCAAAGTCGTTACTAAGAGCATCCCGAGCAATGAACCTGATCGTATCAGTAGCCCCACCTTTACGATCCGCGAAAAGGATAAGAACGTTTTGAAGAATGTCAGAGAATACCCTCTGCTTAACACGCAAGACACTCAGGGTTCCGAACATTTTTGATAAATACTCCCACAGAGGTCGCGCATATCGGACATATGTGAAGTCTAAAGGCAAAACAAACGCAAGCCTGCCTCCTTCCTTCAATAGCGAAGTCGCTTTGGCAACAAACGACATCCAAACGCTTCCCGATTTATCCATTTGCGCACCCATCGCACGCTTCGAAGCAGATAGCGCATTTGCTTTGAGGACTGCATCTAACTCACGAACCCGCACAAATGGCGGGTTTCCGATTACAACATCGACTTTTGGCAACGCTATATTGCCTAGAAAGTCCCCAACATGCAGATAGCTGGAATCAACAGCGCCAGAAGCTACCGCCTTCGCAGCGACATCGGAATCTAATTCACACGCATGGAGCACGAGCTTTTTCCACCCGCGAGACCGTCCATAGCGCTGCACAGCAAGGGCAAACTGACCATCACCCACGCTCGGCTCTAAGATCACATCCCTTTCAGCCCGCACCGCCCAGCGCGTCATGCAATCCGCCGCTAGATCAGGCGTGAAATAGCGCCCAGCCTCCCGCTCAGCAGTGCGAGGCGCACGCGCACTCATCGCAATTTTGCGCCCAAATTCTTCAATATCTTCGAGCAGATACACTCGCCCATGCATTGTCGCGACAGGTTTTGGCATTTCCGCCGCAACACCCGACTTAACCGATTGCGATCGACTCGCCCACACTTTGAAGGTATTTACTGATATACCCAACAATTCAGCAGCTCGCCGACTATCAACCAGCCCGTTGACTGCCAATTCATTTCCGAGGCTCTCACTCATGTTACCCATTGTACACGATGCGTTTCACAACTGCTCGAGTCACGCTGAACTCACATCTAACCCTCATCTAGGAGCAACGGACATAGTGTCTATTCATTTGTCACCCATTGAATTTTCAGTTCACTTTCCCAATTTGAATTTACATACCGCCTTCCTCAATGGAGTAATCACCCGCTAGTCAGCTCCACGTGTTTTCCATGACGGAACTAAGGAACTCATGAGCATGTCAGCGATGCCGTCCAACTGCGCACGGATCTCCTCGAAGGGACGGTCCAAGTCGAGCGTCCTCACGCCGATCTGGTTGCCGCTCATGCGATACGCGAAGTCGGGCTGGATGTCCTCATCGGTGGCGGCGTAGAGGAGCATGCCCGAAACCTCGGGGCCCTCCCCTGCGCGCTCGAGGGCCGCCTGCTTGTTCTTCACGTAGGCGAAAATCTGGTACAGGTTCCCTGAATGCACGGTTCTCTTATCGAAGTTGCTCTGCATCGTGGACGCGTAGTACTTCGCGTCGATGATGAGTACGCGGCCGCGAGCGCTCAGGGTGATGTCGCTGCGCATGGCGGGCAGCCCCTCCGACATGCCGTCGTCCAGCGCCCAGTCGATGAAGGACGCGCTGGCGTTCAAACGCGGATGCTCTCTGCGGTAATACTCGAGGATAAATTTCTCGTAGAGGCGGCTC
>ERZ772966.319-NODE-319-length-19368-cov-5.665769_pt1 | contig 19368 bp, 13 predicted proteins | sample MGYA00580680_ERZ772966 | MGnify/ENA primary metagenome ERZ772966 (study PRJEB29015, sample SAMEA2738055) | human oral metagenome | biome: human oral; feature: human-associated habitat; material: saliva | place: China | collected 2225 ...
GCCGTGGAATCAGACGAAAAATTATAAGCTATGGCAGACGAAAAGAAGACCTACACCCTCACCACCGCCACCGTGCCGTCGCGTCCTCGCAGTAAAACCCGCCGCGAAGGCGAAGGACTCACCACCGGCGTGGCGTCGGCAATTGTGGAGAGCGCGACCGCCGGCAATGCACAGCGCGCAGCACACTCGGAAACAGCCAACGAAGCCGCACACGCTGCGGAAGCCACTCATGCGCTCAATGCAGACAATGCAAAGAATGCGACGCACGCCGATGAGGCTACACACGCCGCCCATGCCGAAACGGCGACGAGTGCGACAACGTCCGAGCACTCCAATGCAGCCGACACCGCCACCCGCGCGCAGAGTGCGCAAACAGCAGAGCACGCCACCACGGCAGCGACGGCCGACCGTGCAACCCATGCGACAGAAGCCGAAACGCTGCGCACGCCGAACTATTCCGACGGGCTGAACACCGGCGCGGGGGCGCGCATCGACGCGACGGGAAACGCGGAATTTCAGAGCATGGCGGTGCGCGGCTTCTTTCGCGCGGCCGAATATCAGATCAACCGCATCGCATTGAGTGAGGGCGACGTCTTCCACACCGAGAACGGATTGGTGAAAAGCGCCGAGCAACAGCCCGACGGCCGTTGGAAAGTGGTGCTGCAAGAGCGCTTTCAAGGAGACGTGACGGGCTTTCGGGCGGGCGATGTCCTGCGCGGGGCTTACAACAGCGTAGGAATATCGGGCGGGGCGGCCGAAATTCGCACCTCGTGGTTGCGTGTTGAGGCTGTGGACGCCAAGGCGGGGACGCTCACCGCGAGCCTTTATGCCGACAATCAGACACCCGAAGGGCGCAACGCACCGCCCGTGCCGCTGATGCGCCTGGCGCGGTGGGGCAACACGACCGACCCGGAGCGCCAGAGCCACATTGTGGAGAGTGCGACGGAAGGGCGTATCGTGCGCCGTGTGAAGGTTTCCGCCCCGATTGTCGACGGTACGCAGTCCGACGGCTTCGTGGTGGGCAAGTTGCCCGCGTGGTTGCGCGAACATTTCGGCGCGGCCGTGGCGGGTGCGTCGGACTACGTGTTCGCCCGCGGCATCATTACGCAAAACATTCTTCGCTACACGCCCGCAGGTCGTCCGTTAGCCGAACGTGTCGACCGCGGTTTGTGGTCGGCTTCGTCGCGCTACTTCTACGAGCAGCAGAACCCCCAAACGGGGGCTTTCGAGATTTCGCGCGTTTGGCACGAGGGTGCGCTCTACGAATTGGCACGCGGCGGCAACGGCAAAACCGCCCCCGCGGCAAACTCTACGCACTGGACGCTTATTCAAGCCAAGCCGAAGGACGGGAAAGACGGGGGGAATTACAAAACGAACCTAATAGATAACAGTTCTTTTCAGGAAGGAATAAAGGGGTGGGATTCCGAACAAATAAAGGGAGTCTTTGAAGACGGGCTATTTAGCCCGGTAGTAGGGACAAGGGCGATTAAGTTTGAAGTGAAAAGTTTGCGAGAACATGATTACGCCGGGATCTCTCAAGAACTTTCATCATACGATTTGCCACCGAGTACAATTTGCACATTAAGCGTTTGGGTAAGAGCCACATCTGACTTAAGGCAAGCGGCAATTATCGTGGCACCCAATTTGGATTCGCGCCCCTGGGCTGGTAAAGACATCGTAAAAGGACAAGAAGGGTGGCAGCGCAATGTCCTTAAATTTACGACGCCGCGAGACGTAGGAGGAAAGCCGATACGAGTCTACATGTTGCTCTACAATCAAGAGGAGAACGCAACTGTCTGGTTCGCCGCCCCTAAGCTCGAAATCGGAGACACCCCCACCGAGTGGACAACGTCGGAGAACGACCGAAAGGGAGAAAAGGGCGACCCCGGCAAGGACGGCAAGAGCAGCTACACGCACGTGGCGTATTCTGCACAGCCCGATGGGAGCGGCCTCTCATTCGATCCCAAGTATAACACTTACATTGGGATATATACAGACGACAACCCAACCCCGTCAAAAGACCCCAAGCGCTACGTTTGGGCGCAATTCAGGGGAGAAAACGGGGCGCCCGGCCGAACGCAGTACATGCACATCGCGCATACCAACGGACTCAAGAACGAGAACTTCAAAGACTTCACCACGTCGAACCCCGACGGTCGAAAGTTTGTTTATATCGGCGTGTGTGTTGACGAGAATGAACCCGACCCCACCAAACCGGAGGCCTATCAGTGGACAAAGGTGGAAGGCAAACAAGGTTTGCCGGGCGACCCGGGCGCCAATGGCAAGTCGAGCCACATGCACGTAGCCTATGCCAACAGCGACGATGGAAAGAAAGATTTTACGACCACGCCGGGCGGACGGAATTACGCCTTTATCGGAATGTATACGGACTTTGAGGAAAGGGCGTCGGACGATTCGAAGAGATACGTTTGGGCGAAAGTCGAAGGCAAACAAGGTTTGCCGGGCGACCCGGGGAAGCCAGGGACAGCCGGCCGGGGCATTGAACGTATTGAATCCTTTTATCTGCTCACAGCCGATGGAAACGCCCCCGGATACGACGCACGCGATTGGAGGAGCAAACCGCGCGTTCCGACCTCGCAAACGCCTTGGCTTTGGACATACGAGCGGATCGTTTATTCAGACGGGACAAGCGAACGGAATGTAGTCCGTTTGGTTACGCGGTTGGGCAAAGACGGAGCCGAAGGACAACCCACGCGTACAAATCTGCTTGACGGGACGGACTTTCATCAAGCCGAAGTGTGGGAGTCGGGTATCAACGGTACACATGCCAAAACTGAGACGGCGAAAGACGTACAGCCCGCCGTTACGGGGTGTGGAGTGCTGAGAGCGGTGGTGGAACGCGGCGCCGTGGGTGAAGAGTACGCACAGTTCTCACAGCGCATACCGGTGGACTTAATCGCGGGGCAGGACTACACTTTTTCGGTTTATGTCCGGGGTAGCAATACCGGCTGGATGATAGTCTTTCCCAATTCGGGCGAGCATTTTCGCCTTTCGGCGGCCAAGCCCGGGGCGTGGCAAAGATTGTCGGTTTCATTTAAGGCAAGAGCAGTAAGACCCGGAGAGGAAAACCGCGCTTATTTACGCTGCTGGCTGAAAAACGCCGACAATGCACAGCGACACGAGGTGCTATTTTGCGCTCCCAAATTGGAAGAGGGCATAACGGCCACGCCATGGTGCTTGTCTGAAAACGACAAAGTGGGCGCCAGCGTGCAAAATCGTGGTCTTTGGGACGCGTTTGCCGAAGGGACGGTATTTCGGGGACGCAACGTGACGGGGGGCGGTTATGAAGACGTGGTGACTGTTTTGACGCCCACGGGGACAAGAGAAACATATCGCTGCACCCGCACGCATGCCAAAGCTGGAAACGAGACGCGCCCCGGTGCCAATTCTCCATATTGGAAAAAGGGCGACTCGTTCGAGCTGATAAGCACCGGCATGTTCCTGGCGGGAACAGCACAAATCGAAAATCTCTCAACAGGCAACATCTCGGAGGATCGCATGGTTACCGCCGGCGCGGAAATGAGATTTTACGCCGCAGGCTGTAAGCACCCGGGACTCGTTTTTGGATATAGATCTGATACCCAAAACAGACGATTCCCTGTAATGCAATGCTTTGACCCCGAAACGGGAGCACTGCTCTATGATTTGGGGCCTGAAGGTATATTTGCCAATGCACGCCGAGTGGCGGGGGTATGGACACCACTGCAGATGATTCGCCTGACAAGATTCACTACGATTTCGCAACTCTACAACTGGTTAACGGTCGGTACGGATAACTTGCATGATCAGGATATTCAGCAGATGAAGGTGGAAAGCCCCTATTTTTCCGAAAATGATCAGGAATATCCCCTTTATCAATTCGGGCATGGAGCTTACTATACAGAGGGCTGGAGTGAGTTCAGACGAGCAGACGGCAGCATGCACAAAATCTTTGAGAGTTCGCGCACGTCGACGCCGACCGAAGATTACCCCGCCGCCTTTTGGTTCAACCCGTTGGAAAATAATTTCTCCACGACGGGCACACCTGAAAACGCGTTGATAGACGAACATGGAGCGGCGACCGGCGATATCAATGCGACGCGGGTGGAAGATGGCTGGTATTGTTCACGTCTTTGTCCTATACGAGTAGAACAACCGAATTTTCAAATCAAGGTCAACAGACGACCGCAGAATGTACAACTGTACGCAATCGACCTTTGGAAATTTCATGCCGGGAAAAAGGTGGAGACGGGGACGACCTATTTCGTCGACTACGATTTGGATAACAAAGCAAACGCAGACGACGGCCGAGCACACAAAGGACGCAACTACAGGGGGATCATCCACGAGGACAGCCGAAACATTATCAACAATCACAAAGCGATTTTTGAGATCCAAGGCTTTGAGTCAAGAACAAACACGAGTATTAAACCACAACAAAATTGATTATGCCAAACATCAATCCTTTTTTGCGCCACTTGCTGCGATTTGAAGCCGGCGTAGAGAACAAAAACAAATCAACGGACGCACTGTTCGAAAAAGCCCGTTTGCAGGGCTTTGCCAACGACCCGGACGACCGCGGTGGAGCCACGATGATCGGGGTAACACTCGCTGCTTTCACCGCATGGAGAAAATCTCAAAAACGACCCGCACCGACGGTGAAAGAATTGAAGGCGATTTCTTATGAAGAGTGGAGAAATATCGCGGATCACGATTTCTGGCAACGCTGTAAGGCCGACGAGTTGAAATCCCAATCCGTGGCAATGATGGTCGCTGACTTTACATTCCACAGCGGAGCACATGGGATCAAAGCTATTCAGCGTGTTTTGGCGCAGAATATTGACGGTATTATGGGGGCGAAGACTTTGGCCGCGGCCAATGCAACACCGCCCGAGACGCTGTTTCTTGCACTCAAAAACGAGCGGCTGCGATTTTTGCGTGCCATAGTGAAGAATAACCCGCGCCAACAAAAGTCTCTCAAGGGCTGGATCTCGAGAGTGGAAGCAATTCTTTTTACAGACTGAAATGAAGATAGATTCGAGCATAAAACTTTCACCGCTGATTCTGCTGGTGCTTAGCCTTTGCTTTTCAAGTTGCACCACCACCCGAACCGTGGAGCGGCGCGTTCTTGTTCACGACACGCTGAAAGTCAACAGAACCGACACGCTTAGATTCACGGCACTTGTACGGGATAGCGTCTATTTGCATGATAGCATCTATCTCGAAGGAGCAACCACCGTCAAAGAACGCATTAAAGAACGCTGGCACATTCGAACGGACACTGTTTGGCGAACAAAAACGGTAGATATTTACGCCGGGCACGGGCACTGGGAGGCGGCACTACTGAAAAAAAGACGAGAACCATCGTGGGACACTAATATTTGGTGGCTGCTGGTGCTCGTCGCGTTATTCGCGGTGGGTGCCGCTCGATCAGGCAAAAAAAAGTAGCGTAAGGTATGCAGTTACTCTCATCGATTCCATCATTGACCTTTCCTGATGAGTGGGAGGCTTTGACAATATCCTCAAGTACGCCCCTGAAGTGTTTGGTAAGCGTGAACGCGGCCGTTGTGTTGGACTTGACTTTGCGCCCATACAACGGGAAAATCGTACTCCACGACGTGGGTACGTTGATACGCGACCGCGCCGAGGGAAGAATTTCCGAGGTGAAGTTGGAGGTGGTGAAGGAAGGCAACCGAACGACACTGGCAACGTCATCTGTCATACCCGCACAGCGCCGAATGGGTGAAACGGCCACGGCCTTTGCCGCAAGCTCTTTCCTTTCGCTTTTGCAAACGACCAAGATCACGCACCGTGCAGCCACGGAACGCGTGGCTTGGATCGGTAGCGATAGCGGAGTGACGGTTACCACTTTATGGTCAACGCCCAAAAGCGTTTTGACACGAGCCGAAAGTATAGCAGCACAATCCACAGACGGAGCGAGCATTGCAGACGTTTCGCCGAATCGATTTACTCCACCCACCGCAGGAGCACAGCTTTGTAGGTACATCGTGAGTTGTGGAGCCCGCCGCCGCCACTTCATCATGGCGCCGCCGGGGCTTTCATTAGCGGGCGGCGTGGAAATCGAATACCGGAATGCATTCGGCATCATGGATACCATGCACGCATTCGGAACCGTGGAACGGAGCGCAAAGCAGACGTACAAGACAGCGCGTATTTCAGGACGCACAAAGAACTACCAATCAGAAGACGAAGTACAGTTGTCATGCACATTCGCGCCCCTTGCACCCGGAGACCACAGCGTGGAGGAAGTAGCCCTATCTCGTGAGGTGCGCTTGCTACCAAGCCGCGCAATGATCACACCCGTCGAATCTGAAATTAAAGAGAGCGACGATCCAACCAAAATAGGTTTGGCAACTATAAAGTTCAAAGTAGACGAAGAGGCGGCAGTCATCGACAACACAAGCACCGCCGCTCGCAGAAAGGTTTTCGACGATAGTTTTGACAATAGCTATGAGTAATCCAGAAAAGAGAAAATACCCCACGCGTATCCACCAAGCCGAGGCGCGACGTTTGTTGAGAGACGGGCAACCGCACCGCTTGAGGGTATGGGAACTCAGAACAGGAGAAATCTTGTTGTACCAGAGAGCGATTTTTCACAGCGAATATCGCAAACGGAGAAACACCCGCGTTCTGCTCCTACCATCGGGACAGATACGAGAGTTTCGGAACTATATGCTTTTTGAAATCGACGACATGAAAATTTATATGTAATGGAGACATCATTCGACTTTTGGACAATAGGCATGGACGGCGTGCAAGCCATGGTTGCAGAAGTGGGAGACACCACCGAAGTCTTTGACACAGTGGTAGGAGCCCCCAAGTCTAAAACTTTGCCCGGAAGCAATCATGAGAAATACATCCCTTTCGGCAACGACGATCAACTGCCATACGAGATGAAACGACTCATCGACGGAGATGAAGTGACAGCACAATGTCTGAATTTCAACGTCACCGCCTTGTATGGAGCGGGCGTCTACACCGGCGAGGACGACGCGCAAGCAGAACAATGGATCAGCCGACAGGCTTTGCCCATGTATGTGCTCGACCAAGCCACCGACATGCAGCTCTATTACTTTGCCGTTTCGGTCGTGATCCTTTCGGCAGACGGGAAACAAATCAACCGCCTTGTCCACAAAGAAGCTCCCTATTGTCGTTTGGCCGAGGCGGACAAGTTTGGCAAAATCCCCTTTGTCTATTATGGCAACTGGCATGGCAGCGCCCCGAAACCCGAGGAGATAGAAAAAATACCACTGCTGGACATGAGAGACCCGCTGGGAGATTTGAAAGTGCGCATGGGGCTTGACGTAGATCCGAAGACCGGACGTATGAGACCGCCGACGCGTGAACGGAAATTTGCCGTCGTTTCGAGATTCCCTACAGCGGGCTGCCAATATTACCCCGTGCCTTACTGGTCGTCCATACTGCGAGGGGGCAGCTATGACGAGAAGCGTTTGATTTCCGTGGGTAAGCGCGCCAAGCTGCGAAACCACACGAGCGTGAAATACTTAGTGGAGGTGCAGAACGACTATTACAGCCGAATTTGTCAAGAAGAGGGCTTGACCGATCCTGAGAAAATCCAAGAACGGGTACGCCGAGAGAAGGAAAACATTCGCAAGTTCCTTTCGGGCTTGGAGAATTCGGATAAGGTTTGGGTATCGAAATACTACATTTCGCCCGACGGACACGAACAACGCGACATTCGCATTAACGTCATCGACGGCAAAAAGGAAGGTGGCGAGTGGGCGGAGGATATCCAAGCCGCGGCAAATACCATCTGTTTCGCCTTTGGCGTTCATCCCAACATGGTGGGAGCGGTGCCGGGGAAAGCGCAAACCAATAATAGCGGATCGGACAAACGAGAACTTTACACAATGAAGCAAGCACTCCTCAAACCGATGAAGGACATTCTGCTGACTGCTTTGCGCTTGTGTTTTGCTTATAACGGCTTTCGGGGAACACCCACGCTGCCAATGATTCAATTAACCACACTCGACGAACATCGCGACGCTAAAATTACACAGTCATGAGTATTATCACAAAACAGAAGTTCGACGCCGTCGTGCCGGCATTCCGAGACGCAACAGACAGCGTATATCGCAAAATGGTGCCACAACTGGAGCTCTACGAAAGCCGTACAGCCGAGTTTGCACCATACGAAAAGCTGAACGAACTGCGAGAACGCTACATCTGTTTGGCCGCCGCTCACAACGCGGTGCGCAGCCTGGATCTCGTTTTGACCGGATCGGGCTTTGGCGTCATCTCCACCGCAGAGAAGACCCCCGCCTCTCAAGCCCGTGTGGACGCACTGCAGCGGCAACTTTACCAAGAAGGCTCGGAAGTGTTCGACGAGTTGAGAACAATGGCTTTGACCACCGATTGGAACAAGACCCACACCGCACGGAAAATGGTGGATAGTTTCCTTTTCACCCCCACCATGCTGAGAGAATACGGGGTGACATGCGAGGAACAAGACGTTTATGCGCGTGAATACAACCGTTTGGCACCGGAACGACACGAGGGGGGTATTCGCGTTCTCCACGAGATTTCCCCCGAGCTCTACGAGGTCATGCTGGACTGGTTGAGAGACGGCGGCGAATATCGCACCGACGACGATTCACCCCGACAACGGGCACTCCAAGTCATCTTGCAGCGAGGACGCATTCTCATGGCAAAGGATATGGTAGGCGGGGGGATAGCCAAAGCCGTCGACAATATAAGAGCGTCCTTAGCCCTTTATGGCGAACACCTCCCTGAATACACCGGCTCTGCAACCTATAGAGCACGACACAGCGGCTTTTATCAGAATGAAACAGACCACCCCACATTCTTTTTTTCCTGAGACCGTACAAGCCCATATTCCTCAAGGCTGGACAGCGCTCACAGATTTGCAGTTGCAATACCTTTGCGCGCTCATGGCAACGGAAAAGTTCACGACCGAAGAGATTCAGTTGCGCTTTTTGCGCCGCTTTGCTTTCCACCGCCCCAACCCTGAGATTTGGAAGCTGCTTTCACCCCATGCTTTGCTGAAGGCGGCCGAAGCGTTGGAGTGGATAGAAAGCCCGCCCGACACGCCCATACGAGTCGAGCGGATCGGGAAGTACAAGGCGGTGGACGCGCATTTGTTTGACGGACGACTCAAATTTGGAGATTACCTGATTTGCGAGAACCTGTTCCAAGGCTGGTTGTCTTCACGAGCCGACGAACCGCTTGATCAGATGGCAAGAATCCTGTATCGCACCGAGCAAGAGGAGTATGCCGTCGACATTCGACTTTCGCCCGGGCAACGCTATGCCGTGATCTTTTGGTGGACGGGGCTAAAAGCCGAACTCGCAAATCGATACAACGAACTCTTCAAGCGATTACCGACCGACGCCGAGGAGTTCGACGACCTTTCACCCGCAGAGCGGCAAAGAGAGAGTACCGACGCGCAAATTCGCGCATTGACAGGCGGCGACATTACGAAAGAACCCGCGGTGATGGACACGGACACGCACAGGGCACTGACTGAACTCAATGCCAAAGCGAGAGAGGCAAGAGAGACGATTCAAAAATTCGGCAAATGAAGATCTACATGAACCGCATGCAGCGCGAGAGTTTGGCCGTAGGCGCGCGCGACACGATTGTAGTAGCCGGACGCGGCACCGGGAAAGGCTTGTTGCAAGCCGCACAGGCGCTCAACGTCATTCAGGCCATGCCGCGCAGCACATCGGCCTATGTAGCCCCCAATGCCATACGCGCCATGACAAACACTTTGCCCTCCATGACAATGCACTGGGAGAGTTGGGGCTATAAGCGCGACGTGCATTGGACGATAGGCAAGCGACCACCGAAGCACTTAGGCTGGGAGAAACCGCTGATTGAGCCGCACAGCTGGGAGAATATCATCTCCTTTTACAACGGCTCGATCATTCAAATCATTTCTCAAGACCGCAAAGGCACATCGAACTCGAAATCCTTTGACTTCCTTTTCATCGACGAGGCGAAGTTTATCAAGTTCGAACGACTCAAGGACGAAACATTCTTAGCCAACCGCGGACAGCAACGAGAATTTGGCCATTGTCCGTTCCACCATGGCATGCTCGTTACGTCCGATATGCCAATTACCAAAGAAGGCTCGTGGTTTCTCAACTACGAGGACAAGATGGATCCTGAACTCATCGCCGCGATTGTGGCACTACGAGACGAGCGTTGGAAGCACCTCAATCGAATCAAGCAGTTCGGGGTAGATAGCGTGCCGGACTATTTGCCCAAACGCGTGGCACGCATTGAGCAACAACTTTCGGTACTCCGAAAGCACGCCCTTTTTTATCGCACCTATTCGACGCTGGAGAATATCGAAGTGCTGGGAGAACAATACATCAGACAAATGCAGCGCGACTTACCGCCGCTCGTCTTTCAAACGTCCGTGCTTTGCCGCCCCGTTCGTCTGCTCAAAGATGGTTTCTACTCCTCCATGAAAGAAGAGCACTTGTACACGGCGGCCAACTTCAACTATTTAGACGCATTGGAATACCAATTCGCCGAACTGGAAAAGGTGGACAGTCGTGTGGACGACGACCTGATACCCGACGCACCGCTGTGTATAGCGTTCGACTTCAATCGCAATATCAACTGGCTGGTGGTGGGACAGGTCGATGAAGAGCTGGGACGCATGAACACCGTCAAGTGTTTTTTCGTCAAGTACGAGCGCAAACTGGTCGAACTCGTCAACGACTTTTGCGACTACTACGAGAACCGCCCCAATAAGGAAGTCGTGTTCTATTACGACAGCACCGCCATCGGCTCCAATTACGCCGTCAATGATATAGACTTTCGCCGCGTCATCGAACAGACCCTCAGAAAACGCCGCCGCAGCGTGCAGAGCGTCTATATCGGGCAGCCCATGAATCACGCCGAAAAGCACCTACTCATCAACCGAGGTTTCCAAGGACAAGGACACCTCACACCCTACATCAACGAAGAGAATTGTGCTGATCTCCTCGTTTCGCTCCAATCGGCAGGCGTCTACAACGGCAAGAAAGACAAGCGCGGCGAGAAACTCGCAGAGACAGAGGAAGACCGACTCGAAACACGCACCGACGGTTCAGACGCATGGGACACCTTATATATAGGCTGCGAGCGGTTCCCCACCCGGGGCGGTGCACTTCTCATCCCCTCATCCAACTGGGCATAACACAACACACCCGACTAACAGTTTGCCACCATGATCAATTTCCACGACTATTTCGCCACGCTTTGCCGACGCAATCGCATGGCAGCCGACCACCAATTTCGCACCGTCTCCTGTTCCGGAATCAATCATTTGGACAGCGTGCTCAACCGTTACGACACGGACGCCAATTTCGTAGCCGTCGACGACGTTTGCGACGAGGCCACCTTTCGCGATAGCGGCGGCTGGTTCAAACGAAAGGCCTACACCGTCTTTCTTCTCATGCGCTACGAGCACGACGACGAAACAGACCGACAGCGCAAGATGGATATTTGCCGCGAACTCCTTAGGCAGTTCCAATCGGGACTGCTCAACGACGCACCGCTCTTCGTCAAAGAAGGCTTGTATGTGCAGATGGACAACATCCGTTCGCGAGAGATGGGGGGCATTTTCCTCACAGACTGCACCGGGCTCTACTTCATGTTCTATGTTGATGAACCGGTGAGTATCGCTTACAACCCCGAAGAGTGGATAGAAGAGTAGAGATGAAGCAACCCGAAGAGAAAGATTTTACCGCCTTTGCCCGGGAGTGGCATGATATGATGGTGAAGATCTGGACAGATCGCATTCAGACCATGGACATCCACCGCACCGGAACGTTGCAGAGCAGCGTGCACGCACAAGGGCTTAGCGTCGACGCCGAAGGCTTTTCCATGCACGCGGCCTATCGCTTTGTGGAATATGGCATTTACGTCGACGCCGGCACGGGTAACGGCTACAGCCGCGGCAACGGCGGCGACCTCAAAATTTTAGACCCTGTTGTGCGAGCGCAACGAGGACTGGGAGAACCGAGAAAGAAAAGACCGTGGTTTTCCGTATCGTGGGAGATTTCCAAAAAAGTGCTCAGCAGGAGATTGACGTACGACATCGGAAATGAGTTTACCGGTATCTTCGACTCATTAAAAGACAATCGCTGAAAACGATTTTGACGATTTAATTTGGGAACAAGTGGGGAAAATCGTATTTTAGCCAAACAGAATTTCAAAACAAAGTCATTATGATCAGCGATTATTTCTTCTATTTGGCCTGTGTGATTGGTTTCTTGCTCATAGTACGTGTCTTATACGTATATGAGAAAAACTATGAGCAATTCAAAAAAGAACTTCCTGAAATCGTAGAGAAAGAACAGCATGAAAAGGCGGTCAAGAGAGCCGTCAGGGAACGATATAAGCGAATTGAAAGCGAAGCCTTTCGGAAATACCCCGGACTGGGAGGGAACTATCTGAAAAGACGAGACTACATCAAAAGAAAGTGGAGAAGAACAGGAGGCTGATTTTGTCATTTTCTATTTTTACGCATAGCGGTATCTTTGACGCAAAAGGTCAAGATACCGCTTTTATTTTTCCAGTATGGTAGAAAAGGACATCAAGATTATCGAACTCCACGTCAACGACAACGACGCCAAGGAGAACATTGAGCAACTTCGAAAGAAGGTGGAGGAGCTCAACCAACAGCGAAAGACCGCCGAACGAGAACTCAAAGACAGTAGCACCACCGACGCGCAACGTAAGCGCGCCAAGGAGAGAATCAAGGAAATCGTCTCGGAACTCAAAAAGAACACCCGTGAGTTGGAGCGCTCCGAGAACCGCGTGCAGGCGCTCACTGAAGGTTTGCGCCGCATGGACAAGCAGACTCCGAAGGAGCTGCAAAAGACGATTCGCCAAATCAACGCGGAACTCAATTCGGGCGCCGTCAAACGCGGATCGGAGCAGTGGGACGCCTACACCGAGGCACTCAAGAGTGCCAAGAAGGAATTGCAGGATATTCGAAAACAGCAAGAAGTAGAAGAGGACAAGAGCTTTGGAGATAAGATCTCTGGTTTCGGCAACAAGTGGGTGGGAACAGTCGCATCCATTGCTGGCGGCATGGAAATCTTTGACAACGCCAAACAGTGGGTGAGTAGTTTCGTCGATATGTACGCCGACATGAAGGAGCACATGAGTGGCGTGTCGAAATACACCGGGCTGGCAGCAGAGGAGGTGGACGAACTCAACGAGGCTTTCAAGAAGATCGACACCCGAACCCCCCGTGAGAAGCTCAACGACTTAGCCGCCGACGCCGGACGTTTGGGTATTACCGGCAAACAGGACATTCTTGATTTCGTGGACGCCGCCAACCAAATCAATCTCGCTTTGGGTGAAGATTTGGGCGAAGACGGCGTAAAGAATATTGGTAAGCTCACACAGCTCTTTGAGGACAGCAAGGCTTTGGGGCTCAAGAACGGCATGCTCGCAACCGCGTCAGTCATCAACGAACTGGCACAGTCCTCATCGGCATCAGAACCCTATCTTTTGGAATTCACCGCGCGTTTGGCCAGTATCGGGAGCACGGCCAAAATCGCACAGTCTGATCTTACTTCTATTGCAGCCGTCTTGGATCAGGGCATGGTAGGCGTTGAGAAAGGCGCCACCGCCATGCAGAACGTATTGACGGCTATTTATCGCCGACCCGCCAAGATGGCAAAGGCCGCCGGACTCGACGTGAAGAAATTCACCGAACTTGTCAAGACCGACGCCAACGCCGCGCTCTTGCAGTTCATCGGCGCGCTCAAAGACGCACGCTCGTTGGAGAACATCGCCCCCATGCTCGAGGAGATGAAGCTTTCGGGATCGGGAGTGACGCAGACGCTTGCCACTTTGGCCAACGGACTCGACAACCTCAAAGCCACGCAGCAGCAGGCCTCACTCGCATTCCTGGAACACACATCGGCCACCAAGGAAGCCGAAGCGGCCAACTCCACCGTGCAGGCACAGCTCGAAAAAGCGCAGAAGGCCTACAAAGATTTGGCCGTCGAACTGGGTGGACACTTGGAGCCCGTGGTCAAACACATGGTTTCATCCACCGGACTCATGGCAAAGGCGCTGCTCTATGCTATTCGGTTCGCCGTAGAGCACAAAAGAGCCCTCATCACTTTGGGCGTAGCCATGGCGGCTTATACGACCGGACTGATCATTACAACCGCATGGGAGAAACGTTTTTGGGTGGCAAAAGCGCTGAATCTTGTTGCAGACAAAGCAGCGGCCATGTGGACGGCCATAAAAATGACGGTTATCATGGCATGGAATGCGCTGCTGGCACTCGTGACGTTGAACACCGAAAGAGCGGCAATAGCTCAGATTATATTCAATCGAGCCATGGCAGCCAATCCCATCGGTTTGCTGCTGGCCGGTATTGCAGCTTTAGTTACACTTCTCATCACGTTTACACGAAAGACCGAAGAGTTGACGCAGAAACGTTCGGTGCTCAACGACGTGCAGAAAGAGGCCGTGAAGAAAGCCACCGAGGAGATTGAGGTAGTCAAACGACTCCACCAAATCATTCGCAACAGCAATGAAGCATACGACACCCGACGCAAAGCGATTGAGCAGTTGCAGAAGATGGTACCGGGCTATCACGCCTCATTGACCAAAGAGGGGAAATTGACCGAGCGCAACACCAAGGCGATTGCTGAGTATATCCGATCATTGCAAAACAAAGCCCTGGCTGAAGCCGCCTACGATAAGCTGGTGGAACTGCAAAAGGCACGAATTGAGCAGCAGATGACAGTCGACCGAAAGAAGTACAACATCCGAGCCGTTGATAGAGAACTGAAAAAGAAACAATACGAATCAAGGACGCAGCGGGCTGTCATGTATTCTCCCTCAACAGAATCAACATATCCAATAGATCCAATAGAATACGAAGGAAATGAATTGCGTACTAAAAAACTCGGAGAGCGCCAAAAACAAGTCGACGCCCTCAATTCCGCGCAAACCGAGTTGAACGAGACCACCAAGCAAATCAATCAGCTCAACAACTTTGTCCAAGGGAACAACGAGGTCAAGAACTTTTACGGCAAACTCATCAATCAGAAGGCCACCGACTTCTCCACCGACGACACCGGAAGCGGCACCTACACGCCACACGGCACCACCGACGACAAGAAAGGTTCGAAGGTAGACAAACTCAAGAAGAAGGAACTCGAAGACGGAAAGAAGTTCATCGTCGAGGTAGACAAGCAGCACCGCGAAGCCAACGACAAGCTCAAGGTGCAGTTCGCGCAAGGGCTCATCACCACCGAAGAGTACAACAACGCCGTGGCGAAGAACGACGAACAAGCCCTCAAGCGCAAACGCGATTTCTACACCCGCAATCTCGATCAGCGACAGAAGTGGCAGGACGAGCTCAACAAGCACGCCGACAAGGAGAAGAAGCGCACCGAGGACTGGTCGATTGCCGAAATCGACAAGCGACACAAAGCCGAACTTGACGCGCTGGAACACAAAGAAGCCGAGGGGCTCATCACCACCGAGGAGTACGAGACGCAGCGCGACCGCCTCACACTTGAGCACCTCAAAGCCCGAGCCGACTATTACAAGCAGTGGGGGCGCGTCGACGACTACGAGAAGGCCGCCGCGGCACTGCAGGAGGAGGACAACAAGCAGCGACTCGCACGAGAGAAGAAGTACCAAGAGAAGGTGAAACAACTCCGAAACGAGTATCTCAAGAAGTCCGCCGGCGAACTCTTCCAAGAGGAGATGAAGGTGCTTTCCGAACTCCACACCCGCAAACTCATCTCCGAAGAGGAGTATTTGCGCTTGCAAGCGGCTTTGCGGCTCAAGTATCAAGGCGACGACGGCCGCGGCGGGCTCATCGCCGAGGAGCGCCAAAAGCGCGTCGACGAGTTCCTTACAACAGCGCGCCACAACGCGAGCAGCGAACTCGGAACGCCGCGCGACGACAAGGACGAGAGCAGCCATACCGCCGGCACCAATGCTTTCGGCGTTTCCGAACTCGCAAAGAGCGCCCTCAAGTTGCGTGTTCACGCCGCCACTTACGACGCGCTCAAACGCATGCGCGACAAGGACAAGGAGCACGCGCTGGAATACGCCGCCGCGTTCAAGCAGCTCGACCGCGAACGCTTGCAGGGGATCACCGACGCGGCCGCAGCGGCTTATGCCACCTTTGGTGCCGTCGTGTCCACATTCGGCGACTTGCAGCGCGCCGAGGGCGAGGCGCAAGTGGCACGCACGGAACGAGAGTACGAGGCCAAGATCAAGGCCGCAGAGGGCGACAACGAGCGCACCAAGCAACTCGAAGCCGAAAAGCAGGCAGCCGTCGCAAAGATCAAGAACGAGTACAACCGCCGCGCCACCGGCGTGCAAATCGCGCAGGCCGTGGCAGGCGGTGCCATGGCAGCCATCAACGCCTACTCATCGGCAGCCGCCATCCCCGTCGTGGGGCATGTGCTGGCGCCCATCGCCGCCGCGCTGGCAGTAGCCACGACGGCCGCGCAGATCGCCACCATTCGCAAACAGGCCGAGGCGCAGCAGACGGGATACTACGAGGGTGGTTTCACCCCCGGCCGCCGCTATCGGCAAACGGCGGGCGTGGTGCATGAAGGCGAGTTCGTAGCCAACCACAAGGCCGTGAACAACCCCGCGGTTTTGCCCGTGCTCCGACTCATCGACCACGCGCAGCGCAACAACACCATCGCGTCGCTCACAGCAGCCGACGTGAGTCGTGCCATCGCGGCGCCGGGAGTTCCGCCGCAAGGGCGAACACCCGCCGCCGAAAGCAGCGCCACAAGGCCGGCCACGGCACAGAGACGGGCACAGCCCGACACAGTGCCGGCCGATACCGTGGCGCAGGGGCTGCAGCAAGCCATCGACCGCCTCAATGCGCGCTTGGAGCAGGGCATTCGCTCCACCGTCTCCATCGACGGGCAAGACGGCGTGGCTTATCAGCTCGACAAATTCCGTAGATTGTCCAACTACAAATAACCCCCACCGACGTGACAAACCTCTATATCGACGGCCGGCAAGCCGTGTTGGAAGCCGGAACCAATATCAAGATCACCGCCGAAAACCCGCTCTTCACCGACGCCGGCACCTACACGCTCGAAGTGAATTTGCCGCTCGACGGCTGCGCAGAAAATCAACGCATATTCGGCGCCATACACCGACCCGACGTGCTCAAGGGCGAGCTCGTCGAAAAGCGCTGGGACTTCGTGCTCGTCGCACCGCCGCTGCACATTGAGGGCAAAGCCCGCATTTCGACCGTGGACAATGAGAGCGTTAAGGTGCAACTGCTCGCAGGCCGTTCGGCGCTCAACGACGCGGCCACCGACCCGCAGGGGCGCGACCTTTATGTTGACGAACTCAAAGGACTCAACGACAGCAATCAGTATGGGTGGCTGTTTGCAAAGCCCGTTCGCGAAAAATACCAAATTCCACCGTCTTATCCACATGCGAGAGACATGTGGCTCAACGGCGAAATCACATACAAGGGACGAGCCGGCGACGAAAACGCAGTGGTTTTGCCCATCTATTCCACAACAGACAAAGTGATCGTCAATGAACTCACAGTGCTACTTTGGGGCGACAAGGGGAAAATCCTGAAGGAAGATAGGCACGGGCGAGAATATGAATTCGACCGGCACGGGGCGATCGTCACACCGAGGCCGGACGAAGGTACATACGTAGACGCTGAGAGAAGACCGCATCTGCAAAGCAATCCTGTCTTTGCGCCGCAGCCCTTTCTCATCTTTGTCGTCGAACGTGTCCTCAAGGCCTTAGGTTTCACCGTAGCCCCCGAAGACAACGCCGTGCGCGGCACGTGGCAGGAGCGGCTCATCATCGCCAACTGCAGACCCACACTGCAAATCGCACAAATGCTACCACACTGGACGGTCAAGGAGTTCATTCGAGAGGTGCAGAACTTCTTTGGAGTGGTCATCTATTTCGAGGGGCGACAGGCGAAGATTGTCCGAAAGCGAAAAGCACACGGGCTGGAGACCACCACCCACTTCATCGACCAACCCATAGACGAATATACCGCCACCGTCGAAGAGAACACGAAGGGGAAAGACCCGGTGGGAGCCAACGTGGCATACAAGTTTGCCGAAGTCGAAAAGCGAATGCAACTACCCGGAGACATCGAACTAAAGGCCAAACCGGTGCTCGTTCCGAGCTTAGAGTTCATCAACACGCTGCCAAGGGCGAATTACAGCAAAGACCATATTTTCACCAACGCAAAAACAGGGTTCAGATACGCACACTTTCGTATTCACGCCACTGAACAGTGGCAGGTCGAAATCGTCGACCCCATGGGAGGACGCTTTCCAAGCTGGAATTACATCCTAGGAAAAAAGCCCAACCCCGACGTGGAACTCCGAATCGTACCCGTACAAACCGCCGTACCCGAGAGAGGCATCAGGGACATCGTGCTTTGGTGGAATGACAAAACACGACGATACGACAACCGCGTGGAAGGAACGACGCCGGCGCCTATCATGGCTACAGCCGACACGGTGCCGGACTACACCAAACAGTGGAGCGTGTGCGACGAGCTGTACCCCAAAGTCCAAGACACCGGCAAAGCCGAGCCCAAGGAGCGCGACGTTATCGAAGTGGCTTACTACAAAGAGGGCATGCTGCAGCACGTGGCTTGGGGAGAGTTCTATTCAGCCGACTTTCCCACCGCCGTGGGCAATCCTTTTTACGTAGAGCAGGAGAACATCAAAGAGCACCCCGCCGCCACCTACAGACTACTCCTCAACTTCAACGGGCTCAAACCCGACGAAACGCCCGCCGAAGACCCCGACGACTGCATGCTCAAAACCGCACTTTCGGGCTACACCCCGCCCGACACCAACGTGCAGCGCGTCGTTTCCTTCATCGACCGCGGCGACTTCCACCCCGAAGACATCTACATCATCAAAGGACGACGCTACTTTTGCCGCAAACTTGAGTTTAACGTCACAGAGCAAGGCATGGAGCGGCTCATCAAGGGCTATTTTCACGAGGCCGAATGAAATAATAACGTTTTTAGAGCTGTCAATTGAGCTGTTATTATAAATAAAGCTGTATATTCGCAGGATAATAACAACAACAATAACAACAACATCAATAAAGATAATAAGGAGGATGAAAACAAATGCGCTGGGAGTAGCCAACTACCTGTTGGAACTCGCCAAAAAGCAAAATATTGACGTAGAGCCGCTCAAACTCATGAAGCTCGTTTACATCGCACACGGATATATGCTCGCATTGTTCAACCGCAGCGCACTCGACGAACGCTTCGACTGGGTAGAAGCATGGAAATACGGCCCCGTCATTCCATCCGTTTACCACTCATTCAAGTCTTACGGCAGAGAA
>ERZ772966.324-NODE-324-length-19186-cov-11.910250_pt1 | contig 19186 bp, 15 predicted proteins | sample MGYA00580680_ERZ772966 | MGnify/ENA primary metagenome ERZ772966 (study PRJEB29015, sample SAMEA2738055) | human oral metagenome | biome: human oral; feature: human-associated habitat; material: saliva | place: China | collected 2225 ...
TGGGGTAGGAGCGGCACAGGGCCGGGAACCACGCGGCGTCGATGGGGGTGACGTGCGTGGTCGCGGCGTTCGGGTAGGCGGCCATCAGGCGGTCGGCCGCGGCGTGAGCGTCGGCGACGTCCTCGACGGTCGGGAACAGGGTCTCGACCTCGCCGTGATCCACGGGGGCCAGACGCGCCTCGACGCGCTGGAGGAGGTCGTGGTAGCGGATCTGCCACGTGGGATCAACCCACGGGTAGGACAGGTCAGCGAAGCGACGCACCCAGGCCTCGTAGGTCATCTCTTCGAGGTCACCGAAGTAGGGCTTGGCCGTGTGGGAGAGGATCTCGACGATCTCGTCCTTGCGGGCGCGCACCTGGGCGCCGTCCGAGCCGATCTCGGCGATGATGCGCGCGGCGGCGGCCGCCGCGTTGGAGACCTCGTGCATGTCGGCGCGCAGGTGGGACAGGCCCGACGTCATGCCGCCGCGGGTCACGCCTTCGCCGACCCAGCCGCCCAGGTCGTCGTTGTCGGGCACGCCCGGGGTGGCGACGAGAAGGTCCTTGACGGCCTTGGTGGTGTGCGCTTCCTTCGTCGTCATCGCGGCGGTACCCACGAGGACGCCGTCGACGGGCATGGGCGGGCGGCCGTAGCGGGCCGACCACTCGCCGGTGAGGAAGTCGGCGGCGCGCTCGGGGGTGCCAATGCCGCCGCCCACGGTCAGGACGATGTTGGTCTGGGCGCGCAGCTGGGCGTAGGTGGCCAGCAGCAGATCGGACAGGTCCTCCCAGGAGTGGTGGCCGCCGGAGTGGCCATCCTCGACCTGAACGATGACCTTGATCGGGTCGGCTTCGCGGGCGATGGCGATGACCTTGCGGATCTGGTCGACCGTGCCGGGCTTGAAGGCCACGTAGGGGAAGCCGTCGGCGCGCAGCTGTTCAATGAGGGCGAGGGCCTCGTCCTGCTCGGGAATACCCGCGGAGACGACGACGCCGTCAATGGGGGCGCCGGACGCGCGCGAACGCGACACGATGCGGGCCTGGCCGAACTGCAGGTTCCACAGGTAACGGTCCAGGAACATGGAGTTGAACTCGGCGGTGTGGCCGGGGCGCAGCTGGGCGCGCAGGCCCGCCAGGTTCTCGTTGTAGACCTCTTCGGTGACCTGGCCGCCGCCCGCCATCTCAGCCCAGAAGCCGGCGTTCGCGGCTGCCGCGACGATCTCGGGGTCGACGGTCGTGGGGGTCATGCCGGCCAGGAGGACGGGGGAGCGGCCGGTGAGGCGCGAGAACGCGGTGTCGACGACGGTCTTGCCGTCGGGCAGGGTCACGAGGCCGGGGCGCAGGTGCGACCAGTCGGTGCCGGGTTCGGGGGCCCAACCGGGGGTCGCGGCCTTGTCGCGGTCGGAGGCGGTGCCTGCGGCGACGACGCCGACGCCGGTGCCCTCGACGAGGGCGCGGGTCATGCGCACGGTCGTGGCGCCCGGGCCCATGTCGATGATCCAGGCGGCGCCGGATTCTGCGGCGGCGCGGATCTGGGCGGGCCAGTCCACGGGCGTCGTGAGCACGGCTGCGGCCAGGGAGTGGGCCAGCTCTGCGTCGATACCGCACTGGGCGGCCCACTCATCCACGAGCGCGAGGGCATCGGCAAGCATGGGGGAATGGAAGGGCACGTACACCGGCAGGTACTCGCACACGGGGCTCAGCGGGCGACCGCCGCGCTCGTGCGCGTCATGCGCGGCCTTGTCCTTGGCGGCCACGCGCTCAATGGCGGCGACCAGGGACGCCAGGTCGTTCGGGGCGCCCGAGACGACGTGCGTGTCGGTGTCGTTGCGCAGAGCAATCGACAGCGGATGGGACGTCGAGGGCAGGGACTCCACGATGCGCTTGAGCAGCGCTTCGGACACGCCGCGCACCGACACCATGTAGGTTGCCTCCCCGGCATGCGGGGCGCGCGCACGGCGCGTCACGCGAGCGGCTGCCGCACCGATCAGACGAGCAAGCGCAAAAACGGACGCAGCCCGGGCCTCGTCCCCGTTGATCCAGGCGCGCGCGATCTCCACGCCGAGCACTCCCTGCGAGTGACCCTCGAAAGCGCGCGGCTGGTTCGCCACGATGTTCAGGCCCGCGCGCGTCAGGTCGATGAGCGCACCCAGCTGGGCGGCGACGATACCCGGAACGGACAGTGCGGCCTCATCCGGACCGGCAACCTCGCGGGTCACGGCCACCTCGCCGTCGGGGGCGGGCAGGGTGAAGGGAAGAACCGACACGGACTGCGTGGCCAGCGAGCGGCGCACGGGGGAGAGCACCTTGTCCGAGGCCTCGATGACGCCCGCGACAATCGCGGAGATCTCGGGGTCGTGGGCAATCTCGTCGAGCGCAGCGCGCCACGGGGTCGCCTGACCGGCGAAGGTCAGCGCGTAGGGGGTCTCATTCAGAGAGGACACAAACGACATGTTCATACTTTCGATCGGGGACAATACTTCTCAAACGACACCGGTCACAGGGGACCGTTGTCGTGACGCTTCACATGGGGGGCCCGCTGGTCCTTCGTGGCCAGCAGGTGCAGGGAATCGATGATGGTCTGGCGGGTGTCGGCCGGGGCGATAATCGCGTCGAGCTGCCCCGAGGCCACGGACACCTCCGGGTTAACCGTCTCGTCCTCATAGCGAGCAACAAGCTCGGCCTTCGTCTCCTCGAAGGTCCCGTTCTCGCGAGCGGCAGCCAACTCGCGGCGGTACATGATCGAGGCCGCACCCTCAGCGCCCATGACCGCGATCTGCGCGTCCGGCCACGCGAACGCCAGGTCCGCGCCAATCGACTTCGAGCCCATCACGATGTAGGCGCCGCCGTAGGCCTTGCGCAGGATCACGGTCACCATCGGGACTGTCGCGTTCGCGTAGGCAACAATGACTTTCGCACCGCGACGAATGATGCCCGCCTGCTCCTGCTCGGTACCCGGGCGGTAGCCCGGAACATCCACGAAGGTCACGATCGGCAGGCCGAAAGCGTCGCAGAAACGCACGAAACGCGCCGCCTTCTCCGAGGCATCCACGTCCAGCGTGCCAGCGTCGTTCATCGGCTGATTCGCCACGACACCCACCGACTGGCCGTCCACGCACGCGAAACCGATCGTCACGTTGGGAGCAAAGAGATCCTGAATCTCCACGTACTCGCCGTGGTCCACGAGCGAGCGAACGACGTCACGCACGTCGTAGGGCTGACGAACCGACGTCGGCACCAGGTCGGCGACCGCACGGGCGGCCGCTTCGTCCTCGGGGTTGGGCACGTACTCGTACTTCGGGGGCGCAACCTCGCACGAGGACGGCAGGTAATCCAGGAGCGAACGCACGTAGTCGATCGCCTCTTCCTCAGTGTCCGCCATGTGGTGGGCGACGCCAGACTGGAAGTTGTGGATCGTCGCGCCACCGAGCTGATCGAGCGTCACCTTCTCACCCGTCGTCGCCGCGACGACGTCCGGCCCGGTTACGAACATGTGCGAGTTCTCGCGCGTCATAACGATAAAGTCGGTGAGGGCCGGCTGATAGACGGCGCCGCCCGCACAGGGGCCCAGGATGATCGAAATCTGGGGGACCAGACCCGAGGCCTCGCACGTCTTCTTGAAGATACGCCCATACTGGGCCAGCGCGACGACGCCTTCCTGGATGCGAGCGCCGCCCGAATCCTGAATGCCGACGATCGGAATACGCATCCGGATACCCCGGTCGATCAAGTCGACGATCTTATCGCCCTCGACCTTGCCCAGGGTTCCGCCCAGCACCGAGAAATCCTGCGCGTATGCGGCGACCATACGTCCCTGAACGCGGCCGTACCCGGCGGCCACAGCCGAACCGACACGCCCAGCGCGCACCGACCCGCCGATGAACTGGCCGACCTCGTGCCACACGCCATCGTCAAAGAATAGAGCGAGGCGCTCGCGGGCCGTCAGCTTCTGTTTGGCGTGCTGGCGTTGCGCGGCCTTTTCCTCCGCCGCCTTGGCGATCGCTTCCTGGGCCTGAATGAACCCTTCGCGCGTGAACCGGTTGGGGGTTGTCATTGCGCCTCCTCTTCAGTGGCGATGTGGGCGATGCGAGTTCCGGCGGTCACGGTGTCACCCTGCTTGATGGACAGGGAGGTGACGGTGCCCGCCCGGGGAGCGAGGAGAGGCTTTTCCATCTTCATGGCCTCGAGGACCGCCACGAGCTGGCCTTCCTCCACCTGGTCACCGTCGGACACGGCCAGGGCTACGACGATGGCCTGCATGGGGGCGACGATGTCGCCGGGGGCTCCCTGGTGGGGCCCTGCCTGGGGTGCAGAGGAGGCAGTGCGGCGCGGTGCCGAGCGCAGGGGCTGCGGCGGACGAGGGGCCGCAGCGGCAGGGGCGTTGAACATGCCTGCGGGCAGCGTCAGGGAGACGCGGCGGCCATCGAGCTCGATGATGTAGGTCTGACGCGGCAGGTCAGCGGTGGACGTGGCCTCGGCGGGCACAGCCAGATCCGAGTAGTCGTGCTTCGGCATGAACGTCGTCTCGAACCAGCGCGTGGAGATGTTGAAGCCGCCTACGCCGCAGAAGTCGGGGTCGTTGATGATGTCCTGGTAGACGGGGACGGGGGTGGCGACGCCCTGAACGGAGAATTCCGCCAGCGCGCGGCGCGAACGGGCCAGCGCCTGCTCGCGATCCGCGCCCGTGACGATGATCTTGGCGATCATGGAGTCGAAGGCGGTCTGCACGGAGTCGCCCTGATCAATACCCAGCTCCAGGCGGATGCCGGGGCCCAGGGGCCAGTGCACCTCGTCGAGGCGTCCTGCCGTGGGGGTGAGGTCCTTGGACGGGTCCTCGGAGGTCACGCGGAACTCGAAGGAGTGGCCGCGAGGCTCGGGGGGAGTGGTGAGCGGCAGGCCCTGCGCGATACGAATCTGCTCGCGCACCAGGTCGATTCCGGTGACCTCTTCGGAGACGGGGTGCTCGACTTGGAGGCGCGGGTTGACTTCGAGGAACCAGATGTTGCCGTCCGGCTCAAGCAGGAATTCCACCGTGCCCACGCCCACGTAGTCGACGTGCTCGAAGAGTGCGCGGGAGGCGGCGACAAGCTTGTCGTGGGCGCCCTCGGGCAGGAAGGGAGCGGGGGCCTCTTCGACGAGCTTTTGGTTGCGGCGCTGGACAGAGCAATCGCGTGTGGAGATGACGTGGAAGTTACCCAGCGAATCGCGTGCGGACTGGGTTTCCACGTGGCGAGCGACCTCGACGAAGCGCTCGACGAAGTGGGCGCCCAGGTCGGCGGCGTCGGTGTGACGCGCGAAGAACAGGTCAAGGTCGGCTTCCGTGCGGATGATGCTGATGCCGCGTCCACCGCCGCCGTCGGCGCGTTTGAGGACAACGGGGTATCCGGCCGAGGCGATGAAGTTTTCGACCTCGGCGCGCGAGGAGACGGGCTCGGAGACGCCGGGAACGGGGGCGACACCGCAGGCCTGAGCGATACGGCGCGCGTTGATCTTGTCGCCCAGGGCATCGATGACGGAGGAGGAGGGCCCGAGCCACGCGATGCCGGCGTCCTCGACGGCGCGCGCGAACTCGGAGTTTTCTGACAGGAAGCCGTATCCGGGGTGGATGGCATCGGCTCCCGTTTCGAGGGCGATGGCCAGGATCTTGTCGCCGTTGAGGTAGGTGGACGCGGCGTCGTCTCCGCCCAGGGAGAGCGCCTCGTCGGCTTCGCGCGTGTGGGGCGCGGCCATGTCTTGGTCGGCGTAGACGGCGATCGTGGCGATACCCATGTCGGTGGCGGTACGGCACACGCGCAGGGCGATTTCGCCGCGGTTGGCGACGAGGATTCGGTTAATTGTTCGCACGCTTCTCCTTGGTGTCGTGAACGGGGGTCAGGGGGGTACCGGTCGTCAAGACGTCTCCGGCGTCGATCTGGTGGGTGCGCCCGTCGTCGGTGCGCACCAGCAGCGCTCCGGTGGGGGCGAGCCCGGTAGCGAGTCCTTCGAGCGCGGGTGTTGCGTGTGCGTCGGTGGGGCTGGCGAGCACGACGCGGGTGCCGATTGTCGGCATTGCTGCCTCGGCCTCGGCGTGAAGGCCGCTGGATGCGGCGTCGCCGTGGGCGATGAGGGCGCGGATGCGCGCGTCGAGCCCGGTCAGGATCGCCTCGAGGAGGCGGTAGGAGACGTCGGTGGGGTCTTCGCCGGCGGCGGCGTCGCCTTCTGCGTACAGGGAGGTGGCTTGGGCGGTGGGCATGGTCCCGGCCTGTTGGGCGATGTTGACGCCATATCCGAGGATGACGGTGGTGGTGAAGGGGGACGAGGCCGGGGCGAGTTGGGCGAGCATGCCGCAGATTTTGCGTGCGCCGTCCACGAGGACGTCGTTGGGCCATTTGAGAGTGACGGTGTGGCCAAGGGGCGTTAGCCGCTCGGCGAGGGCGTCGCGCACGGCCAGTGCGCAGGCGTGAAGGATCCATCCGAGCGCGTCGGTGGGCAGGGAGGTGGGGAGTGAGACGATCGTGGATGCTAGGAGTGCTTGGCCGGGGGGAGTGACCCAGGAGCGTCCGAGGCGCCCTCGTCCCGCACTTTGACTATCGGCGATGATGGTCGTCAGGTGGGGAGTGGGCGTGGCGGTGTCTGCGAGGAGTGAGGCGGCCACGTCGAGTGTCGAGGAAGTGTCGGAGATGTGATAGACGGGGGCATGCGCCGCGTCGATGGAGATGCGCGTGGGGGCTTTCATGTTCGCTCCTTCCTGTGGGTGGCCGTGTTTGATGGAGGTGCCCAGGCACCCCAGTACTTAAAAGTTTGTCTTAAAACTCGAAGAGATGCACGTATTTCTTAAAAAATTGCAATAGTTTTCGACAAATCACTACGGAGGCGTAACCAAGCACGATGCGCGGGACTGCGCGGAAGGCATGAAACCCGCGTAATTTGGCCCTGAGATGAGGATCACCGACGCACGCGTCGCCTCGGGCTATGACCTCGTCCGTGCTGGGTCGCTACCATAGGAGGAAACCCGCGCGCGCGTGCGCGCCCCGAACCACCCGAACGGAGTAACGTGGCGGAGTTTATTTATCAGATGATCAAGGCCCGCAAGGCCATCGGTGACAAGGTCATCCTCGACGACGTCACCATGGCATTCTTCCCGGGTGCCAAGATTGGTATGGTCGGTCCCAACGGTGCGGGTAAATCCTCGATCCTGAAGATTATGGCCGGACTGGATGAACCCAGCAATGGCGAGGCTCGTCTGACCCCTGGCTACTCGGTCGGTATCCTCATGCAGGAGCCGGTCCTTGATGAGACGAAGACCGTTATCGAGAACGTGCGCCTGGGTGCTGCTGACATCTTTGGCAAGCTCGCACGATTCAATGAGATCTCCGAAGAGATGGCAAATCCGGATGCCGACTTTGATGCTCTCATGGACGAGATGGGTAAGCTGCAGACCGAGATCGATGCTGCCAACGCGTGGGATATTGACTCTCAGCTTGACCAGGCGATGGATGCGCTGCGCTGCCCGCCGCCGGATCAGCCTGTCTCCGTTCTCTCCGGCGGTGAGCGTCGTCGCGTTGCGCTGTGTAAGCTCCTCATCGAGGCCCCCGACCTGCTCCTCCTCGACGAACCTACTAACCATCTCGACGCCGAGAGTGTCCTCTGGCTCGAGAAGCATCTCGCGTCCTACCCGGGTGCCGTCATCGCTGTCACCCATGATCGTTACTTCCTTGATCATGTCGCCGGCTGGATTGCAGAGGTCGACCGCGGTCATCTTTACCCCTACGAGGGCAACTACTCGACCTACCTGGAGACCAAGGAGAAGCGTCTGCAGGTTCAGGGGCAGAAGGATGCCAAGCTGGCCAAGCGTCTGAAGGAAGAACTCGAGTGGGTTCGCTCCAATGCGAAGGGGCGTCAGGCCAAGTCGAAGGCTCGTCTGGCTCGCTACGAGGAGATGGCTGCCGAGGCTGAGCGTACCCGCAAGCTTGACTTCGAGGAAATCCAGATCCCGCCGGGTCCGCGTCTGGGCAGCGTCGTCATCGAGGCCAAGGATCTCCAGAAGGGATTCGGAGACCGTTCTCTGATTAATGGGTTGTCCTTCTCGCTGCCGCGCAACGGCATTGTTGGCGTGATCGGCCCCAACGGCGTTGGTAAAACGACGCTGTTCAAGACGATTGTCGGTCTCGAACCCCTTGATGGTGGCGAGCTGACGATCGGTGAGACCGTCAAGATTAGCTACGTCGACCAGTCTCGCGCCGGTATTGACCCTGACAAGACCCTGTGGGAGGTCGTCTCGGACGGCTTGGACTTCATCCAGGTTGGCAACGTTGAGATGCCTTCGCGTGCCTACGTCTCCGCCTTCGGCTTCAAGGGTCCGGATCAGCAGAAGCCCGCCGGTGTCCTGTCTGGCGGCGAGCGTAACCGCCTGAACCTGGCCCTCACCCTCAAGCAGGGCGGCAACCTGCTCCTGCTGGACGAGCCGACCAACGACCTGGACGTCGAGACCTTGGGTTCTCTAGAAAATGCGCTGCTCGCATTCCCCGGCTGTGCCGTCGTCGTCACCCACGACCGCTGGTTCCTCGACCGCGTCGCCACCCACATCCTCGCGTGGGAGGGGACCGAGGAGCATCCGGACAACTGGTACTGGTTCGAGGGCAACTTCGAGGCGTACGAGAAGAACAAGGTGGCCCGCCTCGGTGAGGCTGCTGCAAACCCGCACCGCGTGACGCACCGCAAACTGACGCGCGACTAATGCGCTGAATAAACATGTAGGGGGAGGGCCTGGCGGTCCTCCCCCTACCCTTGTGCCTCTCGGCGGCGATGTTCATCGTATTTTCTCTGGTCACCGATGTGTGGCTGGGGCCGGTGGAGCGCGCAATTGTAGCTGTAGGCAGAGTTTCTCGCTTCTGTCAATGCCTTTTCGTTGGAAATTTGCTCATGTAGCGGATCCCACTTGCCTTTTGCGTAGGTCACATCTAGCATGTGACACGTATCCCAAACTTCAGGCGGCGCGAAAGGGGCTCCGATGACGATTGAACAAGCGCTCATCGACGCGCTGGGTGGACACCTCAACATTGTTGAGATCGAACCCTGCACAATGCGTATCCGTGTTCAGGTAAAAACTCAGCGCGCAGTTGATGAGGCTGCGCTACGCGTGGACGGCGTTTTGGCTGTCGTGCGCTCCGGTGACATCGTTCAAATTGTCTGCGGGGCTTCCTCCGACGATGTCGCAAGCGCGATGATCGCTTCACTTGAATCCGTGGCCCATGACACGCCGGTGGAGGCTTTGTCACAGCGGGCGCACGCATAAACTAAATGTGTCCCTGGCCCACAACGTAGAGAGCTTTTCCCGTGGATATTCATTCACCCGCATCTGACAACATTGACCTGCTGCGCCATGTCGCTGACATGAATGGCGTTGCGACCGGCTTTTGGGACTGGTACGGGAACTGGGTGGGCGTTGGCGCCCCAACCCTCCTGAAGGTCCTTGGCGCGCTCGGTCTTCCCCTGAACGAATCGTCTACGGTGGGGGACGTCGAGCATGCGATGCATCTGACCGAGGAGCGCGAGTGGCGTCGGACTCTGCCTCCGACGATTGTCGCCCGTGAGGGCGGCGGTTATCTGTTCCCGGTGCATGTGCCCGACGGCTCGTGGGTCAACGTTCAGTGGGTCCTTGAAGACGGTCGTAAGGGCCAGTGTGAGCAGATTGATCGCTACGTGCCCCCGCGTGTGATTGACGGTCAGCTCGTGGGTCGCGCGACCTTCGATGTGCCGCACTGGGTGCCGATCGGTTGGCACCGCCTCGTCGCAACGGTTGAGGGAGGACATGTCGAGTCCGCAACTCTCATCGTTGTGCCGAATGCGCTGAAGCTGCCCATCTTGGAGTCCTCTCGCCGCGCGTGGGGCGTCAACGCGCAGCTCTATTCGACGCGTTCATCCTCTTCCTGGGGGATCGGCGACGCGGCCGACTTGGCAGATCTGGCAGCGGTGTGCGCGGACAAGGGGGCGGACTTCCTTCTCATTAATCCAGTCCACGCGTCCCAGCCGGTTTCTCCGCTGGAAACCTCCCCGTACCTGCCGGTGTCTCGCCGCTGGGTGAACCCGATTTACATCCGCCCTGAATCCATCGAGGAATTTGCCTCGCTGCCCCAGGCTTCGCGTGAGGCCATTGAGCAGTTGCGTGATGTCACTCGAGAGTTCGCCAGTCGTGAGGATCTTATCGACCGCGACCGCGCCTGGGAAGCCAAGCGCAAGGCGCTGGAAATTATTTTCGCCGCGCCTCGTACCTACCACCGCCAGTCGCAGTTCGACCACTTCGTGGAAAACGGCGGCTCCGAGCTGTCTAACTATGCGCTGTGGTGTGCGCTCGTTGAGCGTGAGGACACGCTGGAGCTGCCCGAGGACCTTGAGCGTTCCTCGTCGCCGCGCGTTGAACTCGAGCGCCTTGAGCTGGCCGACCGCGTTGATTTCTGGGAGTGGTGCCAGTGGATTGCGTCCGAGCAGCTGGCCCACGCGCAGGACGTGGCCCGCGAGGTCGGTATGGAGATCGGCATTATGGCTGACTTGGCTGTGGGTGTTCACGGCCATGGGTCTGAGAAGTGGAGCCGTCCCGAACTGTTCGCCCCTGGCATGAGCGTGGGTGCCCCGCCGGACGTGTACTCGCAGCAGGGCCAGAACTGGTCGCAGCCGCCGTGGTCTCCGCGTTCGCTGGCTGAGTCTGGCTACACGCCGCTGCGCGACATGGTGCGCGCTGCCCTGGCTAATGCCGGTGCCGTGCGTATCGACCACATCCTGGGGATGTTCCGCCTGTGGTGGATCCCAGAGGGCTGTGTAGCGACCGAAGGTACTTACGTGTACTACGACCATGAGGCCATGATGGGCATCATCCTCCTGGAGGCCCAGCGCGCGGGTGCCGTCGTTATCGGTGAGGACCTGGGTGTCGTGGAGCCGTGGGTGCGCGATTACCTGCGTGACCGTGGCGTCTTGGGTACCTCCGTCGTGTGGTTCGAAAAGGAGGGTGGCGGCTGGCCCCTGCGTCCTGAGCACTACCGCGACCGCGCGCTGGCTGCGGTTAACATCCATGACCTGCCTCCGACGCTCGGTTACATTCGAGGGATTCAGACGACGCTACGAAGCGAACTGGGTCTGCTGACTGACGACATCGAGACCGTGCGTGCGGCGGATCGCCTCGAGCTTGATCAAGTTGCGGCGCGTCTGCACGAGTATGGCTGTATCGACGGTGCGGAACCCAGCGAGCGTGACATGGTCGAGGGCCTGTACCGCTATGTCGCGAAGGTTCCCTCCAAGCTCGTCGTTGCTTCCCTGGTAGACGCGGTGGGCGACGTGCGCCCGCAGAACATGCCGGGCACGGGCGCGGATCAGTACCCGAACTGGTGCGTGCCGCTGTGCGACTCCGACGGTGAGGAGGTCTTTATTGAGGACCTTCCCTCCAACGAGCGTCTGACCTCGCTGTTCTCGTTGCTGAGGGGTTCCGTCAATTAGTGCGACCGTTTGACAGAACGATGCCCCGTAGCCCATGAGGGCTGCGGGGCATCGTACGAGTGAGGCGATGACGTTGGGGTGGTTCCCAAGTTGGGGTATCTAGTTGGTCGTGGTTGAAAAGAGCGGCGCGAGCACGGATACGTCGGGGCCGGTTGCCTCGTGCGTGACGGCGGCACCCGGCGGAGTGACGACGACGATGGGGACGCAGAGGGAGAGGTTGGCGTCGTGCACGGGGGTGAGGTCCCAGTGAATGAGCGGGGTGCCCGCCGCCACGACGTCCCCCTCGTCGACGAGGGCTGCGAAGCCTTTACCGTGCAGGCTCACCGTGTCGATGCCGAGGTGGATGAGGATCGATATGCCCTGCATGGAGGTGATGATGGCGGCGTGCGGCTTGAGCTTGGTGACGACGCCGTTGATGGGGGAGTGGACGGTTAAACATTCCGAGGCGGAGTCGGGGATGAGCGCGCAGCCACCCCCGACGACGCCGCTCGCGAAGACAGGATCAGGCACTTCACTCAGCGGCATGACGTGCGCTGCGAAGGGTGCACAGACGGAGAGTGTCACCGGCTGGCGAGCATTTCGTCGACGAGATCCTCGGAATCGGGGCCAATGACGACCTGAACCGCGTCGCCCACGATGACGACGTCGAAGGCACCGGCGGCACGTAGCTTGGCCTCGTCAATGAGGTCGGTGTTGGCGGCGTCCAAGCGAATGCGCGTGATGCAGGCTTCAAGATTGGAGATGTTCTCCCAGCCGCCCAGGGCTTCGATGATGGTCGTTGCGGTGCTCATGGTGTCCTCCTTGGCTCATGCGGTTTGCCTCACACTTATGGTATCGCGGAGGCGGAGTCGTTGGCACGCCATGGGCCTGGGAGCGCGTCACATTATGGGATGGTGTTGATGGCGCTGGTGCCGCGGATTCGAGCCGCGGGGGTGAGGCCCATGGCGATGCTGGCTCCGACCGCCAGAGCAATGAAGACGTACATGGCGGCCTCGACCCCCATCCACGAGGCGGCCACACCGGACGCGAGGGAACCCAGCGGCATGACGCCCCACACGGCAAAGCGAAAGATCGCGTTCATGCGTCCGAGCATGTGGGGCGGGCAGATCTCCTGACGCAGACTCATCTGGGTGACGTTGTAGATGGTGAGGAAATAGGAGGAGACAATGCCGGAGACTGCAATGATTGCTGCGGCCGCAGCGGGGGCGTGAACGGCTGTGGGTTGGGCGGCTAGGACAGCGACGCCGATGATGCTTGTGACGACAATGGTGCGCCCGATGCCCAGATGCTTCATCCATGCCGAGCGCGTGAGCGCACCGAGGATCCCGCCGATTGCCCCGACGCTCAGGAGGAGGCCGAGCTGGGTAGCGCTCATGTCCAGCGTGCGCAGGACAAGGATAGGCAAGAGAACCTGGATGCCGGCGGCAGCGAATGCGGCGGCCGCAATGCAGGAAAAGAGCGGAAAGAGTAGGCGTTGCCCGCGTACGAAGGCTAGCCCCTCGCGGATCTGCGCGACAAGCGTGGCTCCGGTGCGCGTAGGCGCAGGCTCCGGGGTGGCGATGCGCCAGATCGCCCAGGTCGAGAATACGTACGTGAGGGCAGTAAGTAGATAGACGAGAGGAGGGGCGAGCAGCCCGAGGAGCCATCCGCCCAAGCCCGGTCCACCCGCATGCCCCACCTGGTAGGAGGCCTCGAGCCGCCCGTTGGCCGCACCGATATATCGCCGAGAGGCGATGATCGGAACGTACGACTGGTAGGCAACATCGAAGAAGACGGTGCACAGGCCCAGAAGCGCGGCGACGATCATCAAGTGCGTCAGCGTGAGGGTCGCGAAGACATAGGCCAGGGGAATCGAGATCAGGGCACCGATGCGTGCCAGGCCCGCGATGGTCATGACGCGGCGCTTACGCCACCCATCCACCCAGGCACCCGCCGGCAAGCCGACGATCAGGAAGGCGAGTGTCTGCAAGGCAGAGAGCACACCGATCTGGGTTTCGCTGGCACGCAGGACGCTAATCGCGATCGCTGAGGTAGCCAGCGTCCCCACCTGGAAGTCAACCTGCGCAGCGGTCTGCCCCGCCCACAGGTGCATGAACGCCGAGTTACGGGTGAGCGGGTGGTGGAACCAGGCCCTGACGGTGACGGCCATCTGTCGGTGCCGAGGTCTAGGCCGGGCTGGGTGCTCCGTCGATGAGCCCAGCGGCGTCCAAAGCCCAGGCAAGGCCGTCGGCACCAACTGCGGGAGCGACAATATCGGCAACCTCAACCAAGGCCTCGCACCCGTCCCCAATACTGACGCCGACAGCGGCACGTGCTACGGCCTCGACATCATTGTTAGAGTCGCCAATAGCCACAGTACGTGGCATGGGGACGCCGATGTGCTCACACACGGCCTCCATACCCACCGCCTTGGACAAGCGATCCGGGAGAACCTCGAAGGGAACATACCCTGCGGCCCCCACCGATCCGATGACGGCGCGATAGCCGTCAGGCAGCGCCGCACTCACACGCTCCATCGACGCGTTCTCCGGAGGCACATAGGCCGTCACCTTCGTGAAAGACCCACCCTCAACGTCAACGACAAAGGGCGTCACCGACTGGGCATACTCGGCCCAATCCTCAGGGTTAAGACCCGCCCGGGGCACGAAAAACTCCAGATAGCCGCGCGAAAGCCCCATCTGGTCAGGCCCCTGCCACACGTAGAACGCATCCAAATCCTCCCACAGAGCAGTCAGAACCCGGACGTGCTCGGCAGGCATACGCTCATCAAGCAGCACCGTGTCGCCCACCGCCGCATACCCGCCAGCCCCACCCACGATGCCCTCAAAACCCAGGTCAAAGAAACGCGGATAGATCTCCGGGACAGAACGCCCAGTACAGAGAAACAGACGGTGACCACGCTCGCGCACCCGCGCCAACGCACGAACCGCTGAACCGGGAACGCGCTGGCGGGAATCACACAGCGTCCCGTCCACGTCGATGAAAACTGCACGAGGAGCAGCGCCCTCCATGTCCCGACCAATCACACCCGCGTCACAGCTCATAACGCCATGGTAGCCCAGCCACCACCAGCAACACCCCACACAACAAACCCAAGAAAAAACACATCACGCATCCGATTGGCAAAACCCCACCCACATAACCCACACTGGAACCAGCGACGACACCCGCAATGGAGCACGAAAGACAACTCACAACGATGCAACACACAGCACGTGCGAACGCCAGCAACCTCACCCTCCTACAAGCAGCAGCTCTCCTCTCCGGCGCAAGCGCCTGGAACTCACGCGCCATCCCCACAGCACACGTCCCCTCCTTCGTCATGAGCGACGGCCCCCACGGCGTACGCCGCCAACTCGGCGACGCCGACCACCTCGGCATCGCCGACTCCGAAAAAGCCACCTGCTTCCCGACGGCCTCTGCGCTCGCGGCCACGTGGAACCCCGACCTGGCCCGCCAGATGGGTGAGGCGTTGGGGGTGGAAGCGCGCGGACTCGGAGTTAACGTCCTGCTTGGCCCCGGCCTGAACATCAAGCGTTCGCCCCTATGCGGACGCAACTTTGAGTACTTGTCCGAGGACCCGATCCTCCGAAGCCGGGACGTTGGAGGCATCCGATGTGTATGCGCGCGCCCAGGAGGTCTTGAACGTCGCCGCCGCGAGCGCCGACCTTCCCGCGCCTACCCCCTACGACCTCGACGAGCACCACGCATTGGCCACGCGCATCGCCTCCGAAGCGATCACACTCCTGCGCAACGAGGACGATGCCCTGCCTCTGAGTTCCGGCACCAATGTCGCCCTCATCGGTGACCTCGCTGACACGCCGCGCTACCAGGGAGCAGGCTCCTCCCAGGTCAACCCCACACGCCTCGAGGCCCCGCGCGAGCTACTCGAGGCGGGGGGAGAGTCCGCCCGAGGCTTGGTCCTGACAGGATATGCCCCCGGATATGAGCGTCACGGTGGCACGAGTGACGCGCTCATTGCCGAGGCCGTGGCGCTCGCGGCGCGCGCCGACGTTGCGCTCGTGTACGTGGGTCTCGACGAACTCGCCGAGTCGGAGGGACTGGACCGGACCCACATGCGCCTACCCGAGGGGCAGGATCGACTCATTGAGGCAGTCGTGGCCACCAATCCGCGTACCGTCGTCGTCCTGACGGGCGGTTCCAGCGTTGAGATGCCGTGGGCGTTCTCCGTGCCCACGCTCGTCAACGGCTACCTGGGCGGCCAGGGAGGGGCTGGTGCGATGCTGGATGTCCTGACCGGTGTCGTCAACCCCTCGGGACGCCTGGCAGAGACCTATGCGCGTTCCCTGGAGGATCATCCGACCGTCGCGTGGTATCCGGCGGCCGGTCCTCTGTCCTACTACCGTGAGGGGCCCTTTATCGGCTACCGGTACTTCACAACTGCTGGCGTAGATGTTGCTTTCCCTTTCGGGTACGGCCTGTCCTATTCACGCTTCGAGTACTCCGATCTTGCTGTCGATCAGGATGGGGCGACCCTGACGGTCGCCAACACCTCGATGCGTGACGGTACCGAGGTCGTTCAGCTCTATGTAAGTGCCCCGGGCGGCGTCTTCGGTCCTGCGCGCGAACTTAAGGGGTTCACCAAGGTTGCCGTTCCAGCCGGTGAATCTGTGCGCGTCACTATCCCCTTTGACCGCTACACCTTCCGCCACTGGGAGACATCACGCGGAGCATGGGAAACCGAGGGCGGCACCTGGACGATTCACGTGGGGCGCAACGTTGAAGACACGCCGCTGAGCGCCACCCTTGAGGTTGACGGGACGAATCCCTCGCCGATCAACCCGGCCCTCGGCCACTACCTGCGCGCCGAGGTCGAGAACGTGACCAACGGAGAGTTCGCGGTCCTGCTGGGGCGCACCATTCCTACTGCTCACCCGAGGGAAGACATCACGGCCTCCAACCTGATGTCGGAGCTGATCCGTGCCAAGAGCTGGCTTGCCCGTTTGGCGGGTCGCAAGCTACACGCTGACAAAGCGAAGGCTGACGCCAAGGGCGATCCGGACCTTAACGTCCACTTCGCGTTCAACATGCCGCTGAGGGCGCTCGCCAAGCTTACGAACGGTACGGTGAGCACCGACATGATCGACGCGGCCGTGGAGGTCATTAACGGCCACTTCTGGCGCGGTATCACGCGTCTAGCGATCCGCTATTGCGCCAACGCGCGTGCCAACAAGGCGACCCAGCGTGAACTTGACCAGACCCGATGACGAGGCCTCGGCCTCGTCCTTGTCAGGTAACGCCGTACAAGAATACTGACCCAGGTGGTGAAGTACTGACGGAGCACCTGTGACGACTGCACACAGTGACCGCACAGGCCATCACCTTCATCGCCCAGTATCACGTCACCGTCACATCGAACTCCTTGGTCAGGAAGATAGCATTCTGGTACGCGAGTGCGTGCGTTCTGTCCACCATGCCCATCGCCGTAGCCATGTCCTTGTGGGGTATTTTCCTTCTCGTCACAGCGATTTTCGCACAGGTAGATCTCAAGGAGAGCGCGCAGGTGAATCAGGCACAGTAGACTACTGCCAGACCTGCGAGAGGAGATCCCATGAGCACGCCCCTTCTGACCGTGATCGTGCCCGCCTACAACTCCGAGGACTACCTTGACCGGGCGTTAACCACGCTCGTCGGATACGGTGACGAACTTGAGGCGATCATCGTGAACGACGGTTCGAAGGACCGTACCGCGCAGATCGCCGACGAGTGGGCCGCTCGGTACCCCTCCGTTAAGGTCATTCATCAGGAAAACAAGGGGCACGGGGGTGCCGTCAACGCTGGCCTCGCCGCAGCCACCGGCACGCACGTGCGCGTTGTCGACTCCGACGATTGGCTGGACCGTCGCGCCACGAACGCTGTGCTCGACCTTTTGCGCGAGGAACGCGAAGCAGGGCGTGACCTCGACTTGCTCGTCACCAACTACGTCTACGACAAGCAGGGAAAGGCCCACAAGGCCGTCATCCGTTACCGCAACGTCCTGCCGCGCGGACGCACCTTCGGCTGGGCGGATCTGCGGCGATGCCGCTACGACCAGTACCTGATGATGCACGCCTTGACCATGCGCACCGAGGTCGTGCGAGCCTCCGGCCTGGTCATGCCCGAACACACGTTCTACGTGGACTACCTCTACTCGTTCGTTCCGCTGCCCTCCGTGTCCACGATCCGCTACCTGGACGTGGACCTCTACCACTACTTCATCGGGCGCGACGACCAGTCCGTCAACGAGAAGGTCATGATCACGCGCCTGGATCAGCTGGCCCGCGTCAACGAGGCCATGACCCGTGCTTTGCCTGCTCGTACCGACGTCGACGAGAAGCTGTGGCGCTACATGGTCCACTACCTGCGCATCAACGCCGTGGTCTGCTCCGTCATGGCTCAGCTGTCGGGCACACCCGAGCACCTGGCCCTCAAGGAACGGATCTGGGAAACCATGGACCAGATCAACCCCGAAGCCACGGAGCGTCTGCGCAAGGATCTGCTCGCCGGCCTCGTGCGCCACGCGTCCCCGATGCTCGTGCGCGGCGGCTACAAGGTCGCGGCTGCCGTCCTCGGCTTCAACTAAAGGGTGCCGTCAGTGCGCGGCGAGCGCCAGCTCGGTGCAGTGGACGGTGAGGCGCTTGCCGATGAGCGGGTATTCCACGCCCTCCTCGCGGCTTCGCCACGTAAAGCCGAGCTTTTCTGAGACACGTCGCGACGCATCGTTTCCATCGAAGTACTTCAAGATGATCGTCTCGACGCCCAGCTCCTTCGCGCGCTCGATGATGGCGCGCCCTGCCTCGCTCGCGTAGCCGTTGCCCCAGTAGGGCACACCGATCCAGTAGCCGATGTCAGCGACGGTTGCCTCGGGAGAGTCTGTGTCAATGTGCAGCGCGATCGATCCCACGATTTCACCGGTCGATCCGAGCGTCACCGCGTAGCTGTCGGGTGCCGCCAGGACGGTCGACAGCGCCTCGTGGGCATCGTCAATGAGCTCGTAGGGCTTCCATCCACACAGCATCCCGATGCGGGGATCGCGGGCCAGCTCAAAGAGCGCGGGAGCGTCCGCGTCGATCCAGGGGCGCAAGCACAGGCGCTGAGTGTGAATGATCATTGGTCGTTCTTTCCCGTTGAAGGTGACGGCTGGTAGGAGGCGACGACAGCAGGATCGTCGGAACCAATCAGTGGTGGGCGACATCCGGCCTCTCCAGGACTTCAACGTACACGCTAACATGTCCCTCTGTCCCGCACCTGAACCCGCTTACCGGAACGTAGGCGGGGTCGCCCACGTCCTGGACAGCGGGTTAGCGTGCGGAGCCACCCGACATGTCAGCAGACGGAACAAGAATAGGTAAGCGCCGCCTCTCTGTTTGAGAGTGTCCGCGCCCCGGCCTCGTGCCCGTTCCAGCACGCCCTGGCCTGGGCGGATACGATGGTGTTAATCAAGTGAAAGGGGAGCGGCGTGGATCTGCTCGTTGTTGGATCGGGCTTTTTCGGCCTGACGTTCGCCCGCGAGGCCGCGGAGCGATTCGGTATGAACGTGACGGTCATTGAGCGCCGCGACCACATCGGAGGCAACGCCTACTCGTCCATCGACGAGGCCACGGGCGTCGAGGTGCACCGCTACGGCACCCACTTGTTCCACACGTCGAACGAACGCGTGTGGTCCTACGTCAACCGCTTCACAGCATTCAACGACTACCGCCACCGCGTCTACGCCAACTACCGGGGCGTCGTCTACCCGC
>ERZ772966.325-NODE-325-length-19160-cov-27.516723_pt1 | contig 19160 bp, 17 predicted proteins | sample MGYA00580680_ERZ772966 | MGnify/ENA primary metagenome ERZ772966 (study PRJEB29015, sample SAMEA2738055) | human oral metagenome | biome: human oral; feature: human-associated habitat; material: saliva | place: China | collected 2225 ...
GCGGTTTTTTCTTCGGTTTGTCTTCCGCATTTTCATACGGGTTTTCCGAAACATTATATTGAATTCTGAGTGGCGTACCTTGCAGATTGAAGGCTTTGCGGAATGTTTGGGTTAAATAGCGCGTATAGCTGTCTGAAATCGCGTGCAGCGAATTGCCGTGTACCACAATCACCGGCGGATTCATGCCGCCTTGGTGGGCATAACGCATTTTCGGACGCACCAAGCCTGCACGCGGCGGCTGTTGACGCTCGATCGCGCTTTGCAATACGCGCGTGATTTTCGGTGTCGGCATCTTAATCATTGCCGCGTTGTAGGCAGCCTGAATGCTTTCAAACAAACCGTCTATACCGCGCTCTTTCAATGCAGAAATAAAGTGAAACTTAGCAAAATCAAGAAAATACAGTTTGCGGTTGATATCGCGTTTCACTTGTTCACGACGCTCTTCGCTGATGCCGTCCCATTTGTTGACCGCCACCACCAAGGCACGGCCTGCTTCCAAAGCAAAACCTGCAATCGTCGCATCTTGGTCGGCAATATCTTGTTGAGCGTCCAATACCAAAACAGCAACGTTTGCCGCTTCAACCGCCTGCATGGCTTTGATAACGGAGAACTTTTCCACCGCTTCATCCACTTTGCCGCGACGGCGCACACCTGCGGTATCGATGATGGTAAACGGTTTGCCTTCACGTTCAAAATCAATATGGATACTGTCGCGTGTCGTGCCCGCCATATCGAAGGCAATCACACGCTCTTCGCCGAGAATGGCGTTTACCAAGGTCGATTTACCGACATTGGGACGGCCGATTACAGCAAAAACAGGATGTTTCGCTTCTTCCTCTTCCTTTTCAGGCTCGGGGAAGGTTTCCAAAATATCTTCAATCAGATAATACACGCCATCGCCGTGCGCACCTGAAATAACATAAGGGTCGCCCAGTGCAAGTTCGTAGAACTCGGCGGCAAGCACGGCCCTATTGCCGCCCTCGCCTTTATTCACCGCCAAATAAACGGGACGCGGGCTTTGGCGCAAACGGTCGGCAATGATTTTGTCTTGCGGGGTCAAACCAGTGCGGCCGTCCACCAAAAATACAACCGCATCGGCTTCATCGACAGCCTGCAAGGTTTGTTTTGCCATTTCGTGCAAAATGCCACTATCTACAACCGGCTCAAAACCACCGGTATCGATGACCAAATAAGGTTTGCTGCCGACTTTGCCATGACCGTAATGGCGGTCACGCGTCAGGCCGGGCAAGTCATGCACGAGCGCGTCTTTGGTGCGCGTCAAACGGTTGAATAAAGTAGATTTGCCGACATTGGGGCGGCCGACAAGCGCGATGGTTGGTTTCATAATTGAATCTTTCTGTGTCAAGTGCCGCCTAAAAACGGGAGCGGAACACAAGCAGGTGTTTTAAAAACACGGTTGATAAGGATAAGTGTAGGCCGTCTGAAAAGTCATTGCAACTTCAGACGGCCTTGATTTCAAACAAACTTATTTCAAGCTGTCGATTTTCATTTGCAGCAATTCGCGGCCTACTGCGGTTTGCGGCATTTTGCTCAAAGCAGCTTCGTAACTTTGTACGGCTTCTTTGGTTTTATTTTGGGCAACGTAAACATCGCCTTTGGTTTCCAACATCAAAGGCTCGAAATCAGCCTCAACCTGAGTATTCAGGGCATTGATGGCGGCATCGTATTTTTTCTGCTGCAACAGGACAACGCCCAAACGCTGTGCTGCCAAAGCTTGAACCAGCGGTGCATTTTGGTTTTTCAGCACCCAATTCAAATGACCTTCCGCCACATCATAACGGCCGGCATCAAACTCGGTTGCCGCTACCATCAACGTAGCTTGGGCTGTTGAAATGGAATCAGGATAGTTTTTTTGCAATTCGGCCAAATCGGCATTGATGGCTTTTTGGTCGGTTTTTTGCTGCGCCTTTTCCACCATTTGTGCCAATACGGCGGCGGCTTCCTGATCTTTTGAAGCTTTTTGGCCTTGGTAAATGGTGTAACCCAAATATCCCACAGCCGCCACGATCAGCAAGGCAAAGATCCAACGGCCGGTGCGTTTCCAAAAATATTTAAAGTTGTCTAACTCTTGTTGTTCTTCCAAATGGGCTGCCATTTATGCGTTCTTCCATTGTTGTAAAGTGTCTGTCAAATCAGCGGCGGCAACGGTTTGTTGTTCGTGTTTGCCCTGCATATCTTTCAGGGTAACCGTACCGTTTGCCAGCTCATCCTGAGCCACAATCAGGGCAAAGCGTGCGCCACTGTTGTCTGCTTTTTTCATTTGCGCTTTCAGGCTCTGATAGCCGGAATGCTGCATTACATTGAAACCTTGGGCGCGCAAGGCTTGCGCGTATTTCATCACCTGCAAGTCCGCACCTTCACCTTGGTGCATTGCATAGACATCAGGCGCAGCATTCACTTCCAGCGAGCCGTATTCGTTCACCAAAAGCAGCAGGCGCTCAATACCCATTGCAAAGCCGATAGACGGCGCAGGTTTGCCGCCAAGTTCTTCAATCAAACCATCGTAACGGCCGCCACCGCACACAGTCGCCTGCGCGCCGAGTTTGTCGGTCGTCCACTCAAAAACCGTCTGATTGTAGTAATCCAAACCGCGTACCAAGCGCGGATTTTCAATATATTGGATACCCAAACCGTCCAACATCGCCTTAAAGCGTGCATAGTGGTTTTGCGAAACCTCGCCCAAGCAATCCACCAAACGCGGTGCCGCATTGCAAATTTCCTGCAAATCAGGGTTTTTCGTATCCAAAACGCGCAAAGGATTGGTTTTCAGACGGCGTTTACTGTCTTCATCCAGTTGCGCCTCATAGCGGGTCAAATATTCAACCAATGCCGCACGGTGTGCCGCGCGTTCCTCACGGTTGCCCAAGCTGTTGATTTCCAAAGTCAGGTATTCGCGAATACCCAATTTTCCCCATAAGTCGGCAGACATCGCGATGATTTCCGCATCGATATCCGGCCCTTCAAAACCCAAAGCCTCGATACCGACCTGATGGAACTGACGATAACGGCCTTTTTGCGGACGCTCGCGGCGGAACATCGGGCCCATATACCACAGCTTTTGCGGGCTGTTGTACAGAAGGTTGTGTTCGACCACCGCACGCAGACAAGAAGCCGTACCTTCAGGACGCAGGCTCAAACTCAAAGAATCGTTTGAATCGGAGAAGGTGTACATTTCCTTGCCGACCACATCGGTTTCCTCGCCGATGGAGCGGACAAACAAACCGGTTTGCTCGACAATCGGCGTACGGATTTGCTGATAGCCGTAAGCGCGTGTCCAACGGCCGACCGTATCTTCAAACGCCTGCCAAAACGCAGCCGTCAGTTTGAAATCTTTTTGTTCGACAGGTAAAAGGTCGTTCATACCTTTTACAGATTGAATTTTTTGTGCCATTTCAATATGGGATAAGCGAAAATCAAATAGTTGGGCATTATAGCTGATTTTTAAGGGTTTGTGAGGTTGGGAACAAATCAAAAGGCCGTCTGAAAATCGGTTTTCGCATTCAGACGGCCTATAAAGCAGATTGCAGAATCACATTCAATGATTCCAATCCCTCCCCTGCTTTTCAACTTAAATTTCTTAGAAACATATTCAATATAGATTCAATACCGTTATACTTGGATTCTTTTCATCCCATCCCTATGCACATCATGAAAACATTACGCTCGCTTTTTGTTATCGGCTTGTTAACCTCCAACTTACCCTCCCAAGCGATGGCTGCAAATAACGCCACAAATAATCAAGCCAAAATAGATTTAGTCAAAAAGGTTTATCTGTCTAAAGTGGATTTAAGCTCCGAACACAATCGTATTACCACGCCTGAACTACAAAGAATCATCCGACAATTCAATAAATTCGACACAAATATCCGTAAGCAACCCGATATGGAGATGGGATGTGACATGCCGATACATTACTACTTGGGCTTTGGTCAGGATCATCCTGACAACTTCCATAAAACCTTGCAAGTCAAAGTCACTTCTCCCCATACCGTCCGGGCAACATTTAAACAATTTGACGGCCATAGGGTCGGTGCAGATTTCACGTTGAAATGTACAGAAAACCGTTGTTTGATAGATGATTTTAAGATGATTGGCGATCGAACCAGCATCAAAACCGATTACAAACTTGTTTTGCGTAAACAAAAATGTGAGTGAGCCGACAAAACAAAAGGGCTGTCCAAACAAATGGAGTAGCCCTTTTGTTTTTGAAATCAAGGTCGTGAAGGATGCGGATTTAAGCGGACAGGCGGCAAATTAGGTTTTCCGTATTGGGAAACGGCTTGCCTGCCTGAAGCAGCTTTCCCTGACTGCATGACGCCGCTATCATTGCGTATTGGATGTGCGGCATACTCGTCTTGATTTAATTGTGAAACTTCTTCATTGACTTCATGCTCTACCACAAGTTCATACTCATTATCGTATGCCTTACTCTTGCCAAGCCGAACTTCCCCTCCCGCCATAGCGGACACGGAAAACGCAAATAACATGATGATTATACTGATTTTTCTCTGCATAATATTCTCCTTTTCTCAAATATTACTTCTTTATCATTTCTTTAATTTATGCCACAAAAGCAAGTTCAAACAAAACCAGTTTCTTTGGTCGGTTGAAGAATCTATTTAAGCACAAAACTTGCATCAATAAATATCTATTATTAGAAGTTTATTTTCCATATAAACAAGGCCGTCTGAAAAAACCCTAAAAACCGAGTACAATCCGCCGCATGAAAAAACGTACCAATCCCCTCCCCCTTTTAGATGGTGTCAAACCCAGCTACTTGGTTTTGCCGCATGAAAAGCAGTTTTACGGCTTGCCGCTGCTGCATTTTTTATGCGCCCATTTTCCCTTTGTCGGCGAAGAAAACTGGCGGCGGCGGCTGAACAGCGGTTTTGTGGTGGGCGCGGATGGCGTGCAGTTTGATGAGAATACCTTGTTCGAACCCGGCAAGACGATGTTTTATTACCGTGAAACCAGCCGTGAGAGCGAGCCGCGTATTCCGTTTGAAGAAAAGATTTTGCATATTGACGAGCATTTGATTGTGGTGGACAAACCGCATTTTCTGCCCGTCATCCCCAGCGGCAGATTTTTGCGGGAAACCTTGCTCACGCGCCTGCGTTTGCGGTCTGAATTGCAGCATTTGAATGTTGAAGACATTACGCCGATTCATCGCTTGGACAAAGATACGGCAGGCGTTATGCTGCTTTCGCTCAATCCTGCCACGCGTCGTGATTATCAAACCATGTTCCAAGAAAAAACCGTCCGAAAAACCTATGAAGCGGTAGCACCGACGCAGACGGATTTGGACTATCCGCTGGATATTTCATCCCGAATGGAACGCGGCGAAAAATTCTTTCTCACGCGGGAAACGGAAGGCGAACCCAATGCCCACACAACCATCGAACTTATCGAAAACCGCGGCGCATTCAGCCTCTACCGCCTCACGCCGCATACAGGAAAGAAACACCAGCTCCGCGTGCATATGATGAGTTTGAATATGCCGCTGATGAACGATGCGCTTTACCCTACCCCATTGGCGGCCGGTGATGAAGACTACGACAGACCTTTAAAACTTCTGGCCAAAAGAATAGAATTTACCGACCCTGTCAGCGGAGAAATCCGCGTATTTGAAAGCGGCTTTACGCTTTAAGTTATCCAATCCAATAAAAAAGGCCGTCTGAAAAGTTTCAGACGGCCTTTTTATCACGGAATCATTTGATTAGTGATGAATGCAGCTGCACTCTTTATTCATATCAATCACCATACGGCCGGTAATTTTACCTTCGCGCATTTCTTGGAAGATGGCAGGCGCTTCATCCAAAGCACGCAACTGGACTTTAGGCACAACCAAACCCTCTGCGCCGAATTGGAATGCTTCTTCCAAATCTTTACGGGTACCGACCAGAGAGCCGACCACTTCGATGCCGTCCAAGACCAGACGCGGGATGGACAGGTCCATAGATTCGGGCGGCAGACCAATGGCAACGACGCGGCCGCCTGCACGGACGCAGTCCACAGCGGAGTTGAACGCGGCGGCGGATACGGCGGTAACAACGGCTGCGTGTGCGCCGCCGGTTTTTTCTTGGATCACTTTGGCAGCGTCTTCTTTGGCGGCGTTGATGACTAAATCAGCGCCGCTTTCTTTAGCGAATGCCAGTTTTTCATCGTTGATGTCGATGGCGACAACGTGTGCGCCGAATACTTTTTTCGCGTATTGAACCGCCAAGTTACCCAAACCACCTGCGCCGTAAATCGCAATCCATTGACCCGGACGAACGCCGGAAACTTTAATCGCTTTATAAGTGGTCACACCGGCACAAGTAATGCTCGAAGCTTGCGCAGGGTCAAGACCGTCGGGTACTTTAACGGCGTAGTCCGCATCGACGATACAGTGGGTCGCCATGCCGCCGTCGGCAGTATAGCCTGCGTTCAATACAGAGCGGCACAAGGTTTCGCGGCCGGTATTGCAGTATTCGCAAGAACCGCAGCTTTGGAACAGCCATGCGATGCTGACACGATCGCCAACTTTCAGATTTTTCACACCGTCGGCAACTTCTTTAACCAAACCGATGCCTTCGTGTCCCAACACGCGACCCGGTTTGTCGCCGTAATCGCCTGCCGCAACGTGCAAGTCGGTGTGGCACACGCCGCAATACTCGACTTCCACCAACGCCTCGCCGTATTCCAGCGGACGCAGTTCGCGTTCAACAACTTCTACATCACCTGCTACATCTTTATTTACTACCACAGCATGCATTTTCATGAGAAAGTCTCCTAGGGTGTTGAAAAACTGTTTAGCTATGAATGAGAATACTCCCCATATCCTAAATCGTCAACCCATAATCTTTTTTAAAACAATAAGTTATAATGTTATACCATAACAAAATCTATTTAAACCCTATAAATCTTTAAATATATTAACAAATGCACTTTTATTTCAATTAAATCCTTTATTTTTCAGACGGCCTGCTACATGAAACAACATTGCAAATGTAAATTTTGAGAATATTCTCATTTTTAATACTTGAACTTAAAAAGAAAAAAGCATAAGCTGTTTTCATGGTGTTGAAACACCTATTCCCATTCATTAAGGAGACAGCATTATGGCAAAAGATTTAAATGTGTTTGATAAAGAATACGGCCTTTTGATCAACGGCGAATGGACAAAAGGTAGCGAAGGCAAACTTTTATCCTCTTACAACCCTGCCAATGGCGATGAGTTGGCCAAGTTCACAGACGCAACCGATGCCGATGTCGATGCTGCTGTAGCTGCTGCGCAAGAAGCGTTCAAAACATGGCGTAAAACCACGACTGCCGAACGCGCGGCCATTTTGAACAAAATCGCCGACGTGATTGACGAAAACGCCGAATTGTTTGCCCTGCAAGAAACTTTGGACAACGGCAAACCCATCCGCGAAACCCGCGCCGCTGACATCCCGCTGGCTTCCGACCATTTCCGCTATTTCGCCAGCGTGATCCGCGGCGAAGAAGGCACTGCGACCCAACTTGATGCCGAAGACCTGTCCATCGTTTTGCGCGAACCGATCGGCGTTGTCGGCCAAATCATTCCTTGGAACTTCCCATTCTTGATGGCCGCATGGAAAATCGCTCCGGCACTCGCCGCAGGTTGTACCATCGTCATCCACCCTTCTTCCAGCACCTCATTGAGCCTTTTGTCCCTCGCTCAAAAAATCAACCACTTGCTGCCTAAAGGCGTGTTGAACGTGATTACCGGCCGCGGTTCCAAATCCGGCGAATACATGCTGCACCACAAAGGCTTCAACAAACTGGCCTTTACCGGCTCAACCGAAGTCGGCCGCCGCGTCGGCATCGCCGCCGCCGAATTACTGATTCCGTCCACTTTGGAATTGGGCGGCAAATCTGCCAACATCTTCTTCGACGATATGCCTTTCGACAAAGCCCTCGAAGGCGCGCAAAAAGGTATTTTGTTCAACCAAGGCCAAGTGTGCTGCGCCGGTTCGCGCATTTTTGTACAAGAAGGCATTTACGACAAATTCGTCAATGCTTTGGCTGAAGAATTCAAAAAAATCAAAGTCGGCCTGCCTTGGGAAGACGACACCCAAATGGGTTCGCAAGTCAATGCCGGTCAACTCGAGACCATTTTGAAATACGTCAAAATCGGCGAACAGGAAGGCTGCCGCATCATTACCGGCGGTAAAAAAATCGAAGGCGAATTGGGCAAAGGCGAATTTGTTGAGCCTACTTTGATTGAAGCCAGCAGCAACGAAGCCCGTGTTGCCCAAGAAGAAATCTTCGGCCCTGTTGCCACCGTGATTAAATTCAAAACCGAAGAAGAAGTCATCAAAATGGCCAACGACAGCGAATACGGCTTGGGCGGCGCAGTTTGGAGTACCGACATCAACCGTTGCCTGCGCGTTTCCAACGCATTAGAAACCGGCCGCGTTTGGGTAAACTGCTACAACCGCCTGCCTGCCGGCGCACCGTTTGGCGGCTACAAAACTTCAGGTATCGGCCGAGAAACCCACAAAATGATGCTCGCCGCCTACACCCAAGTGAAAAACATCTACATCAGCACCCGTGAAGAACGCGAAGGCTTCTATTGATTCGGCGATTCACATTAATCTGATTTAGAACATATAAAGGCCGTCTGAAACCTGTTTCAGACGGCCTTGCTTTATTCTGTTTTGCAATAAATGCTTTATATCTTTCTCAAAAAAAGCCCCATTACTTTCTCTCCGGCCACAGCCAGCAAGGCTCCGGCCACAACCACCATGGCACCCACATAGCTGACGATATTCATATCCGAAGCGGCAAAATAATCGGGGGCGAGATGATGGCCGATGGTGGAAAATATCATGGTGAATACAGGAATCAGCGTGGTAACGATACTGACTTTTGAAGCGTCCCAATGATTGAGTGCTTCGCCGAATGAACCATAGCCGATCAGCGTATTCAGGCAGCAATAAATAAAGCAGCCCCATAAAAACGGATTGCTGATATGGGCAATTTGCGACGGTTCGGCAAACGGCAGGAAAACAAAGCTGCTGCAAAAATAAATCATGAGCAGGATTTGTTGCGAATTGAAATGTTTGGACAAAAGTTTTTGTGCCACACCGTAGCACACCCAAATCATGCTGCCCGAAGCCGCCATCATCACGCCAACCGCGTAGCTGCCCAGGCTGAAAAGTTCGCCGAATTTGTCGTTGAAAAACATGACCAAACCCGTCAGCAAAAGCATCAAGCCGATTTTTTGCCAGTGCGTAAAGGCTTCTTTAAACACGCCTACGCCGACCAAAATCATGGTAAAGGGCGAGAGCTGCCACAACACCTGCGTGGTGGTCGGCGAAATATAGTGCAAACCCATGGCAACGAGAACGAAGTTGGCGGAAATACCGATAATGCCCAACACTAATAAAAATAAGGTTTGCCTGGAAAATTCAGACGGTCTCGGCAGCTTGCCGGTCAGCCCCAACAATGCAAACAACACCAGTGAAGCCACTAAAAAGCGTACCCACACTAAAGTGGGTGCATCGACGGCTTTTAAAGCCTGTTGGGCGATAACCGGCAGCGAGCCCCAAGTCATGGTGGCAAGCAGCGCCAATGAAAAGCCGAGCCAAGGTTTTTGTTTCTTCATTTTTCAGACGGCCTTTGCTTACGCGGCTTCCCAGTAGTCGATATAAAGCTGCAATTCGAGATTATTCCGCCATTCGTTGGCAACGGGGCGGTACACCGTGCGGATGTATTCGGGAATGTCTTCGCTGCAACGCCAGAACATGGCTTCAAATTCGTAGCCGTCTTTTTGCAGCCAGACTTTTTTATGTTTGCCTTCCGCACCCAAAGGCTGCTGGCGGACAACGTGAAATTCGTCGGTAAAACTCGGCGGCGCGAAGCCCTGCCCCCAAACGTGTCGGGCAAGGTTCTGCGCCTGTTCCAGCGTAATGTCACGGGCAGGCAGGCTGCCGTCGGTAATATAGGTTTGCGACAAATCGTCTTCGCACACCATCTCGCGCACGGCTTCTTCAAAGGCCGTCTGAAACGCGGGAATATTGTGTTCAAGTATGCTCAAACCCGCCGCCATCGCGTGTCCGCCGAATTTCAAAATCAAATCGGGATGGCGCTTAGACACCAAATCCAAAACATCGCGCAGGTGCAGATTGGGAATGGAGCGTCCCGAACCGCGCACTTCGCCGTTGTCGGCAGGCGCAAACACGATGGTCGGACGATAAAAACGGTCTTTGAGTCGGCTGGCAACAATGCCGACCACGCCTTGATGGAAGTCGTCGTGATACGCCACCAAAGTCGTCTGCCCTGAAGGCAAGGTTTCGGGAAAATCATTCAGCGCGTCTTGCAGCATAGACTGCTCGATTTCGCGGCGCTCGATATTGAGGTTGTTTAACTGAGCCGCCAGTTCCTGCGCCTCGGCATCATCTTGCGCCAACAGACAGGCAATGCCGACCGACATATCGTCCAGCCGTCCGGCCGCATTGATGCGCGGTCCCAACGCAAAGCCCATATCAAACGGCTGAGCCTTGCGCCAATCCCGTCGCGCCACTTCAAACAAAGCGCGGATACCCGGGCGCATTTTGCCCAAACGCATCCGTTTCAAACCTTGAGACACGAGGATACGGTTGTTGTGGTCTAGAGTGACGACGTCGGCGACGGTACCGAGTGCGACCAAATCCAAAAGGTCGCCCAGATTCGGCTCTTTTAGGCCGTCTGAAAAATAATTGCGGCGGCGCAATTCGGCACGCAAAGCCATCAATACATAAAAAATAACGCCCACGCCTGCCAAGCTTTTGCTTTGGAAACCGCAGCCTCTTTGGTTTGGATTGACGATGATGCAGTCGGGTACGGTCTCGGCAGGCAGATGGTGGTCGGTCACAATCACATCCAAACCCAATTCCTGCGCACGCGCCACGCCTGCAATGCTGGCGATACCGTTATCCACCGTCACCAACAAATCCACACCTTGCTCTGCCGCGATTTCAGCCAGCTCGGGCGTTAAGCCGTAGCCGTGTTCAAAGCGGTTGGGCACAAGGAAATCCACTTTCGCCCCCATTGCCGCCAAACCGCTCATACCGACGGAACACGCCGTCGCGCCGTCGGCATCGTAGTCGGCGACAATCAGGATTTTTTCCTGACGCTCAATCGCATCCGCCAGACGGCCGGCGGCGGCTTCGCAGTTTGTCAGCGTTTGATACGGCAAAAGCGCAGCAAGCTTATCGTCCAACTCGGCCGGACTTTGCACATCACGCGCAGCACACAGCCGTGCAATCAAAGGATCGGTACCGGCAGTGAGCAAGTCGTTAAAAACAGTCGGATTAATGGAACGTGTTTGGATTTTGACGGACATGGTGTGTGGGATTAAATAGAGAAAAATTAATATTTTTGAAGCGTTTATTTTAAGGAGGAGGCCGTCTGAAACCTGCAATCTGTTTTCATACGGCCTTGGATATTATTTGCGTGAAGCATCGATAATTTCACTGACTACGACATATGAGCCTGCTATCACTGCGCCGACTGCGTCCAAAGCCAATGTAAATGGCGTTTTCAGGATATTCCCCGTCAACTTCCGAACGTCGGTGCTTTTTTTGGTTTCCATATAATAAATTCTGACCGGGACGGCAGTGTCAAAACGGCGGTCTTCGGCAACATTTTTCGGCGTTGCATAATAATGACCTTCGGTAGAAATACACCGTGTGTAAACAGTTTTACCATCGAGTTCGACCGGCTTGAACGCCAGCTGTTTTAACTTGGCAATCTCGGCAGCTTTTTGAGTATCGTAACGCAGGCAGAAATTCGAGCGGAAAGTTTGCGCTTCAGGGGATTTCAATTCGACCGGCAAAGCCTCATACGCATATCTTGGGTTTTGCTGAACCATTTGAAATCGTTTGCTCAGCTTAACATCCAAAACCGCCTTCAACTTGGCCGAATCTTGAGGATTAACGACAAACCAATATTTTTTGCCCATCATGACCAAGCTGCCTGTTTCCAGTTGCGTATTGTCTTTGGCAACCACGCCAAATGCGTGAATATTGTCTTTGGCAACGGTTTTTTCGGTTGTGGTTTGCTGGAACGGGCTATTTCTTTCCCAAAGATCGTTAGTACATCCATTGAGGGTTAATACACCAATCAGCAAGGCAGTTACAGAGTGGCGAAATTTCATGGTCATCCTCCTTCGGTATTACGATACAGGCCGTCTGAAAACCGCAATCCGTTTTCAGACGGCCTTACGGTTTATTCTTCCCAATCCTGCCCTTCTTCTGAAGCATCGGATTGACCGGCCTCCATCACTGCTTTAATTTCTTGGAACAGCGCGCGGAAGTTTTTCGGCGGTTTGTTTTGTTCCTGCTCTTTTTTGGTATTGCGGATCAAGGTGCGCAATTTGCCGGCGTCGGTTTGCGGAAAATCGGCCATAAATTGGGTAATCGCGCCATCGTCTGCCAACAGTCGGGTACGCGCCTGCTCGACGCGTTGCAAAAAGGCATTGTGCGCCGTATTGTCGCCGCGCAGTTTGGCCAAATAGGCTTCGATGGGCGCAGGGTCGGTATCGCGCATCAGGCGGCCGATAAATTGGGCTTGGCGTTTGAGCGCGCTGTTGGACGTGATTTTTTTATAGGTGGCGATGGCCTCGAACAGCTCTTCGTCCAAGCCGATTTTTTTCAGCGTATCGCTGGAGAGCTTGGTCAATTCCATACCCAAAGCCTGCAAATCGTTCATCTGCTTTTTCATTTGGGTTTTGCTGACCCATTCGTCTTCTTGTTCAAACATTGTGTTTCCCTGATTTTCTGAATCTGCCTATTTTATCAGTTTTCAGACGGCCTTTCCGTGCGATTTTTGCAGAGGCCGTCTGAAACGGTTAAAATGCCGCAAAACCCTGTCAGGAAACCTTTTTATGCTGTTTAACCACACACCGGACGAGCTGTTGCACTTGTGCGGACACACGCTGGATTTGGCCAAACAATCCGGCGCCACCGCGGCCGAAGCCGATTTCAGCGAGTCGCTCGGTCAAAGCGTCAGCGTACGCTTGGGCGAAATCGAACAAATCGAGTTCCAACAAGATAAATCTTTAGACATTACAGTCTATGTCGGCCAACGCAAAGGCCGCGCCAGCACTGCCGACTTCTCCGAACGCGCCCTGCAAGATACGGTCAAAGCCGCCATCGATATTGCACGCTATACCGCCGAAGACGATTGCGCCGGCCTTGCCGATGCTGCCTTGATGGCAACCCACATCGGCGACCTCGACCGCTACCACGAATGGGATTTGAGTACCGAATCCGCCATCGATTTGGCCAAGCAATGCGAACAGGCCGCTCTGTCAACGGACGAACGCATTGAAAATTCCGAAGGCGCATCGGTTCATACCGGCCATTACCAATACGTCTATGGCAACACCCACGGCTTTGCCGCACACCAGCAAAGCACGCACCACAGCATTTCTTGCAGCGTGGTCGCCAGCGACGAACACGGCATGCAGCGCGACTATTGGTACGATTCTTCCTGCCGTCACGAAGACATGGACGCGCCCGAACTCATCGGTAAAACCGCAGCCGAACGGACTTTACGCCGTCTGAACAGCCGCAGCGTCCCGACCAGCAGCTATCCCGTACTGTTTGACACCACTGTCGCCGTCGGCTTAATCGGCCACCTCATCGGCGCACTCAGCGGCGGCGCGCTCTACCGCCAAAGCAGCTTCCTGATTGACAGCATCGGCAAACAGGTGCTGCCCGAGTTTCTCAGCCTTCGTGAAGAACCACATATCCTACGCTCGTTCCGCAGCACTTATTTCGATGCCGAAGGCGTCGCTACGCAGCCGCGTTTTGTGGTGAAAGACGGCATCGTCGAAGGCTATTTCCTCAGCAGTTACAGCGCGAAAAAACTCGGCATGCAGACAACGGGCAACGCCGGCGGCGCGCACAATCTGTATCTGAACCACACCCACGCCACGCAGGCCGACCTGTTGAAAGAAATGGGAACAGGTTTGCTGGTTACCGAATTGATGGGACAAGGCGTCAACGGCATTACCGGCGACTACTCGCGCGGCGCGGCCGGTTTTTGGGTGGAAAACGGCGTCATTGCCTATCCGGTTCAGGAAATCACCATTGCCGGACGTTTGCAGGATATGTACCGCGACATCATCGGCGTGGCAGACGACGCATTACGCCGTTCGTCCAACCAAATCGGCTCCATCTTGGTTTCCAACATGACGGTTGCCGGCAACTGATTGAACTAAATATACAAAAGGCCGTCTGAAAGATATCTTTTCTATTCAGACGGCCTCACCGTTATCTACTTCCATAAAAAACACATCATGCATATTGTCGTCATCCCCTCTTGGTATCCTTCTTCCGAAACCGACGTGGACGGAATCTTTTTCCGCCTCCAAGCCCAAGCCCTGCAACGCGAAGGCATGAAAATCGGCATGGTCGTGCCCATGTTCCGCTACTTGAGAAGCCAGCCGAAAACCATCTTCTCGCGCTTCTACGGCCTGCGCCGCCATCAGCAAGGCAGACTCAACACTTACGCCTACGACAGCATGTATTTCTTCCCGCGCTGCCCGATTGTCGACATCGACCGCATCCGCTGGGTCAACGCAGGCATGAAAGCTTTTGAAGCCTATATCGCCGACAACGGCAAACCCGACATAATTCACGCCCATTGCGTCAACTACGCCGCCATTTTGGTCTGTGCCATCTTCAAAAAATACGGCATTCCCTATGTGATTACCGAACACAGCAGCGCCATTTCACGCGGCCTTGTCCGCAAAAACCAATGGCCGTCCATGCACGAAGCCGTGCGCCACAGCGCGGCACGGTTCGCCGTCAGCCGTGATTTCTGCCGTATTCTCGAAAAAACCTACGCCGGTACAGACTGGCAATACCTGCCCAATATGCTGGGCGGCAATTTTGAACAGGATTTCGAGTTCCCCGAAAAAAACAATCAAGACTTTACCTTCTGCAGCGTCTCCCACCTGCGCCACCTCAAAGGCCACGACCTGCTCCTACCTGCTTTTGCCGAAGCACTCAAAACCCATCCGCAGCTCAAACTCAAAATCGGTGGCGGCGGCGCAGAAGAAGGCCGTCTGAAACAACTGGCAAGCGACTTGGGCATCAACCACGCCGTTACCTTTACCGGCGCATTGACCACCGACCAAACCCTAGACCTCATGCGCCACAGCAACGCCTTCGTCCTCGCCAGCCGTACCGAGACCTTCGGCGTCGTCTATATCGAAGCACTATCGCAAGGTTTACCCGTTATCGCCACACGCTGCGGTGGCCCCGAATCCATCGTCACTTCCGACAACGGCCTGCTGGTACCAATCGAAAACATACCGGAGCTGACCAAAGCATTGCTCACCCTCTACGAAAACCATGCACAATACGATCCCGTCCGTTTGCGCCAAGATTGCCTGCAACAATTCGGCAGCCGTGCCATTGCGCAACACCTGATCGACACCTTCCAAAAAGTGCTTAATAAGTAGGCATAAACCATACAGGCCGTCTGAAATCCTTCAGACGGCCTGCCTGCTTCCAACAAGATAAATCTAGTGTAAAATTAAGACAATAACTAAACTTTTTGATTTAAAATCAGTCCAAGGAAAAACTGTTACCTATAATAATATCCCCACATACATTATGCGCTATTACGGAACGATTACTCGCTGGAACAGCAAGCGCGGCTTCGGCGCCGCTACCATAGAAGACACAGGCCAAGAAATCTTTCTTGCCCTTGCCGCCTTCACCACCCTTACCCGCCTTCCGGCCGAAGGGCAACACATCTCCTTCAACATCACAGAAGGCCGACGCGGCCGCAAAGAGGCCGAAAACGTCTGCTTCGCCCTCGATTGTGCCGACTGCTTCGATGTCCTCGTCTCTCCCCCCGAAAAACCCCTTGCCGGCAAACAAGCCATCATCGGCCTAATTGCCGTTATCTTCGTCTGCAGCATTTTCGCCGCCTTGTGGTACGGTCTCCACTTTTCCGACAACACACCGGAAGAGCCGGCCATCAAAAAACAAGAAACCATGGTTCACGAAGTAGCCGCCAAAATCGAAGCCGAACGCAAAGCATGGCGCGATGCCGTCAACCGCAGCAACCAACGCTCAGGGCAGCCTCAACGCGCCAAAGATAATGCGCCGAAAGAATAAAGCTCCTCCGACATAAATAAGGTCAAGACATTTGTAATATTGGCATTTTCCCACACGCTTACTACAATTTATTTAAACCACAAATCCATAAACCAAATAATCAATAAATACCACCAACTTTTTTGCTTTTTAGGCTTGATGCCATTTTCAGATGAAACAGTCCGGTCTACGCATTTATCAAGACGGAAATTAAAATCTTGTACTTCAATTTGCCCATCTATTTTTTTAAAACAATATGCTCCTGATAAACCAGTAAAATTACTCTTTGTATAAGCGCTATACCCTTCATACTCAACCAACTCATTAGGTATAAGTTTAAATTCATATCTAACATTCTCCCTTAAATCAATACCGGGAAAGTTTTGTGTATTCATTGGTATACATTTATCTTTTACCGGATAATTTTTATCAAAGGCACTTTTATACTCAAAAGGATTATCACTATCATGATAGTATGCATAAATTACATATCCGCCTACTAAATCGTCTCTGTCTATATAGATACATGGTTCATTATTTTTTAAAGTAATATTCACATCCCCATCAGGAAATGGGGCTGGCGACATCCCATATATCTCAACATTCAAGAATAAAATAATGAAACAAAAAATCTTGCGAATCATACTGGATGCTCCATGAAATAATACTTCTCAAACAATAACAAATAATATCAGTTTACTTCTCTATATTAAAATCTTTTTGTCATTATTCCGCCTAATGGCCTAATGAATTAGCTTTGTTAATAACCACTTTTAATGGCGATGCCCTGTCAGCCAGAATTACAGCTTTATAAGAAATTTTTGTTTCATCCGGTTAATCTATACAAATTCCCACCTTTTACCAATATAAACAAATCGACCATATCTAATTTTGATTATTTAAGGAAAAGGTCGTCTGAAACCGTATTGGGTTTTCAGACGACCTTTTTCTTAAGCTTTTCCAAACTAATCAGCTTTACCTGTGTCTCCACGCTTGCGCTTCTGTTCCCTCGCCCAGTCAACCATATCTTTGGGGTAATAAGGGGATTTGCACAATTCGGTATCATCCAAGTCGTCAAGATAAACAATGGCGGCTACTTCAAAAGCCCAGTAGCCGCAATAACCGTTTTGCTCGGGATCACGATGGGTCTGGTATTCAAGGTCACTCATGCCGACCATTTTGCGATACCAGTCTTTGAGGTAGGCGTTGAGTTCTTCCAATTGTTCTTCTTTGGTTTCGCCACGCATAGCTTCGCCGAATAAAATGGCGTGTTTGCCCATTTGGACGTAATCTGGATCGGGACGATTTTTAAAATGGTAGTCCAAAAAGTCTTCAATAGTAGAATCAGGTTCTAAATCATCTTCTGCATTGGCAAGAATGACTTCAAGCAGGCGCGGGAGCAGGTCTTCGCGTTGCAGGAGATAGCAAAGCGCGATGAGGTGCAGCGTTTTCAGGTAATGCTCAACATCACACCACGGCATCGGGCTGGCGTAGTAGCCAATATCGTTTAATTCCGCTTTGTTTTGCTGCCAGAATTTAATTATCTCTTCCTCTGAAGCTAAAAATTTTTCTAGAATAGGAATTAAATCCTCTATCGGGTTACCTGCGGTATATATGATTTTCAAATAATCCCAGTAGGTTTCTGCTTGTTGTCTAGATAAAAATCGTAATGCCAAATCATCTGAGAGTTTCCATTTATTATATTCAGGAATAGCTTCCACAAAATAATCATTAAATTTATTAAATCTTTCCTCCGTCAAAAAATGCTGCCTGCGCTTTTCATGAAAAGGAATTTTCTCGGTTTCGTTCATGTTTACTCCCGTAAAATTGAGCTTGGTCGGCACTCTCTTAATTCTGCTGCTCGATTTCAGACGACCTTCTAATCTTTAAACTTTTCCAAACTAATCAGCTTTCCCTTTATCTTCACGCTTGCGCTTCCGTTCCCTCGCCCAGTCAACCATATCTTTTGGATAATAAGGTGATTGGCGCAATTCAGTATCATCCAAGTCGTCAAGATAAGCGATGGCGGCGACTTCAAAAGCCCAGTAGCCGCAATAACCGTTCTGCTCGGGATCACGATGGGTCTGGTATTCAAGGTCACTCATGCCGACCATTTCGCGATACCAGTCTTTGAGGTAGGCATTGAGTTCTTCCAATTGTTCTTCTTTGGTTTCGCCGCGCATCGCTTCGCCGAATAAAATGGCGTGTTTGCCCATTTGGACATAATCCGGATCGGGACGATTTTTAAAATGGTAGTCCAAAAAGTCTTCAATAGTAGTATCAGGTTCTAAATCATCTTCAGCATTGGCAAGGATGACTTCAAGCAGGCGCGGAAGCAGGTCTTCACGTTGGAGGAGGTAGCACAGCGCGATGAGGTGCAGCGTTTTAAGATAGTATTCAACATAAAACCACGGCATCGGGCTGGTGTAGTAGCCGATCTCGTTTAACTTGGTTTTATTTTGTTGCCAGAATTTGGTAGAAACTTCCAATATATCAATAATTTCATCAAGCATGCCAGGAAGTTCGCCAATAGATTCTCCAGCGGTATAACTAGACTTTACATAATCCATTTTTGTAAATGCTGCCAAACCGTAGGAGTTTCTCAGTTCTAAATTATTTGAATTGGAATTATCTTTAAGAATTTTCATTGTTTCCGGTGTTTTCTCAACAATGAATCTCCATCTTTCCTCACTTAAAAAATGCTGCCTGCGTTTTTCATTAAAACAAACTTGTTCGGTTTCGTTCATGTTTTACCCCTATAAAATCTGGCACAGTTGGTGCAATTCTTTGAATCTTTGTATTCAGACGAATAATTTAATCCCTCAAACAATAGCAGTTTGAAATCTGAATCCAACGCCCTATTTCAATTCACAGAAAGGTCGTCTGAAACCTAATTTGGTTTTTCAGACGACCTTTCCGTATCAAGCTTAATAGACAATCTCTCACTTCATCACGGCTCCGCCATTTCCAACGCCTGCTTGATGTCTACGGCGACGACGCGCGAGACGCCTTTTTCCTGCATGGTTACGCCGA